>Ga0105357_10000488_pt1 | contig 20848 bp, 23 predicted proteins | sample GOMGulsemesocosm_4_FD_83660 | JGI IMG/M metagenome (GOLD analysis project Ga0105357, IMG submission 83660) | Methane-oxidizing microbial communities from mesocosms in the Gulf of Mexico - GOM15B Gulf of Mexico | ecosystem: Environmental > Aquatic > Marine > Cold seeps | place: USA: Gulf of...
ATTCCGAACTCAGCAGTGAAATGCAGTAGCGCCGATGGTAGTGTGGGAGTTCCCATGTGAGAGTAGGACATTGCTAAACGTCTATTAAGAAAAGCCCGTTACATACGTAACGGGCTTTTTGCTTTATAAAATTTAGTAAATTTGGTATTAATTTTTAAGTATTTAAGTTTATTATTTTTAAGTTTTTAGTTTGGAGCCAATACCTTTAATGAAAAAATTGTTATCATCACCATCCAAAATGTCATTATCTGCTGTCGATAATTCGCTTTATCAAAAATCTTTAACCTATATCGCTGATCTCAGTTTAAATTTAATGGCTATTAAAGTTAGTCATTATCCTGAGGATTTTTTAGGTTGGTGTATAGAGTTGTTAGTAATATGTAACCAAGGCATAAATAGAGATTTATTAGACGACGAACAATTTAAGCCATTAGAAAAACTTACTACTCTGTTAGAAACTAGTACCAGTGTTAGTCAGTTTAAAATGGCACGTATAGCTCCGTGGCCAATATTCGTTGACTTTATAGAGCAGCAAGCGAAATTACATGCACTTGAAGAACGTTTGGCTTTACTCGATTATGTTTGTGAGTTAAAACAAACCCCATTAGCAGAAATGAAAGAGTTGGATCGCCTAGTTTTTGCTGGTAAACATAGTAATAAACATATCCATACAATTTATAATTTTGATATAGAGTTGTTTGGTTCAACAAAAGGCTCAAATTTATTTCATAGGTTACTTACTGAACAGCCAAGTGCTTTTGATCATGCACTTAGTTTTATTCCCCTAAGTGGTGATGTTACACCAGCTCAATACAATCAGTTTGTTGTTGCATATAAAAAAATATTCAGTACTTATACAAAAGTAAAAATTAGTGGTGAAAAAGCACCATTAGCACCAGCTAGCCGTTTATTAGCTATGCGCCGCCCAGATCAATTTATTGCTATTACCATCGCTAAAATTGATATTCTATGTCAAGGACTAGACATAGCTAAATTTAATAACTATGACTTCGAAAGCTATTGGCAAGACTTGATTGGTACAATGCGTACTTTTGTTTGGTGGCATCAAAGTGAGCCAAGTGATACAGGTGAGCGTAAATTATGGCTAGTGCGCGCTATTCTTGTCGACTTATTCTTTTATGCAGACGAAAACCATGCATTTAACTCAAACTATTTGAGAATACGTGATAAAAAGCTTAATACCAGGGTAGGTAAAAAAATAAGTAGCTTTAAATCACCACGCCGTGCTCGTGTTAAGTTAACCATCGAAGAAGTTGTGGACCAAGCACTGGCTGACAGTGAAATACCAGAATATATTAAAAATAAACGCAGTTCTATTATCAGCGAAGTTAAAAAAGGTAAAAAAGCTGAACATGTGATTAACTTAATGCGAGCAATATTTGGTTAAGTGCTCATTTATTAAATCGAGAAGAATTGCCAGATTTATAGTGATAAAATTATCGTACCAGTGTTAATTTTGGAAAAAAGACATTTTCAACAGGTTCAATAGGCTCAACATAAATTGTCTCTAATTTGAATTGATTATTTTTAAATCGATCAAATTGTGCTTGTTTAATCCCTAACTTCTGGCATAACTGCATAAATATTTTATAGTCTTCCTTGCTGAAGCTTTCACCGTCACGGGTCATTAGGCCATCTATATAAGCGTTATCGTTATTAAAAGAAAAATTAGCTATAGCATTATATGGCTTTCCATAACTATTAACTTTAATAGCCCGTATTGATTTTACTTCAAAAATCCAATTATCTAGTTCTATAAAACGTGATGTTGTATCTGTCATTTTGTTGCCTTAAAGTAAATCTGCTTATTTGTATTTAAAAAGCAGTAAAGTTATGGAAGTCATTTATATTCTGTTTACTGAAAACTGCCTACTTTATTTTAAAATCATTAAACTCTACTTTGCTGATAGTAGCGCCATTATTTGAATCAATTTGAGTAAAAGCATCATGAATCATTTGAAATCTCTGAGTTTCTACGAGGCTAAGTGACCTATCTAAATCAAGTTGTTCAAACTTGGTATTTGAAGATGTGGGTGCAGTTATTGTTGGAGAAGCTTTTGGTATAACACCCTTTGCACTAACCAGTGAGGAAGCTAAAGCCATGGTAATAACAACAACCGTTACCTTTATCAAACAAATATTTTTCATTTTATCCATTTTGCACAGTTTTATCACAGAGTGTAAAATCATGTGATTTTTAAATTTAACATTAGAGTAAGCATAATATATGCCATTTTATTAACTGTATGATATATGGGAATAAAAAATAACAAATAGCTAAAATGAATAATCACACTGATGCTAAATAGAGACAGGTAAATTATTTATAATAAAATTATTGTTAAAAATAAAAATAGCTAGAATGTTAAAGTCGTTATAAATCAAAAAGTAATATTAAACTTCCATAAAATCGTCAATTGTCGCTAATTGCAGACATCCTTGTGTTTTATACTTATATTGCTTAAAAGGTAGTGATTCAATTTTGTTTATTCAGTCTTTAGGATAAGAGTCTATAATGTGTGCCAATATGTCGAAAAGCATTCCTTCAGCCAATAGTGGTTTTACTGTTGGTACATTATCAATTAAAAAATTAACTTTGTTGGGTTTTACGTTGGTGGCGTTACCATTAGTGTTTGCTTTAATTTACAGCACAACACAAGCTAATCTATTGTCGAAGCAGTCGGCTCAAGCAATACTTTCGGTAGTAGCCTTGACTGAAGTGAACCGTAAGTTAAATGAAGAGCAGTTGAAACTAGAACGATATGCTAGCCAATATATAGTGTTGACAGACGAAGAACTTAAAGTCAATTATTTAACACAAGAAGTAGAAATTTTAGCTTTAATTAATGATGACTTAGCCGTTTATAAAGATGATGATTTAGTGAAATTCAGGGTTGAATTTGCCGTTATTATTGCAATAGTTCATGGGATTATCAGCTCAAAGTCTATTGATGATAATTCATTGGAAATATTACAAAATCAATTCATAGATTTAGCGGATGTCAGCCAAAAAATACACTTACGTAGCGATAAATTGATAAACAATCAAGCGGATGAAATTGAAAAGACTGCCAAGCAAATAAGCGATACTATGTTAATTAGCCTATTGATTATACCAATGACATTAATCATAGCAGGTGTGTTCATATTTTTAATAACGTCACCTTTAAAGTTATTAATAGCAAAAATACAATCTTTGGAACAAGGTGATTTTGAAAAAGAAATAAAGTTAAAAGGTTCTCCAGAAATCAGAGAAATTGCAGATGCACTTGAAATTATGCGTTTACGCTTACATGCGCTTGAGTTGCAAAAATCTAGTTTTATTCGTCATATTTCACATGAGTTGAAAACTCCCTTGGCTGCTATTAGGGAAGGCACAGAACTTCTATACGATAACAGTGTTGGTAAATTAAATGACGAACAACAAGAAATCTGTTTAATAATTAAAGATAGTGTAAACCGTTTACAGAGACTTATTGAAGACCTACTTAACTTTAACATTGTTTTAGATTCTACAAGTTTACAAGACAGTGAGAAAATTGACTTACAAGTATTATTACAAAAGGTGCTGACGGATCATAAATTAGATATAAAGCGTAAGAATCTTGAGATTATTCAGGTGAATAAAGCTGTGGTTATTTATAGTAATGCTAGGCAGTTAACAGTGGTAGTAGACAATATATTATCAAACGCAATTAATTACTCTAACGCACAGGGCACAATAAGCATTTATAGTGAATTTAAAAATAATCAACTAAAGCTCTCAATAATAGACAATGGATTAGGTATTAATTCGGATGTTAAAGCTAAGATGTTCGATGCTTTTTATCAAGGTCCAGCACCAGAGAATAGTCAGATCAAAGGCAGTGGTCTTGGCCTTACCATTGTTAAAGAACTCTTGATGCGCCTCAACGGCAAAATTAATATCAAAAGTAAGCAGTTTGATGATAGGGGCACAATAGTAGAAATAACATTACCCAAGGTTCAAAGAGACGGAGAGGAATAATGACAAAAATACTCTGTAAGTTGTTATGGCGTCTTTGTAGAATAATGGATGACATAAAGAAGCCGTGTATGTCGCTAATCATCATTTTACTACTGTCTTGCTTGACTGGGTGTCATTTATTGGGTGATTCAAAGAGTAATAAGGTCAATTTTGGTCACTATTACCTATGGATAAAAAGTTTAAATGATGATGAGGTAGCACAAGAAATAATCCAACAAAAAAGTAATAAACATTCTGGTTTTGCACAAGCTGAAGTTCAATTAATCATGTTATATAGCTTGCCTAATTCGCCAATTCATAACCCTTATACAGCAAAAACACTGCTCAATGGTTACACGTTAGTGCCTTATTTTGAAACTACTTTTAGTGCGGCAGATTTAGCTTTTATTGTTATGTTAAAAGATCAGCTTAATCAACAACTACTACTATTACAAGAGCTTAGTAACTTTAAAGGTGTTTATCAACAATCTAAAAAAGTGAATGCAGTACAGCAATTAAAAATTGATCAACTTAATAAAAAAATAATTCAGCTTAAAAATATCGAAAAAACACTTAGTAATCGCGGGCAATAACCACAAATGAAAAGCATTAATAACCAATTAAAGAAAAAATTATTAATCGTTGATGACGATCCTAACCTACTGCGCTTACTTGGGATTAGGCTTTCTGCTGCCGGTTATAATGTAGAGTCGGCTGCGAATGCAAAAATAGCGTTGGGTATATTAAAAAGCTTTCAGCCTCATATGGTTATAAGTGATTTACGTATGGATGGTATGGATGGTATGGCATTGTTTGAGCAAATTAGAAAGCAATACCCACATATGCCTGTGGTGATTTTGACCGCCCATGGCACCATTCCCGATGCTATTAATGCGACTAAACAAGGAGTATTTAGTTTTTTAACAAAGCCGTTTGAAAGCCAAGAATTGTTAGAAACAGTACAAAAAGGGATAGAGCTTCAACCTTTAATAACTCAAAATATTCCAAAAGATTCGTCATGGCGTGCAAATATAATCAGTCGAAGCGCAATAATGGAGTCCCTATTACAACAAACTAAACAAGTAGCACAGGGTGATTTTAGCTTATTAATTCATAGCGCGAGTGGTACCGGAAAAGAGTTGTTAGCAAAAGCTATACATCAAGCTAGTAGTCGCTATAAAAAACCATTTACCGCAATAAATTGTGCAGCAATCCCAGAGCAGTTATTAGAATCAGAACTTTTTGGCCATGTTAAAGGAGCGTTTACAGGAGCGGGTAAGAATCATATAGGGTTATTTCAAGCGACAAATGGCGGAACATTATTTTTAGATGAAATAGGCGATATGCCGATGAATTTTCAAGTGAAGCTATTAAGAGCATTACAAGAAAAGGAAATTCGCCCTGTTGGTAGTACTCAATCAATAAAAATTGATGTTCGTATCATTTCGGCTACTCATAAAAATTTGAAGCAAGCTATAATCGATAAAACCTTTAGAGAGGACTTATATTATCGCCTTAATGTAGTTGAATTAGAATTACCACTACTATCTCAACGACGTGAAGACATACCGTTATTGGCTCAACATTTTCTTTCTAATGTTGAGGTAAAGTCACCCAATAAAGTTAAAGGTTTTTCAGCTGAAGCGATGGAGCTTTTAATAAGCGCACCTTGGCCTGGTAATATACGTCAATTGCAGAATGTGGTTGAACAAAGTATTGCTTTATCAACAGGATCATTAATAAATGCTTCTTTGGTGAATAGTGCACTACGGGAAGAAACATCTCAATTACCATCTTTTCAAGAGGCAAGAGCTCAATTTGAACGTGACTACTTGGCTAACTTATTAAAAATGACAGCTGGAAATGTTTCTCAAGCAGCAAGAATAGCGCAACGAAATAGAACCGATTTTTATAAACTACTTAATAGGCATCATCTTAATGCTGAGGCGTTTAGAGTAGAATAAGTAATGGGTATAACCTTAATGTTTTGGGAGTGTCAAACAAACGGTGACTACAGTCACTCTTTCAACACCTTTACATTTTAATAATTTGCTGATTTCACTGGCGGTACTACCCGTGGTTAGCACGTCATCAATCAGCATGACATGCTTAACCTCTTCAGGTAGCGGGTGGTGTAAGTCAAAAGCATTCGCTAAATTATTACGCCTTTGAGAACCAGTTTGCCCAACTTGGCTAGTGTTTTCTTTAATACGAACTAAAGCTGAGCCATAATAAGGTAGATGCAATAGTTGCGAAAATGGTTTGGCAATTAAATGCGCTTGATTATAGCCACGTAGTTGCCATTTGCTGATATGTAGTGGCACACTCAAAACAAGATCTACGGATGATGTAGAGTGTGTTTCTTGCCATTGTTTTGCCAGTAAAGAAGCAAATAAAGAGGCTAACTCAAAGTGTCCTTGATATTTAAATTGTGACAGCCAATGATTGAAAGGGGCTAAATAGGGTGATAAACAAAATAAATGGTCGAATTGAATACTCGGTAAGCTTTTGTTTACTGCTGGCCAATTAAGTAAATTACCCTTAATCATTTTTTGGTTGAATAGCGGAAGATCAGCTAGACAAGTTGAACAGATGAGTGTTTGTTGTTGAGTGGTACGGCCGCATAAGTCACACTGAGCAAAAGTTAGAAGAATGCGTTGATAGTAAATTTGAATTTGCGATTGCCAATTGTTTTTCAGTTTGCTTAAAGCTAGCCATTCCATTGTTATCATCCATTATTATAAAATAATATTCAATCATATACTTCTTAAGAGATAAGCATGGCAGAAACGCTTCAATTTACCACTTACCTTAAACAAAAAAAACAATCTATTTCTATTATTTTACTCCATGGATGGGGCTTAAATTCAGCTGTATGGCAACCATTGATTGCGAGTTTACCAGCTGAGTTTACTGATGCTTTTCATGTGATAACCATAGATCTACCTGGCTTTGGCGTCAATGTTAATAAAAAAATAAGTCCATATTCTTTGGATAATATTTGTCAGCATATTGCTAATACGGTAGAACAACCGGCAATTTTTTTAGGTTGGTCTTTAGGTGGTTTAGTTGCAACTAAAATGGCGTTAATATTCCCTGAAAAAGTGTTGGGTTTAATTACTGTCGCAAGTTCACCACGATTTCTTGAGCAAAGATTAGAAGCAGTGGTTGAAGGCGAGGTAGTTAACCAACTGGTTTGGTCGGGAATAAAGCCACATGTTCTTGATGTTTTTCATCAGCAATTAAAGATAGATGCAGAAAAAACTATAAGGGGCTTTTTAAAGTTACAAGCTATGGGTAGCCCACATGTTCGTCAAGATATTAAAAACATCAGCCAATTAGTATTTCAGCATGACATGGCGAATAAAAACACATTGGATGAGTCACTAAAGTTATTAGAAACAAGTGATTACCGTTTACGGTTAAAAGATATTAACCAACCATTTTTACGCTTATATGGTAGTGCTGACAGTCTTGTGCCTAAATCAGTTATTGAACAGGTAGCTAAACTTGCTAACAATAATAGTGATCAACATATTTTTGAACGAGCATCTCATGCGCCTTTTATTTCGCATCTTGATGATTTCACTCAAGTACTAACAGGTTGGTTGTTTACTCAGTTTACTCGTTGATTTTTAATAATTCGTTCAATGTATACCCATGCCGCTTCAAGATACGCCTTGATCAAGAATTGTTCTGTAGTTCCGAGACTCGCATCTTGAGGTGGTATGGGTATAGATGATTGCGCTTTACTTTTACCTTGTTTTGATTAATAATTAACCAGTATATTGTGAGCAAAATAAGGAAGTTCTAATGGAAATACAATCAGCATTTAATTCAGGTTTACAAGGTTTCCAAAAAGCAACAGACGATGCTACTCAAGCAGCCGTAAATATAGCTGCTCAAACGAGTGGTAGTCGAGATGAAGGTAGTATTACTCAGACAGAAATTAGCCAATCAACAGTGAGTAAAGAGCAAAAAATACCTGATTTGAATCAATCAATTGTCGATTTAAAAGTTGCTGAATACCAAGCGAAATCATCAGTAGAGGTAATTAAAACGGCTGATGAAGTGCTTGGCACTTTACTCGATGTAACTGCCTAAGTTTTTAGCTATGACTTAATTAATTATGAATATTATTCCGCAGGCACCAAACTTATCAATTCCAACTGTGCTAAATCCACATACGGAAAGCTTGCGTCGTGAAAATAACCAACGAGAAATTATTGCTCAGCCTGCAGCACTTGCTCAATCGGCGGCTGAAAAAGGAGTGTCTTCTGATCGAGAGCGGGGAAGAACACCAGCTCAAAATAGTGAAAATATTGATTTTATTAGTCTAAAAGAAAAAGCAGAATTAGCTAACAACACCATCTCAGAACAAAAAGGTGGGCATAAAGATGAAAATAAAGAAGAGAAAAGGCAAGGTTCTTCTCAGCATTCTGTAATAAATAAAACGCATGATGATGAAAATACGAACGACTTATCTGAAAATGATACTCAAAATAAAGACGTTCATCAAGAGCGTGTTATTAATGAATTACAGCGAAGAGATAAAGAAGTTCGTTCTCATGAATTGGCACATGCGGCGGTAGGAGGGCCTTTTACCGGAGCCCCTAATTATGCTTTTAAAATAGGTCCGGATGGCCAAAAATATGCAGTGAACGGTGAAGTGTCGGTAGATCTATCTATCGTTGCAGGTAATCCCACAGCAACGATTGCAAAAATGCAAAAAGTGTATGCTGCTGCATTAGCGCCTGCTAACCCCTCAGCACAAGATACTCAGATTGCTGCGAACGCGATACAGAATATTCTACAAGCACAATCTGAATTACAAATACTAGATAAGCAACCCCCAAAAACTGCTGATGATGATGGCTCATTAGCGGTTACCTCTGATCAAATAAAAGAAAGAGAAGCAGATGAGGAACCTCTTTATAATGCTTATATTAATAAAACATTCACCGATCAAAAGCCTGTTGTACCAACACAATCAAATGAGGTGTTGCAGCGTGCTGTAAGGGTTGAGACTTTTTATTCTAATATAACGCAGGCTTATGAAAAACCTGCAACTTACCAGTTTGAATTAACCGCCTAGTTTAAATTAACGCCTTAGTTTGAAGCTACATGCGCTAATTCATCAATAAAAAAGCATTTTCTAGCGCGTTTTAAATTCCGTAGTCTTGGCGATATTGTTTAATACTCGCTAAACTTACTACTAATTCAGTATCGGTGGCCTTATCATCGGTAAGCTTTTCTTCAAGAAAAGTAACTACGTCAGCGAGGGTAACAATAGAAATCACCTTAGTACCAAAATCGTGCTCAACTTCTTGAATGGCTGATAATTCACCTTGGCCTTTTTCTTGGCGATCTAAGGCGATTAATACCCCTGAAAGTTTAGCATTGTGGGATTTGATAATTTCCATTGATTCACGAATTGCTGTGCCAGCGGTGATTACATCATCAACTAGCATCACTTTGCCGGTAAGTTCGGCGCCAACTAAACTACCACCTTCACCATGAGTTTTTGCTTCTTTGCGATTAAAACAATATGGCACATCCAGATTGTGATGATCAAATAATGCTATTGTAGTGGTTGTGGCAATAGGGATACCTTTATAAGCAGGTCCAAACACTAAATCAAAGCTGATGTCAGCATCAACTAGTGCAGCAGCATAAAAACGCCCTAAACGCGCTAAATCACCACCAGTTTTAAATAAACCAGCATTAAAAAAATAAGGACTAGTACGACCTGATTTTAACGTAAATTGACCAAAGCGCAGAACTTGTTTAGATAAAGCAAACTCAATAAAGTCACGTTGATAATCTTTCATTTTTTTCTCCAAATTACTTTATACTCATGTTCCCTCTAAAAACTTATTTCAGCGGGAGTTTAAAGGCTTATAGGCGATACATTGACAGAAAAGAAAAGTAGTGATTCTTATTGTCAAAATCAATAACGTAGCATTTATGCCCTTAAAACTTTGCCTTTAAAACACGCCCAGGCGTTCGGAAACAGACATGTTGAAGTATTATGAGTATTTATGTTAGCTTAAAGCTGCTTTTTGGTGGTCGAATAATTCGTTAATAGCACCTTTTGATAGCTGCATCATCGCTTGCATTTCTTCAAAGCTAAAAGGCTCTTCTTCGGCAGTACCTTGCACTTCAATAAGTTTACCTGTGTCTGTCATAACAACATTCATATCAGTGTCTGCATTTGAATCTTCTGCGTAATCTAAATCAGCGACGGCTTCGCCTTTATATATACCAACAGAAATAGCGGCAATCATATGCTTAAGCGGGTTAGTTTTAATGATATCTTTAACGCGCATATAATTAAGTGCATCAACTAAAGCAACGCAAGCCCCCGTAATTGAAGCGGTACGGGTACCACCATCGGCTTGAATTACATCACAATCGACAGAAATAGTATTTTCACCTAACGCTTTTAAGTCAACTGCGGCACGCAAAGCTCGGGCAATTAAACGTGATATTTCTAAGGTACGGCCACTTTGTTTGCCCATTGCAGCTTCTCTGCGCATACGAGTATGGGTCGAGCGGGGTAACATGCCATATTCAGCAGTAATCCAACCTTTTCCTTGGCCTTTTAAAAAACGTGGTACACCTTGTTCAACTGAAGCAGTACAGATAACTTTGGTATCGCCAAACTCAATAAGTACTGAGCCTTCAGCGTGAGCTGTAAATTGGCGAGTAATGGTTACTGGACGAATTTGCCCTAATGTTCTGCCGCTTGGACGCATAATGTGACCCTTATAATAAACGTAAATGTTAATAATTGGCGGTATTATAAGGCTTCAACACTTATTTTGAAATATAGTTAAGACAAAAAAGGTCATCTATATCCATATACTTCTAAATGTGAGTTTCAGGACGTCTGAGTGATTCATTATTAATATCTAGTATACTTAATCTAGTATTCTTAGTATAAATGCCTTGTTTAAAGGTGTCTTAATGCCAGCTGAATACTAAATCTTGAGGTCATAGGAGTATAGCCAGTAGTTCGTAATTTAATGCAATATTTGCAATAGTGAGAAAAGAATGAAACCTGTTTTATTAGTGGTAATAGCTTTAATGATTAATGTTAGTTTGTTTTATCTCGGCCCAGTTTCTGCTGAGTCGGTTAATAATAAGCCCTTAACTCACTTATCTTTAGAAGATGAACTACCGGAATATAGTAAAATCTATGATGCGCAGCGTGATCCATTTAGTGATGCTAATGCTGCTTTAGCACTCGCTAAAAAAACCAACCGAAATGTTTTGATTGAGATTGGGGGGAATTGGTGTACTTGGTGTCATAAAATGGATGCCTTTTTATTAAAAAACCTCAAAATATATCAAGCTCTTCATAGCAATTATGTACTGTTAAAAATTAGCGTTAGTGATGTAAATGAAAATGAAGCTTTTATGAAGTCATTACCGCCAGTTTTTGGCTATCCCCACATGTATGTTTCTACAGCAAGTGGCAAAATGTTATTGTCGAAAGATACTGCTGAACTACAAGACAATTATGGCTATTCCAAAGAATATTGGATGACTTTTTTGAGTCGGTGGCAAAGTAAAGTAAGCTTACCAAAACTATAAGGAGCTTCACTTGAAATCATTTTTCGATAAAAATTATCAAACACCCCTTTGGTTTAGAAAAAAGAGTGATTACAAAAGCGAAGATCCTCAATCACGTCGTCAATTTTTAAAGTCTGCAGCGGGTGCTACCGCAATTGCTGCATTACCTGTTATGCCATTGTCAGCAAAACAGCAAGAACAATCACTTATACAGTTAAACAAATTGAAAAAAATAGACCCATGGTTAACGCTTGAGGCAACGTTATTGCACTTATTGCCTGAATCTAAATCAGCAGTATCAGCTGAGGTTAGTCCAGGTGCAAAAAGCATTAATGCCTTAGCTTATTTGTATCAAGTTGTGACAGTGCAGCCAACGGAAGAAGATGAAAAAAAATTCATCATAAAAGGTGTTGGTTGGTTGAATGGGTTTGCTCAAAGCCAACAAGGAAAGCCTTTTGTGCAATTATCAGTTGAGCAAAAAGAAGTAACACTTCGTGGGATCAGCAATTCGAGTGCAGGCTCTAATTGGTTATCAACTTTATTGGCTTATATATTCGAAGCTATGTTGGCGCCACCTGCTTATGGGGGTAATCCTGATGGTATTGGTTGGCGATGGCTTGAGCATCAAGGAGGTTTTCCCTTACCCAAAGCAGGGCAACGATATTTTGAATTACCGACACGTGGCAAAGCAAAAGATCAAATAACTATTCGTGAAATAGAGCCGATAAAAAGTAGTACTCGCTATACTAATGTTCCGCTAATTAAGAGAGCAAACAAAGCATGAACAAAATCAATTATGATATCTGCATCGTTGGTAGTGGGGCTGGCGCCTCACCTGTTGCTTACACCATGGCTAAAGCAGGCGCGAAGGTCTTAGTATTAGAGAAAGGTCCATGGTTGACAGAAAAAGAATTCTTTAAAGATGAACTAGCCATTAGTATTCATGATGCTTATAACCCTAAGCTTAGTGACGAACAGCATGTTATTGAAGAAGAATACGAAGATGAAGAGGGTAACGCTTTCTGGCAAGGCGAAAAAACGAGTGATTCTGGTTGGTCGTGGTGGAATGGTACGGTAGTCGGTGGGTCCTCAAATTTTATGAGTGGCTATTTTCACCGATTAAAGCCGATAGATTTTCGTTTGAAGTCTGAATTTGGCGCTATAAAAGGAGCTAATATCGTTGATTGGCCTATTAGGTATGATGAACTTGAACCTTATTACGCGATGGTTGAACGTGAAGTAGGGGTTTCAGGGCGCGTAGTTGAACACCCTCATCAAGAACCGCGATCAACTGATTTTCCATACCCGCCTGTCGATGAAGTGCCTATGTCATCATGGATAGATAAAGCCGCGAATAAAATTGGTTATCATGCGGTGCCAGTGCCTCGCGCGGTGTTGTCGCAACCCGCAATGGGTCGACGTAGTTGTGAGTACTCAGGCTATTGTAGTAGTTATGGTTGTTCTTCAGGTGCTAAAGGCAGTGGGAGAGCAGCCTTACTAAATCATGCGATTGCAACAGGTAACTGTACCCTTAAGCCAAATGCAAAAGTGTATAAAATAGCAACAGATAATGCAGGTAAAATTACTGGTGTTCATTATTATGATGCCCAAGGCCGTCAGCAAAGTGTTCGTGCAAAAACTTATGTAGTTGCTTGCCAGGCGGTAGAAACTTCTCGATTGTTATTGGCTTCTACAGGAGGAAAGTTTCCTAATGGTCTGGCTAATAATAATGGTCAGGTAGGTAAAAATTTACTGTTTAGTGCTGGAGGCACAGGTAGTGGCGATTTTATTTATGATCAACTTAATGAACAACAGGTGAATGAATTAAAAGTTGTTGGTCCATTTGTAAATAGAGCATTACAAGATTGGTATCGAATTGATGATAAGGCTTTTACGGGAGCAAATGCTAAAGGTCAGGCAAAAGGTGGCACTATTGATTTCTTGTTTCATCAAAATCCAATCGCTCGAGCTAGTGGAACACAGTGGGGTATTGATGATGAAGGAGAAGACAAGTTACTTTGGGGGGAAGAATTAAAACAAAGTATCAAGCAAGAATTTACCACATACAAAACCTTACGCTTTGAAGTATTTAATGATTGGTTACCTACGGATGATTGCTTTGTTGCGCTAGATGATGAAGTGACAGATAAGTGGGGCGATCCGGTCGCTAAAGTGCGTATTGGTTTTCATGAACATGATTTAGAGGTTGGTAAGTATTTATCAGTTAAAGCTGAAAAATTATTGCTTGCTTTAGGGGCAAAAAATATTTCTTCTTCAGTGAGTAGTTACCCTTCAACGAACTTAATGGCAGGAGGTTGTCGTTTTGGTAATGATCCAAAAACATCGGTATTGGATAAAAATTGCCAAGCTCATGAAGTTGATAATTTATATGTCACCGATGGTTCTTTTATGCCAACGGGTGGTAGTGTGCCTTATACTTTTACAATTTATGCTAATGCCTTTCGCGTGGCTGAACACATAAAACAGCAGTGGCTTAAAAAAGCTTGAATACTCCTCTTACCCCTAGTTATCAATAGACAAATCAATAGAAAAATTTTTATCTCTCAACGAATAACAAAAGATCAATCACTGAAAAATTAATATTACAAATGTTGTTAGCTATCTTAATTTCGCATTTAGGATAGGCTTGGGTATAATTAACATTCTTTTTTGGTTAGCTATTCGGAATATTCATTATGATTCACAGCATGACGGCATTTGCACGTTTTGAAGTAAAAGGGGATTGGGGCAATGCAATTTGGGAAATTCGCAGTGTTAATCAACGTTTTTTAGAAACCTATTTCCGTTTACCTGAGCAGTTTAGGGGAATTGAACCCTTATTACGTGAACGATTTCGTAAGCAGTTAAATCGTGGCAAGGTTGAATGTAACTTACGTTTCAATGCTAACCCTGGAGCCAAAAGTGATTTAGCGCTCAATGAAAAATTTGCCTTACAGTTAATTCAGCATGCTAACTGGATTAACGATCAGACGTTAAACAGTAAAATTAATCCATTAGAAATTATGCGTTGGCCAGGTGTTCTGGAAGCTGAAGAAGCCGATGTTTCCGTTATTCAAGCTGAGTTGTTGTCGGGCTTTGACCAAGCGCTGAAAGATTTTATAAATGCACGTGCTAGCGAAGGTGAAAACCTTAAAGTTATGATTGAACAACGCCTTGATGCTATCAGCAATGAAGCAGTTAAAGTGCAAAAATTCATGCCAGAAGTCATCGAGTGGCAGCGTAAACGTATTACCAACAAATTCGTTGATGCTAGCATTGATTTAGATTCTACTCGCGTTGAACAAGAGCTTGTCTTGTTAGCACAAAAAATGGATGTTGCTGAAGAGTTAGACCGCTTAAATAGCCATGTGAGCGAAACGAAGAAAATATTGATAAAAGGTGGTGCACAAGGGCGGCGATTAGATTTTATGATGCAAGAATTTAATCGAGAAGCAAATACGCTAGGCTCTAAATCAATTAATACTGATGTAACTGCTAGTGCAGTTGAGCTAAAAGTCTTGATAGAACAAATGAGAGAGCAGATCCAAAATATAGAATAGTATATCAGTTCATTGCAGTTCATAGCATAGTCGGCTAATTTTACGATAGTTATGCCAAGTCACACCTAAGTTCACTACAACTAACAGAACAACACAAAGTACAAAGCCAAGCTCCATTTTAGTATTTAAACCAGTACTAGTAGGAGAGGAAAGGTGCCTTCAGCATTTTTTCTCCTCATCTAATACTCAGTGTTCCATTGTAGTCGCTAACCACCTCTATTCGTTGTCAAATAGCCATATCAACTAGTGTGGCTAGCTGAAAATCAGCTCTTAGCTTGTTGTGAGCCGCAATCAGTTTCTTAAATTGTTCATCGTTGCAAATAATACACATCGAAATGTTATTTTTTATAAGAGTACCATCAGTAAATAATGTTTTATCAATTTCACCTTTTCTCAAGGCATAAAGCCCTCGAAAAAACTCTACCAGTAAGTTTGTTTGTTCAAGTATAGGTTCAATATTTTTAAACAGATACACGCCATCGCCTTTTAACCAGGGCTGCTTTTGATCCGAGTATGTGTTGGTTACTTCATCTATGCTAACTGTGCCTCTAATAAAGCGACTTTGAAATTGTACTAAACCTTTAGCAAAGTCCACTCTATGTAATGGTAAGTCACGACTGCTAACACCTACTTCTAATAATGCTTCAATGGTTGTAAGATCGCTGCCAACAATCAGCTTAATGGTATGCATACCTGCTTGTGGAAGAATTTCTAACAAAGCTGATGTTTCCCAGTCAGCGCCGAAATCTTTACGATTATTTTGACATTCATCTTCCCACCAAGCATTACGACGCTTCTTCTTATTTATCACCTCATTATTTTTATGGTTTTGTACTTGAGCTGTAGCCGGCTTAACTGATTGAGTAGTTAGTGAGGGTGCTTTCTTTGTCGAGTTCGGTAGGGCATTCTCACCAAATTTAGCTCGGATTTCGTTTAACGCTCTTTCTAGAGCCTCGGCTTTATTGTCTTGTTTGTTTTCCATTGCGTTACAGCTCCTTTCTTAAATTGGGTATTGTGATTTTTGTAGTTCAAGGAGGTGCTAGACTGTTACCAAACCAGCTTTAAGCAGCATTAGTTTCCACACATGCTTATTGATACCGTTGATACCTTTCTCCCAGTTCTCGATGGACTTACATTTGTAGTAGGTCTGTCTTGAGTTAACTACGCGCGTAAGCGGTATACCAAGCCAACTACCTAGGTCATTCCGGTTGTAACCTAATAACTCACGTAGGGCTTTGAAATCTTCTTTGGTAGGCTCAATGTAATCAGGATCAGTTAAGTCCAAGGCACAACGTTTATGTGCAAAGCCCTCAAGCGTTAACTGACCCTCGTCAGGTTTCATGTTTTTTGTCTTGAGTGTAGCAACCTTGCTGTTTAGATCTAATGATCCAACTAATGCTTTGTCCGAATCAGCCATTCTAATAACTAAGATGAAACGTTCAGCATTTTCAGTACTTATTAGCATGTTAAGAGTGGCTATACTTTGTTCTATATCATTAGGCTCTTGCACAAGTAGGTCAGATAGACTAATTAAAAAATCATCAATATATAATTCATCATCTGATTCAAACACGTCTAAGTAAGCGGTTCTAATTTCGTCACAGTCTTGAGCCCATTGTTTAAGTAAAGCGGGGTGTTCATGGGTAGGCAAATCATCTTGCCAAAGTAATTGTAACTCATTGCCTGATACCGATACTTGATAACCATTTTCTATTTCAACTAACGCTTTATCTAGCTCCACCAGTTTAGTAACTATATTCGTTTCATTAATAGGAGCAGGCAGCTCATCTTGGTACGTTTGTATTAATTCTTTAGCTAAAGATCTTGATAGCTCTCTTAGGTCTTTAATTAAAAAAGGAGAGCATTTTGGTAAAAGATCAGCGTATTGCTCATTAGCTAATAGCTTAGGTAATAGAACTTTAAAAGCTGAACTATCAAAGGGGGACATTTTCTCGTGTTTGGTATGGCCTTTATATTGCAATGCGGCAACCTTTCCTGAGCCATCAGTAAATGGCACCAGTTCGTCAACGTAGAACCAACGGGGTAGTGTTTGTTTATGGGGCATGCCGTTAGGCTTTGCTCGCCAAGTTAACAGTAGTTCTTCACATTTAATATCATCATTAGCTTCAAAAACAAGTTGGTAACGAATATCACTTACGCTGACATTAATGGGTAATGGTTGCTTTTTATCGGGAATTAATGGGTAATCTTTGTAGCTGACGATATGAAAATTTCCGTGCATGTCTTATCCTTTGAGTTCTTAAGGTAAACTCATTATCACAGTGTAAAATTAGATCAGTTTATAGGGTTTTATGGTGGAGCTCTTTGATTTTAATTAACTTTTACTTAATGATGAATAGGGGATTTTGTTAATCATTTCTTGTGCTTGCTCGGTAGTGTATCCGCCATCGATTAGCGCTTTAAGGGTTATTTTAGCGGGAGTGCTGTAGGTAACCTGTACGAGCATATCTTCTTCTTGCTCAAATACCCACCACATAGGAGGATAGCCTTGTTCAATTTCAAATTCGTCTGGTTCAACGCAATGGATACAGCTTGTTAGCCCTTTTGCGACATAAGCTTTAAACTGCGCGACAGCCTCCGTAAAGTCGTCAAAAATATCTGGATAAGTATCGCGCTCATTTTCTGAGTTGACTACTTTAATGCTTGGCGTAATAACCTTACCGGTAGCCGGATCTGTCATGCTGAACATCCCTGCTTTTATCTCTTCACATAATTCATCATTATTACTCATAAATAGCCCTTTATCTTATCAGTTTTTATTAATAGCTTGATTATATACACTATTTTCAAGTTATTACTAGGGATTAATTTAGGTTGTAGCATTTGCTAACTACATTTACTTTCTATCAAACAATGATTTAATTCTTAGTACTAAACGTCTGCGGCCTGTCTCAATACCATCATAATCACACATTTAAAGAGTAGTGGGTGATACGTAACGTTGAAAATAAAAGTTGCTAATGTTCTTCTTTGGGGCATAGAATAAAAAAATATTGCGAGGTAATATGTCGCAATACTGGTTTTAATTCACATTCCCCGTTTATAAACTATTGATAAGTCATTTGTATGCCTACAGCTAAATCCAAAACCCTTATTCGTGTCATGAGTATGATGCAGTTAATTCCTGTTTATCCTCGTTGGACAACAGCAAAACGTTTGTTAACAGCGCTTGATTGTAGAGGGTTTTCAGTGAGCAAACGCACCGTTGAACGTGATTTAGTTGAGTTAGGCGATGTTTTTAGTTTGGTAAGCAGTGACTCACCAGAAGGGTTTAAGTGGTCTTATTCTAAAGATAATGCCCAAGCGTTTTTACCTGCTATTTCAGCGGAAGAAGCCTTGTCTTTGCACTTAGTAGAACAACATTTAAAAAACTATTTACCATCATCTACTTATTATCAACTAGATGCTGTATTTAAAAAGTCAGCAGATGTGCTAAATAGATCAACTACCGTAGGAGCTTGGCCAAATAAAGTGGCGAGTTTGCCTGGTGGATTAAATTTTACCCCTGTTATTTCAGATGAAAAAATTCAATCAACAATATCACAAGGTTTATTAGAGCAACACAAACTTGATATTTGTTATGGAGACTCAGATAAGTCCCATACTATAACCCCGTTAGGCTTAATAGTGCGCGATAAGAAACTCGTGCTGATTTGTTATTTTTATCAGTACGACGAACCACGTCATTTATTAGTACACCGCATTAGTAAATCAACCTTATTAAATGAAAAGTTTGAAACAGACTTTAATGCCAATGATTATCTTCATAAGAATAGCTTAGGCGTGGTTGTTAATGGCGAAAAAGTTGTCGTTAAAATGCGAGTAAGGGGGTATGCAAAGCGTTTACTTAATGAAAATAAAATACACCCTTCCCAAGAAGTGCAAATTGATGATGACACATGGGACACGGTATCTATATCTCTATTACATACCTTGGAGCTTGAAAATTGGATTTTAAGTCAATCTCAAGATATTCAAATTCTAGAACCATTACAGCTAAAGTCTAGGGTGATCCGTCGCCTGTTAAAATCAATTGAAAACTATGATTTAGATGAGCCTCAGGAAGAATTTGTTATTAGTGATAATGTTGCTTCATTAACTCTATAGAGCTAACTGCTGTAATAGTTACCTGCCGTAATTCTTTGTCTTACAGGTGAATAGCTAGTGTAGTTGCCATTCTTTTATTAAAACCTTGAATGAAATATATTGAGCGACCTATTCTGTCGTGGTAGGTTAGTATATTGAGGTTGTCGTACAGTGTCTTGAACACATCCCGAAAGGGGTGGCTTAAACCTGAAAGGGTGAAAGAGTTAACTTTGATGGTTTGCTCTTTTTTGTTTGTGGGGAGCTCCTGAAAATGCTTACATTCCAATCATCTAAAAAAGATTATATGTCTGATGTACCTATCCTAGTCTTAGAGGCTGAAATTAAAAGAGTGTATCAGCCACATAAAGCCAATGCTCTCATTAGAAAGTTTCATGAAATAATACTTGGTAGTACCTTGTGTAAGATAGATAACGAAATAGCAATATACCCACATGATATCGCAGCTGTCTTCGGCCTACTCAAAATACCAGTTAAGTTTATTGATGTTAATGGAAGTGAGCTTGCAGTAAACACGAATGGCTCTGGCGTTTATTGGTAAAAAAGGCTCAGAGGTGTTTTATGGATGAAAGAGGCTTAGATATTAGCATTTGTAAAGGTGAGCACTCATATGTTGGAAGTGCAGAAACGGGAGTGAAAATTACTCATAGAGCAACAGGTATCACGGTTTCGTCTCTCAAGAAAAAGTCTCAATACGCTAACAAAGTTATTGCAATGGAGTTGTTAGAAGTGGAATTGGCTAAGCGCAGTAAAGGTTCGGCTGCGGGTATTTTGAAAAACATTCCGACTAACAAACAATATAGTGATGATGAATCATTGAAATCAGCGGTCGATGAACCAGAAGACTAAACTAATAACAATTTGACGGACATTTTAGCTATGCCTAAAAACTTCTCAAGAAAAGCCTTTGAACGCTGGCTCAAAGATAATTATGAAAGCTTCAAGTTTAAGCCACGACTTATAGCCGCTAGCAAGCGTAGCTTTACCTTGGCTTTTGATGGGTTGGACGGCATTACCGCCGAGATAAGAATGTATGGCGAGGTTCTTTACTGGGGCGATGGTGAGCTGCTAGAGCCGTCACCGTTTGTCGACATGTCAGAAGTACGGGCACATGACGGTCGGTATTACTGCGAACTGTGCGAACCAACTGTTATGTTCCCAAGTCGCGAAGCGTTGTGGGAAGACCACTTGTTTTCTCACATGCTCGGTTGGGTAAATAAGCGATATGACGACAAGAAAGACCTTGAAGTAGCTACGGAGTGTAGCAAGAGTGGTAAAATGATCAGAGTCGATATAAATGACTTATAACAAGATAGATAGAGGTGTTTATGAGCCTAATTGACGTCCCTCCCACATTTTAGCTATGGATACTGAAAAACTAATAAGTTTAGGTCAGGAACTACAAGAAATTATGCCTTTTCGAAAAGGTATCCATACACTAGCGCAATATGACGATGCTATCGCCCTAATGGATAAGCTTGTTGATGATGCACAGAAGAACGACTTACTTATTGATTATTTGTTTCCCATCATTGAGCAGTATGAAGATAAAGCTCCTCAGTTTGCTGAGTTCAACAAA
>Ga0105357_10000498_pt1 | contig 20769 bp, 15 predicted proteins | sample GOMGulsemesocosm_4_FD_83660 | JGI IMG/M metagenome (GOLD analysis project Ga0105357, IMG submission 83660) | Methane-oxidizing microbial communities from mesocosms in the Gulf of Mexico - GOM15B Gulf of Mexico | ecosystem: Environmental > Aquatic > Marine > Cold seeps | place: USA: Gulf of...
AGTTTTAAACAAATTTTATAAGGAAACGCACCATGAAAATGAATTACTTCGTTTTAGGCACAAATAATATGCAATCAGCAATTCGGTTTTATGATGAATTATTTGAAGGTTGTAACATGAACAAATTACTCGACGGTGGTCGAATGACGTTATGGGAAGGAAACGATTTTATGTTCGCATTAGCAGAGCCATTTGATGGTAAAGAAGCAACAGTAGGCAATGGTTCAATGGTTGGGTTTAATCTTGGTTCTTCATCTGAGGTAGAACGATTGTATAATAAAGCATTAGAAATTGGTGGATTTGATGAAGGAAAGCCAAGCATCCGCTCTGGAAGATTTTCGGCATACGTTAGAGATTTAGATAAAAACAAAATATGTTTGTTTGAATAAAACGGTCATAAACAAAAGCCAACTATAATTTTTGAAAAAAATCACAGTACCACCTTAAGCATCCGCAATAGAACGAGCTATAGAAGCTAAACTATCCATTGATAGCGTTAGTACCACAGCAATATTAGGAGTGAACGATATAAAGCCGCTCCTATGTATTTAGTGGAGGGCGAATTAATGTTACGGGTTATTAATTTGATAACTTTTATAAATGATGAGGTATAATTATTCCTCATCATTTACATGAATTAGCTTGAGTTAACATCATCAACCACAGAGATAATAAAGAAACAGATCAAACTCTTTCCTCTGAAGCGCTATCAGTAGCAAATACTCAACTTAAAATTGCTACGTTCAATTTGTTTAATTACCTTGAACCGCCCAATGCTTTCTATGAATTCGAGCGTATTTATAGTGCAGAGCAATGGGTAAAAAAACAAAAGTGGATTGCTGAGTATTTATCTGAATATCAGCCTGACATTATAGGTTTTCAAGAAGTGTTTAGTGCTGAGTCGTTAAAAGAATTAGTCATCGCGCAGGGCTATGCTTATTTTGAGGTGGTTGATCAACCCCATGTCATTGATGAATTCATTTATCGAAGCCCTGTTGTCGCCATTGCGTCACGTTATCCAATTATTGAGGTAGAGGCTGTAAAACCAAATATTGAACTTGCACAAACATTAGGTTTAGCCAATGATTTCTCTTTTAGGCGAAAAGTAATAAGAGCAACGGTTAACGCACCCCATATAGGTAATTGTGATTGTTATGTTGTGCATTTTAAATCGAAACGCTCAATGATAGAGCTCGACGAACAAGATAAAAACCACTCACCAGAGAAAACGATTATTGAAAACCTAAAAGCGCAAGTGGCTGGTGGTTGGGGATCAACCATACAACGTGGCAGTGAAGCGGCGTTATTAATGATTGATATGATAAAGCGGCGTGAAGCTAGTGGTCACCCCATGGTTTTAATGGGTGACTTTAATAATACCTTAGCAGATGGTGTTTTAAGCCATTTACTCACAAACACCTTACGGTTTGTATCGCGCATTGACCGTGATGCCTATCTTGCTAAATATTGTTTACAAGACGCCTGGGATTTATTTCAAGTGGCTGTGTCGAATGAAACAAATCGAGAGATAAAAGAGTCACCTACCCCTACACATTATTTTGGTGCTGGTAGCTCTGTACTCGATTATATTCTATTGTCATGTGAATTTGATGCCAGTTATCACGACAGCCTTTATCAAGTCAGCGCTTATGATACTTACGATAGGCATTTAATTAATCCTATTTTTGAGCGCGATGGCGAAAGTACCGATCATGGCATTGTGTTAGTGACATTAACCTTAAGATCATAATGATCACCCCAACTATTCTCTATGTAAATCGGCGTTAGTTAAACAGATGCTGCCAAGCCAGCAGCGACAAAAATAACAGCTGAAATTCTATCAAGCAAGTTACTTTGGTTGACACTGTGTAGACGATTTGCAACCATTTTTGCTAACATGCCGTAAGAAGTTTTACATAAAAAATCAACACATAACCACGTTACTACAATCACAAACAATTGCTCTGTATAACTACTTTTGGTGTTAATAAATTGCGGTAAAAAAGCGACAAAAAACATAATATCTTTGGGATTAGTGATCCCCAGCATAAAGCTTTTAAATAACAAGTTTCTATTAGTTCTTTTCTCAGTGATTGCTGACGATTCAAACCCGTCTTGTTGAGCTGGTATTTGTTCAAGTTTTTCTGTTTTTTTACAAAACCATAAACTTACCCCAAGGTATATCAAATATGCTGCACCTAGATATTTTATAAAATTAAAGAAGCTTTCAGAAGCAGCAATAACCGCACCTAATCCTAAAGCGGAAACGGTAATTAGAATTGCAGAAGCAAAACTGCCACCTAAAATAATTGGTATTGATTTTCTCATGCCATAATTAACAGTACTATTGATCATCAGTAAGGTTAACGGGCCAGGAATAGCAATAACCACAGCAATAGTGATGGCAAAAATAGCCCAAGTATTTAAATCCATAATTTCCTTTATTTTTTCTAAGAGTATACAGCCAAATTGATTACAAAGTGCTGAATCTCACTTACAATAAGATTCTTAACTGGTAAACATCGACTAGTCTTGAAAGGCTAGTCTGATTCACATTTAGGTTACTGGGTAGAGATTTCGGTTTCACATTGTGGGGGTATCTTTCTTGTCCTTACGGGGATGAAATTGTGTTCAGAATGAAAATATTGGTCAGAGTAAAATTACTTTTAATTTACTCTGACCCTATTTATTTCTTTCTTTATTTTATGCCTTGGTAGCCAAATCTTGCTTAGTTATTACTGTTATTAAATTGCTAACTCTAAGCAATAAACCTCGAATTGATTTGTTTTGATCATGTAACCCTTCAACTAACGTTGTGCAACTATCCACTAATGAATCACTGTAAGCGAACCCTATCAGCGCAACTATCTTAACCATACTTACCTCATCAAGCATCTTACTACTTTCGTCTTCCTGCTCATAAACGCTGTTAACCAATTCGATAGTGCTGACGAGCTTTTCCATTTTAGGATTAAGTCTGAGTAACGCTTCAGCCCTTTTGCTGGCAGTTCTATCAACAAGTTCCTTGTTAACAACTAACCTAGGTAGAGGTTTTTTACGAGGTCTAGATGGTTTCTTTTTAATAACCTTGCGTTCTATTGACTCATCAAAACTGAACTCTCCATCGACAAACTGACCAATGTTGGTCACGCTCAATCTCTCAGACATTATAGCCGCAGACTTAGCCGTTTTACGGGTGAAATCTCTATAGTCCTCAGCGAAACCATGCGTAGAAATACATTGAGCTAAATCTAATATTAACGCATCAGTCTTCCCCTTTGACGCGCGTAAACACCTGCCGATAATCTGCAAATACAATCTCAATATCTTGGTAGGTCGAGCCAAAACAACACAATCAGTCGTAGGGTCATCAAATCCAATGGTAAGCATAGACATATTGATGATTAGCCTAACCTCGTTTGACTTGTACCTACGTATGCTTTCATCATTCTCATCAGTCGAGCGTTTCGAGTGAACACGCTCGTGTTTAACACCCAGTACATGAAAGGCCTCAGATAGCGACTCGACGTGGTTGATGGAGTTAGCAAACAGCATAACCTTGCGTCCCTGAGAAAGTGCATCATCAAGTGTCTGTTGTGCCACTAATGAGCAATGCTCCAGTAATATAAGGTCTAAACCAGAAACACTAAAGTCACCTCTGTACATTTTAACTGCACTATAATCTATCTCTTGAGATAACCTAGGTACTTTGTAAACAGGTTTGGCTAATTCACCCAATTCAATCAGCTGCTTAGTAGTCGTCTCTTCAATCAGCTTCATCGACTGATCAATATAGACGCCTAATCTATCAATTGGGGTGGCTGTAAGACCTATAATTAACTCAGGAGCTAGCTCTTCACGCATAGCAATGTAAACACCGCCCATGCACCCGACATGATATTCATCACGTAGCAGTACATCACACTTTATATTTAAGTGTTTCCTTCTGCCATATGACTGCTCCATCACTAAAGTCACATCACCGCCAGCTACATACTTATAGCCTGACTTAACAACACTAACAGAGAGGCCATTAACCATAAGCGTGTTTAATAATTGAGGAACCAACGCTGCATTACGTAGACTTATCACAACTTTCTTGTCAGGCATTGCTTGGCATAATTTAAGTATGCAGATACTCTTACCGCCACCTGTAGGTAGTGCAATAATGGAGTTCCCCCCTGCATCAATAGCCTTACGGACACTGTTTATTTGATAATCTTTTTCTAATATCTGCATGCCATACTACTCGGACTGGTTTCTAATTTTTTCTCGAACAAGCGTCATTATAACGAATGTTCGGCTTCATTCATCATAATACTTAGTTAATCTACTTATAGGGCTGTTAACTATCACTATATGATATCAATATAAACCACGATAGTTTTGCTTATTTATGTGCAGAATAAAACTGCATGACGCTTATTTACTTAGGTGTCGTCGTCACCGCAATCACTAACCAAGAAGTAATATTTTAGTTCAAGGGCAGAGAAATAACAGCTTGTGCTCCTTTCACAGCGATTCTATTGGATAATTTAATTAATCCATCATGATTAAACATGATTTGTCGACAAAGTGTTAAACCAATGCCACTACCTTGCGGTTTGGTGCTATAAAAAGGCACAAATAAATTCTCTTTATTCGTAATGCCCATTCCCTGATCCTCAATGATCAGATGTAAATATTTTTCATCTCGCAGATAACTAACTTCAAAAATTTTATCACAAAGATCCAACATGGCTTCGCGCGCATTTTTTAAAACATTGATAATAACTTGTTCTAACTGACTTTTATCAGCAGTAACCAGCGTATCAATAGTCGCAGTGGCATCATCGGTCAATTGTAATTGACAGTCAGGAAACAATTTTGCTTGCAGTATAACCAAAGCATTGAGTTCAAATTTACTTTTATTGGGTTGAGGTAAGTGCGAAAGTTGGCTATAACTGGCGATAAAAGCACTCAAAGAGTCGGCTCGTTCTTTGATAATGCTAACACCTTCAGCTAAAGAACTTCTATTTAATGGTTTATTATCATCTTGAAGTTTTTTTTCTATCGCCTGACTGATACTGGCAATAGGTGTTAATGAATTATTCATTTCATGACTTAATACTCTTAAAATACTTTGCCATGCTTTTCGTTCTTTTTCTAATAACAACCGTTCCGCATTGGTGATTAAAAATAATGAGTGTTGTTGACCGTCGCTCAAAAAGGATTCTTTAAAAAGGAAGTGTTCTCCACTAAGTTGTTGGTGAGAAAACTCGATAATACCCGCTTTGGCTTTACTGATGGTTTTTCCCAATTCAAAGTCGGTTAACTGTATTGTCTGTAAAGCACCTTGGTCTTGGATATTGCCAAGCAGTAATTTTTTCGCCGAGTCATTTGCCATAACAATGAAACCTTGCTCATCTACGGCAAGTACCATGGCATCCATTTGTTGCATTATTTTTTCAAGTAATAGCCGGCTCTCTTTTGCTTCAAGTTTATGTTGCGATAGCGTTTCAGCTAAGTTATTGACCAATTCAAGCAACTCTTGAAAGGCTTGATTATGTTGTAAACGACCTCGTAAAGTATAATCACCATCAATCATCGACTCGATTATATTGGATAACGTTCTAATTTGTTGTTCAGACTGTTGCTTGCCAATCATCACCACGAAGAGGATTAATATGGATAAAACAATCATTACAAAGGCAACTAAGTAAGTCGAAACGCCAGCAACAATTAATGAAACGGCTGACAGCAATAAACAAGGCACACAGATAATGAGTGCCAAAAAGGTATGATTGCCTTTATTCTGGAGACGCTTTGAGGCGTCAAAAATTGATTTTATCTTATTAATGCTAGTATTAATCCAAGCCATATTTACTCATGCGTCGATAAAAGCCACTTCGACTTAACCCTAACGATTTAGCTGTTTCAGTGGCATTACCCAGATGATGTTTTAATCGATTGATCAGAACTCGTTGTTCAATATCTTCCATAGAAAGCGCAACATCTTCAATAGATTCTGCACTTTTTACAGTTTCTTGCAATAATAAATCTCGAGCAGTAATGCTTGGTTTTTTGCAGGTGAATAATAACCTCTCCATTAAATGGCTAAGTTCGCGAATATTGCCTGGCCAACTGTATTGCTGAAGTTGTATTACTGCATCGTCAGATAACTGCGGTATTGGCAGGTTATATTTAAGACTAAAGACGTGTAAAAAATGTTGAGCTAATGGTTCTATATCTTCAATGCGCTCATTTAAAGAAGGCACGCGCAGTTGAATAGTATTAAGGCGATAAAATAAATCTTGTCTAAATTGTTGTTCACTAATGGCTTTTTGTAAATCGCAATTGGTTGCCGATACAATGCGAACATCAGCTGTTTGAGATTTACTACTACCAACAACTTCATACTTTTTCTCTTCTAATACTCGCAGTAGTTTTGCTTGTTGTGCCATGGGAATATTGGCAAGTTCATCTAAAAACAAGGTGCCTTGCTCTGCCATTTCAAAACGACCTACTCTACTTTCTTTGGCGTCAGTAAATGCGCCTTTAACATGACCAAACATTTCACTTTCAAATAGGCTTTCTGGAATAGCGCCCATATTAACGGGGACAAAAGAATTTTTAGCACGAGCAGATAGCTTATGTACATATGACGCTAACATGCTTTTACCTGTGCCATTATCGCCAGTAAGTAAAATGCTCATATCACTTCTTGCTAAATCACTCAGTGTTGACATCAATTGCTGCATAGCAGGTGACTGGGCAATGATTTGATCTTTGGATTCTGGGAAGGATTGTGCGCTCAGTAATTTATTTTCTTGGCTTAAACGCAGTAGCTTTCTGTCTATTTTTGCCAACTTGATTTGGGTTTTAATGGCGCTGATAATGCGTTCATTATTCCAAGGTTTTTGAATGAAATCTTTCGCCCCTGAACGCATAGCATCAACCGCTATGTCAATGGTAGCCCAGCCAGTCATGACAATAATAGGCAGATTTTCATCCAACTTTTTAATCGCCTCTACCAGTTGTAAACCTTCTTCGCCTGACGTGGTGTCTCGTTGAAAATTCATATCAAGTAAAACCAGATCTACCGAAGTATTCTTCAAGTTTTCCAACACAGCTTGTGGTGTGGTCACTGCCAAAATATCAAAATTTTCTTCTGACAAGATATATTTCAAACTGGCGATGATATTTATGTCGTCATCAGCGATGAGGATTTTACTATTATTCACAAATGGTTATGCCCGTTATTGGATGAAGATTAGCTAGTCGACTACTTATAGATATAATATATCACTTTGGCAAAATTTCACTAGACAGTTATCTTCTTAATAAAAAAATATTATGTTGTGCTAAATAAAAAAATAAAACCCCGATAATTCAGGGTTTTATTTATGCGTTAATTGATGATTATTCGTATCGTAATGCCAAACTTGGCTCCATCACCACGGCTTTTCTGGTTGGTGCATAGATAGCCAACATGACAATCAAGGATAAGCAGGTAACGACTGCAGATGCTAGAGCAAAGTATAAGTAAATTGGAATCACTCCTTCAGAAAACTCATTAAAAATCACTGAGATAAGTGAGAACAACAATAATGCTAGGCCTAATCCCGTTATTAACTGTTTGCCACCTTGTTTGATAAACATGTTGATAATATTTTTATCGGTAGCACCTACAGCACGTCGAATACCTATTTCATGGGTACGTTGAGTAACAGAGTTAGCGGTTAATCCATAAATACCAACCAAGGCTAACATCAGTGAAAAAAGCCCAGTGCCAAAAATTACTTTCGAAGCTAAACGCATGCTATCACGCATGACATTTCTGTTACGCTCTGCTGGTTGAACGGTCTGATCAACTTCAATGTTTCTATCAATGTCAAAAAGTGCTCTATAGAATATGTCTTCTGTTTTGACACTACCTTTAATGGTTTTGTAGTATATTCTCATGCGTGGATTAACGAATTGTAAACCAGAAATATAGGTTTCATCTTCACTATCAAGTCTTCCAAAAATTGATCTTGGGTTCATACGGTTGGTTACTATGCCAACAATGAAAAGCGTTTCATCCTTACCTTCTATTTCAATGGTTATCTTCTTTTCTAGTGCTGATTCTCCCGGCCAATATCGATTTGCCATTGATTGACTAATTATGACAACTTTTCTAGCGCCAATTTTGTCCCTTCGATTGAAGTGACGGCCAGCAACTAGCTTTATACCTGAAAACTCGGTATTACCAATAACGGTAAACGTATCGATAGTTAGTTTTTCATGGCTGTCATTGTAATCAAATTCTTTTAACGTTATTGGTAAATGACTAAAAGTGGTTGAGTGAGCATCAATGACATTACTGTCATTTTTTATACGCTCTAACAAAGCCTGAAAGAGCAGCGCTTGCTCTTGTGGTGTTTTGTATTTGTTTTTGGGTAAATTTATGGTTGCTCTCATCGAGTCGCTATAATCGTCGCCAATTTCCAAATTAATAAATGTTTGGCTGACATAGCCAGAAAGAGCGCCAATAAGCATTAAGAATGCAACTAAAAATACTTGAATTGTTACTAATAGTCGCGATAAACGACCGGCTTTTTTACTTTGCGCACCACGGGTGCCGTCTCTTAGGGTAGTATTTATATCTTGGTGTGCAGAGCGCCAAGCGGGTAAAAATACAGCGAGTATAATCGTCACTAAAGTAACAATAATAGCCATACCAAGCGTTTCTTTATCCAACCCCCAATGCCACCAAAAAACGATGCTATTTGGCATCCATGAATGTAGCGCAATGTTGGTATAATCTAATGCTGCGCCTACCAGTAGTACTGAAAGAATTGCACCGACGATAGTAATTATAATGCCTTCCCACATTAGTTGACTGACCAAACGTTTACTCGAGGCGCCTAAGGCCGCACGAATAGCCGTTTCTTTCTGGCGTTCCATAGAGCGAGCCAATAATAAATTACCAACATTTATACAGCCTAATGCCAAAATTGACCATGCCACAACATTCAAAAAAATGAACATGGTATTACCTACTCCATTAACTTGATCCATTGGATAGGTGCGTAAATGAACTATTTTATTTGCTTCGGGTTGATTATAAAGTTTTACCGATTGTTGATACAGTTGATCGAGAGCTGCACTTAAATTTTTTGTCGCTTGTTCGTTGCTAACACCACTTTTAAGTCTGGCGTAGGCGGAAAAATAAGAGGAGGTATTTTGTTGTGCATCTAGCTGTGCTTGATTTAGCGGTAACCAAATTTTAGCTATGCCCGGGAATCTGTACCCCTGTGGCATGACACCTATAACATCCGTTACTATATCATTTAAGTTAATGGACTCTTTTAACACGCCTTTACTACCTGATAATTCATTTTGCCAAGTTTCATAACTGATCACAGCGACAGGAGTGGCGCCCACAACCATATCTTGTGGTTGTATAGTGCGTCCCATCATCGCTTGCGTTCGACTAAACTTGGAAAAACCACCATCAACATAGGTTGCTGGAATGTTTTTTCCGGTATCTTCGAAAGAAAGTCGTACGTCGCTAGATTTATATAAGCCAAATTCATCAAGCGATGTTTGTATTTTAGCGATTTCTTTAAACTCATACGCAGATAGAAAGTTTTGATTGGCATCCATGTTCATCGAAATACCAATCGTTTCTGTTGAAAACACTAATGCTGTTTCACCTTCAGGCATAGGCAGTGCTTTATGTAATGTTGAATACAAAAATGAAAAAGTGAATAAGCTAATGGATAAACCGCCGACCAACACCGACACCGTCATGGCCGTAAATTTAGGGGCTTTAAATAATAACCTCAGTGCATATTTTATATCTATTAATACCGACATAGTAATCCCCTAACTTGCGACTAATTCAACAGGTTCAATTGCAGGAACCGAATTTTGATGTGATGGCGTATTTGCATTATCTGCAATAAGTCGACCATCAAACATCTCTAAACATCTACTGGCTCTTTTAGCTGAAGCTGGATCATGCGTTACCATACAAATCGTTGATCCCTCCTGGTGGAGTTTATCAAAGAGCGCCAATACCACTTGAGCATTTTTTGAGTCTAAGTTACCTGTTGGCTCATCCGCTAAAATAATGGCGGGGTCATTTACTAATGCCCGTGCGACGGCAACGCGCTGTTGTTGTCCGCCAGAAAGCTGTGATGGAAAATGATCTTTACGATGTGACATCTCTACTTTGGCCAGCACATCATGAACTTTTTCTTCAATTGTTCTTTTAGATAAACCCGATTGATAAGTTAACGGCAACATCACATTTTCAAAAATAGTTAAATCTGAAATCAGGTTAAAAGACTGGAAGACAAAACCAATTTGCTCACTTCTAATTTTTGCTCGTTGATCACGAGAGAGCGATGAAACATCAATATTATTGATGTGATAACTGCCTGATGTTGCTGAATCTAGCAAGCCGAGCAATGAAAGTAGTGTTGATTTGCCACAACCTGATTGACCACTTAATGATAAGTATTCACCCTTATTAATAGTGATATTGATACAATTGAGCGCTTGAGTTTCAATTTCTTCTGTTAAGAATGACTTTCTTATGTCTTTAAGTTCAATAAGTGCTGCCATGTTACTCTCCAATTAAATTTGTTTTTAACGATTTCTTTAAAAAGACTGTCTACTAATTAATCATTATTTCTTTATGTTCTTGCCAATCAGAGGTATCCGAGATGATGACGTCGTCTCCGGCAGACAGCCCTGATAGTATTTGGATTTGATTTACTGAGCTTTGGCCCAGTGCAACCCGTTGTTTTTGTGCAAACTGTTCGTCTTCCGTTAAACGATATAAGTTTGTATTACTATGTTTAGGAGCAAATACAGGGCGTTTAACATAGAGCGTGTTGTCGATATTACTGATTTCAATTAAACCATCTACGGTTAGATCAGGACGGGCTTCATTAGGAAGTGCACTGGTTAATTCAACATCAACTTGAACCATACCCGCATTAACTGCGGGGTCGATTCTAATGACTTTACCGATGATTTTAGAGGTTCGAGTATCAACAACAACATGTTGACCTAAAGATATATCATTTATTTTAATTTCTTGTACTTGTAATTCTGCAAATAAAAATGCTTGATCGGCGATGAGTGCAACACTACCACCGACAAGAACTTGCTCTCCTAAAACTAAGGATACTTGTTGTATAACGCCATCTGTTGTTGCTTTAACCTCAAGCGATGATACTTGATCTTTAACACGCAAGTAGTTGTTCTCAACTAAACCCAAGCGGGCTTCTTGTGCCGTTTGTGTCGCTAATAAGTTAGCTTCCATTTTAATCACTTTTTGTTTTTGTGATTGCCAATATTGCATTTTTTGTTTTACATCCAGTTGACTACGTTGGTAGTCTAGGGCGGATACCGTGCCATTTTTTTGTTCAAATAATTGGCTTTCAGCATCAAGCTTCAACTTGCTGACTTGATAACTGTAGTCGGCTTCAACAACCGAGTTTTTTAAGTCGAGCAGCTGTGCTTCGAGCGTCACAAACGCAGCATAATTTTCAGCTTTTTTTGCTTCGAACTCCCAACGTGCTTGCTCTAATTCTCGGCCTAACTCTGGGTTAGAAAGCTGCATTAAAATTTGTCCTTCGTTGACCACTGCACCGGCTTTAACAAAAGCTTGTTCAACACGACCTGATACCTGTGACGATATCCAGCGAATATCGACGGGTTTTAAAACACCACTAGCACGAACATTTACGGTAAAGTTTCCTTGTTTAACCTTAGCGATCACAAGTTCACCCTTGGTCACGATAAAACTTGCATTACCCAGTACACCTTTGAATAAATAAATAGCCGTGACTAAAATTAGCGCGATAACAATATACCAATATTGTCGCCACAGAGGCGGGGAAATCTTTGCTCGTATCGTATCCATAACTTTTCTTTGTGTTAATTATTCTTATCTAAGTAGGTACAAGTGACGTGCCAACAAGATAAAAAACATTAAGCGACTGTTATTAAACAAATAAAAATCAATCACACTGTTAAAATAATATTTTGGTGTATCAAAATTAGGACACAGATTTTGCTTTAGTGTCTTAATATCGACACACATTGAAATTATGTGGCATTAGTCTTAGGTAATAATATATCTGTGAGTGTATGTTACGAATGCTGACTCATAATAAGCGTTATATCTCTAACAATTGGAGAGTAGATTGAGCATACTATTCGAGTTTATACCTAGTCTTTTCGCAGCCTTAGATTTTGATTTATTTTGTATACAACTTGAGCTGGCATTTTACGTGTTGTTTCTTTCGACTTATTAAAATTTCAAATATATAGCGATGGGCAGTTTAAAGAACAAAAAGGGAAATCTAACGAAAATTTTCTCTTGCAATATTTAGTCGGCATATTGTTTTATTCTCTCATCATGCTAAAGCAAGATCTGTGGCATAGGTTCGCCATGCTCTGATAGCCTTTGGAATAACATTTCTATTTTTACATGAGATTTCTTAAAAATTCATGCAAAACTATAATAAAATTGGCCTAAAGTGAGGTTAAAGTATGAAGTTGATTTCCGACATAATAAATCAACTATCCTAAAAGTAACTTTTGTTTTCTATTGCATTGAATACAGTTCATTTGACTGGCTTAAACAAGAAACACCTTTAATTAACTATATAGCGACACTAATTACATATCTCTCCTTTAAGAATACTACCGTGCTTTTCAAAAGCTTTTGCTAAGAAATCGATTAAAACTCTAACACGTGCATTTTTCGCCATATCTTTATGTGCTAATACCCAAATTGTTTCTTTTGGCACCGGTTTCGCGTTCGGTATTCGGGCAAGCTCAGGATCACTATCACCTATATAACAAGGTAAAGAAGCGATACCCATATGTGATTTAATTCCAGCCAGTTGCAATACATCCGAATACATATGCCCTTTCACTGGAATTTCGGGATATTTAGATTTTTCTGTCCACTTTAAGTGATTAGCACTATTTCCCCATCCTAACCAGTGGCAATTCTGTGCTTGAGTCATTAAATCATTAGCCGAAAGATATTTTTTACTGGCATAAGCACTATTGTATATACGTGCAACACGTTTGCCTGTTAGCGAATCAGGAGGATTATCCACATGCCTTATCGCAACATCTGCTTCTCTGCTTGCTAAATCTCTTATTGCATAACTCATTATTATTTTTAAGTTAATATCAGGGTACAGATTCATGAATTCATGCAAATCTGGCATTAACAAATGACAAGCAAATCCATTACTTAAAGTTAAGCATAAATCGCCTTCAATTCGTAAATCTTTGCCTAATATATCTCGCTCTACGGTATTAAATCCTTGCTGAATTTGTTGAGCTGAACGCAATAATTCTTCTCCTCCATGCGTTAATGCATATCCGCCAGGCAAACGATCAAAAAGCTTAATACCCAAGTCTTTTTCTAATGTATTTATCCTTCGGGCACACGATGAATGATGAATTCCTAATGATATAGACGCTTTTTTAAGACCGCCCGAATTTGCTATAGCAAGAAATATTTTAATATCATCCCAATTCATGAACCCTCCCATATAAAAGGCATATCCTATTTCGGCCTTTTATGCTATCTGCAAACTTGCAACAAGTAAACGCAATTCTACCGTCTACCCAACAAAATCCCCCCCCCGTATACTTCTTAAAAATACCACTTAGTAATAAATAATTAGGAAACAATAATGCTCGATCTATATACAGACGCTACACCCAATGGCTTAAAAATATCAATAGCACTTGAAGAACTTGGCCTTACTTATAACATTCATAAAGGCTTGAATGACGGGGCAAATATTAGTCCTGAATATACTGCAATGAATCCAAACCAAAAAATCCCCTTACTAAAAGATAATGACACTATTGTTAGCGAATCAGGCGCAATTCTCTATTATCTAGCCAATAAACATGAAAATTTACTGCCAAGTTCATCATTACAACGAACAAAAGTCATAGAGATGTTAATGCTACAAATGAGTGGTTTAGGCCCTAATTTTGGCCAGTTATTAGTTTGGGGAGGGGCTTGGAATAATGAACACCCTATTGCGACTCAACGATATGCTAAAGAAGTGAACCGCTTATTAAAAGTGTTGAACACTTTGCTTGAAGAAAATGACTATTTTGCTGGGCAAGAGTATTCAATTGCTGATATTGCCTTCTTTCCTTGGGTGAGAATGGCATATATCCATCCTATTGGAGAAATGCTTATAGCCAATGAATGTAAGAGCCTAACATCATGGTATGAAAGGGTTGGTCAGCGAGATGCCGTAAAGCGAGGCTTGTTAATACCTGAGGCTAACCCTCCTGAAGAGCAAATGAAAATATTCGTTAACGCTGTAGTGGGTTTAGGCCAATTGCATAATTAAATGTTATGCAGTCAATAGAGGCTTAGCCATGAAATTGATTGACCATTATGCACATTCTTATCTCAGTAGTAGCACAAACAAATAAGGAATTAACATGGTTACCAGAAAACAAATTACGTATTTATTTTTAAGTTCATTAATAAGTTCAATGAGTATTAATACACATGCAAAGTCACCAGAAGCACAAGGACTAGCAATAGCGAAAGAAGCTAAAAAACAAGACACTGGCTGGATAGATTACACCGCAAATATGAAAATGCATCTACGCAATAAACAAGGCCAGTCGAGTTTACGTGAACTAAAAATAAAAACCTTAGAACTTGAAAATGATGGAGATAAGAGCTTAACACTTTTCAATAAACCTAGAGATGTTAAGGGTACAGCTTTTTTAAGTTTCTCTCACCCTGTAACGGCAGACGAGCAGTGGTTATATTTACCGGCCCTAAAAAGAGTAAAACGTATTTCATCAAGTAATAAATCAGGCCCTTTTATGGGGTCTGAGTTTTCTTTTGAGGATTTAAGCTCGTTTGAAGTAGAAAAATACAGCTACAAATATTTAGGTGAAGAAGCCATCAATAGTCAAGATAATTTTATTATTGAGCAATACCCTATAGATAAAAATTCAGGCTATACCCGACGAGTAGTTTGGTTAGACCAAACTGAGTATAGGGTACAGAAAATAGAATTTTATGATCGAAAAGATAGCCTCTTAAAAACGTTATCTTATAGCGACTATAAACAATATCTTAATGAATATTGGCGCGCAGACAAAATGGTTATGGTGAACCATCAAAGTGGAAAGAGTACGGAGCTTGAGTGGACAAATTATGTTTTTGCCTCGGGTCTATCTGATAGCAATTTTAACAAAAATTCACTTAAACGAGTTCGATAACATGCTCCATGCTAAATGGTTTCTTATGATGTTGATGCTCTTAAGTTTCAACATTTAGTTGATGTGATTAACCAAACTGATTTAGTAGAAGATATCGACGGTGAAGAAAAGTTGAGTCAATTGATGCTTAACTTCTCATCCGTGCATAAATGGGGAATTGTTGATTGGTTATTCTGCCGGGGTTTAAAGAGCGTACTTTTGCATCAGAACAGGGCTATTTCGTTCATATATGCAACATCTTTAGCCTCCGTTTTGAAGCCAACCGACGTATAGGTGATAACTATAAAATTTATGTGGATTTTAGCTCTTTTCAAAATAACGAGCCTTTAGACGCTTTTTGTTACTTGAAAAGTGATAACCATTTTCAAGTTTCAATAGAACATTTCTTTTGAAACGTCATAAAAATCAAACAACTCATGTTTCATTTTTTACTTTAATATATTGAGAAAAACTATGACAAATTCAATTGCACAACAATTAGTAAGGTGGAGATGGCTATTCGCATTATTATCTCTATTGATCGTTTTTAGCTTAGCCAGCGGCGCAAAATTTCTTTCATTTGCAACCGATTATGAAATTTGGTTCTCTGAAGATAACCCACAGTATTTAGACTTTTCATCTATACAAAAAACGTTCGTTAAATCAGACAACGTGGTTATTTTAATTACGCCTAAAGATGGTGAAGTATTTAATCAACAAACACTAGCCAGTGTAGAATGGCTTACCAATCAAGCTTGGCAAGTGCCCTTTTCCACACGGGTAGACTCTTTGAGTAATTTTCAATATAGCTATGCTAATGAGGATGATCTCATTGTTATCGACCTCATTAAAAATGCGACTGACCTAACAGAAGTAGAGTTAGCTAAAATAAAGCAAGTAGCCCTCAATGAACCGTTATTGTTAAACAGTGCCATATCATCAGATGCCAAGGTCACAGCAGTAAACGTAACAATAAACTTACCTAAGGGAGACCCAGAAGGAAGTCCCAAAGTGACTGCTTTTGTTCGCGATTTAATTGTACAGCTTAAAGAGAAAAATCCAGATATCGATGTTCATTTAACAGGCTTAGTTGTAATGGACAATGCATTTATGGAAGCATCCATGGCTGATATGAGTTCACTGACTTTAGCCATGTTCGGTTTAATTATTATTGGTTTACTCTTCTTTTTACGTAGCATTACGGCCACATTGAGTATCCTTTTAGTTATTATACTTTCAATCGTTTCCACTATGGGTTTTGCCGGTTGGTTAGGAGTACAACTAACACCTGTTTCAGCTAGTGCTCCAACCATCGTAATGACTATAGTAGTGGCAAATGCAGTACATATCCTTATTACTATGATACATAACATGCGCTCTGGAATAGAAAAGCGACAAGCATTGAGTGAAAGCTTGAGAGTAAATATGCAGCCAATGATATTAGCGACAATAACCACTGTAGTCGGCTTCTTAACAATGCATTTTTCTGATGTACCACCATTCCATCACCTTGCCAATATGGTTGCTATGGGAGTGATTGTTTCCTTAATATTATCTGTTACTTTCCTTCCATGGTTGTTGATGTTATTGCCCGTTCGCATAAAAACCAAAAATGACGAATCAAATAATCAATTTGCCTCATTATCAGAGTTTGTTATTAAAAAAAGAAAGCAACTTTTATGGTCAATGACCGCAATAACTTTACTATTATCAGCATTGATCCCTATAAACATTGTTAACGATAGAATTTGGGAATTTTTTGATGAGACCGTAGATTTTCGTGTAGATACTGATTATGCCTCAGATCACTTAACCGGACCTTATTATTTAGAATACGGCCTGGAGTCTAACCAAGCAGGGGGAGTAAACAATCCAGAATATTTACAGGTTTTAGATCAATTCCGCACTTGGTTATATCAACAACCTGAAGTTGTACACGTTAATACATTGTCTGACATAATGAAAAGATTAAACAAAAATCTACATGCTGATGATAACAACTGGTATCGTTTACCTGAAAATAGAGAGTTAGCCGCCCAGTATTTGCTACTTTATGAAATGTCTCTTCCTTATGGCTTAGATCTTAATAACCAGGTGAATGTGGATAAATCATCAACAAGAGTTACGGTTTCACTACATACTTTATCTAATAATGAGATGATCGCATTTAACGAACGTGCTCAAGCTTGGTTAACTGATACAGCCCCTGATATGAATCAAATGGTAGGTAGCCCGCAGTTTATGTTTTCACATATTAGTTTGAGAACTGTAGAACAAATGACAAGCGGTGTTGCTTTTGCTTTAATGCTCATTTCTGTTCTGATACTTATTTCATTACGTTCATTTAAAGTTGGCATAATTAGCCTGATCCCTAACTTAGTACCACCATTAATGGCATTTGGGCTTTGGGCTTTACTTGTGGGTGAGGTTGGCTTTGCTTTAGCTTTATCGGTAAGTATGATCATAGGCATTATTGTTGACGATACAGTGCATTTTCTCAGCAAATATATGCGTGGCAGACGTGAAAAACATTTAAGTGCCGAAGAAGCAGTTCGCTATGCATTTTCTACAGTTGGACCAGCATTAGTGATAACAACAGTAGTGTTAGCGGCTGGGTTTTCAGTCCTTATGCTATCAACTTTTAAGCTTAACTTTGAATTAGGTTTAATCACGGCAATGACTATTACCATTGCATTAATAGTTGATTTTTTACTCTTGCCCGTAATGTTACTCACTTTCGATAAGGCTGACTATCAAACAGTGAAGAATGATATTTTGAGCAATGACTTAAGAGTTCAACTGCAAAGCTAGACTATTTCCATAAAGGGTGAGGCCTTTCTAACAAAAAGTGCCTACCTATAATTTCCAATATAATCAATAACTCATTAGAAAATATATTATAAACCTTTTTCGGTTCACTAAAACACAAGTGAATAGGTTAATACAGATATCGAACTAGACAAGAAGCGCAGTTAACTTTTTTTGATTACATAAAATGTTTCTATAACAGAAAGAGATATCAGCAACGGATCGTTAAAAATTTTTAACGATCCGTTTTAAGCGACAGCTTCCTATTTTTTCATTAATACTGAAAAACAAACACTAAAGCACTTTATTATATGATTCCATCAATTGTTCAAAAGTTGCCACTTTGTTGGAATGAGCTGAGGCAATATACTTCACTTTAAGTCCTCGTTTTTTAATTGATGTTACCAAAGCTTCTATATTAGGCGTACGAGGAGGCATGGGACCTGCCACTGGAGCGCCAAAATGATCTGCCTCAAATATAATGCCTTGCTTGGGTAAATATGCCAATAACAAATGGTCTGTATGTTCAGTAGGCCCTATGTCATGAATCTCCAAAATTTGACTGTTATCTTTAAAAACTTTCTTATTCTCAACAAATTCAAACTTAGCAGACTTTTGATCTTTTTCTGTTAAAGCTTCACGGATCACTTTCTCGTGTGCTTTGACAGAAACAAATTGTATACCGGCATCTTGGACTTCCTGACTACCACCAATGTGATCGCTATGGTGATGGGTCATAACAGTGTATTTTACTGGCTTATTCGGCAGTGTCTTTTTGACTTCTTCAATTCTCTGAGATACACCAGGTAGCCCGCCAACCATCACTACATGATTTTCAAATTCCACGAATAAACTATTTTGATTGTTTTGTGTGACCCAATAAACACCGTCTCCCATATCATTTGTTTTCATACTTGCAGCTGGCGTTGCTGCTATATCCATATAACCTTTCGGAGATTTTGTAAATGGCGTTATGCTCTCATTTATTTTATAGGATTTAACAGAAAATGTTTGTGAGGGTAATCCATTAACGGTGTAAGAGTTTTCAAAAGGAAAAAGAATTCCATCAACAAGTTTATAATCTTTGAAATAATACTCAACTAAAAATGGGCCAGACACTCGTTCACTCTTATTAATAAGGTGTGTTTTATGATCTATATAAAGTGTTATTGCAGGTCCTTCTGGCATAGTAAAACTGAGTAAATCGTGTGGTCTATCATTTAATTTAATTTCTCCTAAATAACGCGCACTGTTAGCATATTGGTTTAATCGCTTTAACAAGAATGTCGCATTGGTTCGTATACCGGGACCTGCTGAGGCATCAAAGTTGGGTTCTTCGACTTTAGAGCGAGTTTTTAAAATATTATTATAGTTTGCGCTATTTTCACCTGCTGTAACATTTGACCCCGCAAACCGACTGCCTGCACCGCTACCTTGAAACCGAGTTACAGCGATATGCTCGCTAAAATTAAATGCATCTAATCGCTCTCCTTTACTAGTATCCCACGGGGGAGTAGTTTTGCGGCTTTGCCCAGCATTTATATTTGTTACTTCGTAATCTACTACAACTGAATTAAAAGCCGAAATTTTATCTGCTCCCCCATAAGCTCCGATAGTTTGATTGATTATTTTTTGAGATTTTAGAACGTTTTCTTGAGTGTAATTTGATGCGTTAGCTTGATGTACAGTGGTTAACGATAAGGCAACTAGGCTGCCTATTATTGGTAGTAATTTCATGATAATGCTCCATATATAAGGAACAGATAACTTATCATTGAGTAGATTTTGAACAAGTTGAATTCGTTCAACTGAGCTTATATTAAGATGAATAACTTTCTTTTTGTTTTATTTGTTGCACCATTAACACCTGCACACATATTGCAACATTTTGAATAAACTTTTTCTAATATTATAAAGACAACTAAAAATAAATTTGATGCAGGATATTATTTTCTATTCAAAATACCTGCGTACTTACTATAAAATTATCTCTTATTAATATCATTATAAAATGCACTACCTATACTATGTGATAAAGCTTACAAATGTACGGGGAGATGTGGTCATGCCAATAGCAATGTGTCAGCATTCTTTATATGTAAAGCAAATGTTCGATAGAGATAGTTGTACGTATACTTATCTGTTGGTTGACCCCAAAACTCATCAAGGCGCGATTATTGATGCGGTAAAAGAACAACTAGAGCGTGATCTGCAATTTATTGAAGAATTGGGTATTGAGCTGTTATATATCATCGAAACGCATATTCATGCCGATCATATCAGTTCCGCTGGCTATATACGGCAAAAAACTGGTGCACAGATTGTTTATAGTCAATCTGCAGCGATTAAGTCTATTGATATTGAACTTAAAGACGGTGATGAACTTCCTCTTGGACACTACCGCATCAAGGCCATAAGCACACCAGGTCATACGCACAGCTGTATGAGTTATTATGTAGATGGCATGGTTTTTACCGGTGATACCTTATTAATAAGAGGCTGTGGCCGCACAGATTTTCAACAGGGTAGCTCAAAAGATTTGTACAATAGCATAACAGAAAAACTTTTTAGTTTAGCTGATGATACGGCGATTTATCCTGGTCATGATTATAATGGCAACACTTGTTCAACTATTGCCGAGGAGAAACAGTGGAATCCTCGAATTGGAATGCGGAAATCAAGGGATGACTTTTTGCAAATAATGCA
>Ga0105357_10000501_pt1 | contig 20673 bp, 18 predicted proteins | sample GOMGulsemesocosm_4_FD_83660 | JGI IMG/M metagenome (GOLD analysis project Ga0105357, IMG submission 83660) | Methane-oxidizing microbial communities from mesocosms in the Gulf of Mexico - GOM15B Gulf of Mexico | ecosystem: Environmental > Aquatic > Marine > Cold seeps | place: USA: Gulf of...
GAGATCAAGTCTTTCGCCCCTTTGTTACCCGACCGATCCATTTCTGCAGCGGCTTTTAAGGTTAGTAAACGGGCCTGTTCAAGTTCGCAATAAGATTGAGCGATGGTTTCCCGCACCGAACCTTGCTGGCTTAAGGGCTTACCAAAGGCGACCCGCTGCTCAGCGCGCACGCACATCATTTCAAAAGCTCGCTGAGCCAAGCCAATCAAACGCATGCAATGGTGAATTCGACCAGGCCCTAAACGGCCCTGTGCAATTTCAAAACCACGGCCCTCACCCACCAATAAATTTCCTACCGGTACTCGAACATTTTTAAAGATAATTTCAGCATGGCCCTCTGGTGAGTCGTAACTACCGAAAACTTTCATGCCTCGCACCACTTCTATTCCAGGCGTATTCATGGGCACCAACACTTGGGATTGCTGCAAGTGCCTCTGCTCGTGGTTTGGATCAGTTTTGCCCATCACGATTAATATCTTGCAGCGTGGATCACATGCACCGGAAATGTACCACTTACGCCCGTTGATAACGTACTCATCTCCATCTCGGCGGATCAAGGTTTCAATATTGGTAGCATCGCTGGAGGCCACATCGGGCTCGGTCATCGCAAACCCCGAACGTATCTCACCGGCCAACAAGGGCTTTAACCACTGCTCTTTTTGCGCCTCAGTACCGTAACGGGCCAATACTTCCATATTGCCGGTATCCGGAGCGCTGCAGTTAAAAATTTCTGAACCAAAACGGCTACGCCCCATTAGCTCGGCCAGCGGTGCGTATTCAAAATTACTCAGGCCTGCACCATGCTCACTATCGGGTAAAAACAAATTCCACAGCCCTTCTGACTTGGCGTACTCTTTTAGTTGCTCTACTCGTTCGGGCATTTTCCAGCGATTATCTGCGCTCTCCATAGCGAGGTTTATTTCATCCTCAAATGGCAACAGGTGCTCATCCATAAAACGCTCAACCCGTAGCTGTAAATCACGTACCTTATCGGAATATTCAAAAAACATGGTTTCACCTATATGACTATTGGTTTGTGTCGTTAATGGGCCAATCCGCTAACCACGACCCCATACCAAGATCATATACAGCTCACATCTATTAATTAAATGAATTGTTTTAATCTCTAACTATGCACATAATTAATAGTAAAGATAATCATGGAACCCACACCAGCGATGACTAACAAACTAGCAAACGATATCAAGCAATTGGATTTAAACCTTTTTGTTGTTTTCGACACGATTTACCGTGAACAAAACCTTACTCGCGCCAGCGAAGTTTTGTGCTTATCCCAGCCGGCTGTGAGCCATGCTCTTGCCCGCCTACGTGAACGCTTAAACGACCCTCTATTTGAGCGACGCGGTAAGTATATGAAGCCGACGGCGATGGCCAAGGCCATTGCGGGCGATGTTCGCCAGGGTATCAATCACTTTGAACTCGCGGTGCATCGAGATAGTAACTTTGAGCCGCGCACTTCCGAGCGTCAGTTCACCATGGCGCTACCAGGTATTCTTGAAGCCCCTCTGGCCAAAGAAATGGCCAAGAGAATGGAGCTCGAAGCGCCCAACATCAAACTTAAGAGCCTGCGTATAAAACGCTCAGAAATAGAGCAGTCCCTAAAAGCTGGCATGATTGACCTAGCGGTTGATATACACATCCCCACATCAGGGCAAATCGATAGTGTTAAATTAGGGCAGGATCAGTTGATTGTGCTGCTGCGTAAACAGCACCCAATAATGCAACAAGAAAACATAGAGTGGGATTTACAACACTACCTCGATGCCCGTCATATATTCGTGAGTAACCGTCACTACGGCTTAGGCGCCGAAGACTATGCGTTATCTAAAATGAGTCAAACGCGGAACATCGTTATTAGTTGCCAACATTTTTATGCCGCATCCCAGGTCGTGCTGGATACCGATTTATTACTAACCATTCCAAAAATATATGCTCAATCTCTGAACCAAGATAACAACTACGCCATGCTGCCTTTTCCTGCTGAGTCTGAACCGTTGGAAAGTTATATTTACTGGCAGAAAAACTCAGGCCAAGACCCAGGACAGTCTTGGTTTAAAGAATTTTTACAAAGTAGTTTGAATAGTTTGCGTGAGTAATAATTCATGGCGAATAATACCAGCTACTTATTCGCCCGTTCATTTACCGCAACTAAGAAGACTGTAAAAAAAAATACTTTGCCAATTACGATTTTAATGGAGCTTACGCAAACTAAGCAGTGAGGGGGAAAGATTAAGTAGTAGCCCAAGGGACTACTACTTAATGAAAATCTACATTTATACTAAGTGTTAATTATTCGACAAGGAAGCATCGACCAGCGCATTTTTTGTCTTACGACGCCCGATCACGATAACAACAGCCGCCAGTAACATCTGTAAACCGCCATAGAGCAGCACGGTGAATAACACCATATCTCCCAAGCTATCGGCAACACCGGCCACAGCAGGGAAGATAGAAGCTTTAATCAACACTCCTAGATTAACATTCCTTACAATCACTTCCATTTCAACGGCTGTACTGTCAGCCGTATTCAATTTCAAGAGATAGCTCGCCAGCCAACTGCAGGCAGAAAGTAAAAGAGCAAACAGCGTGACTAATAACAAATTTTCATTGCCAAAAGCCTCTATATCAAGGCGCCCTGCACTCGACGAGCCGACCACGATTAACACAACACCCAATAGAGAAGCTCGTATACTCCAGGTAGACACATGAGTCGCCCAACGTGGCAACAATCTCAACAACGCCATGCCGAGAACAAGAGGCAATAACAAAGTTAAAGCTATGTCGTTCATGATCTGCTGGGTTGGCATACTGAAACTAGCTGGCAAGTAATCAGTAATGAGCAAGGTCAATATTAGCGGCGTCGTCACCAAGCAAGCCAGTGTCGTCAAGCCGGTAATAGAAATAGACAGCGGAACATTACCGCGCGCCATATAGGTAAATATGTTTGAGGTAGTTCCGCCAGGGATAGCGGCAATGAGAGCAACACCGACTGCAACACCGGCGGCCAAGCCCAAAGCATGTATGAACAAAAAAGCAATCAACGGCACCAGCAGTAATTGAATGAGGGTGCCTAATGCAACCGAGCGGGGCTCGCGTACTACATCGTGAAAGTCTCTAACGGTTAAAGTGGCGCCCATGCCCAGCATGGCAAACACCAATTGAAATGCCGCAAACCAGTATTCATATTCGAGATAGATAGCGCCCATAATTAGCTTTGTTCCGGAGTTGATTGGGTGAGATAAAACATTTTATTGTTAATTTTTATTAATTTAAATGTAAGCAGCGTTATGGCACGCCACCTACATTTGTATTTACTAAGGCAGCGCTGCTGGAGCAGACTACCGAAGGGAATCAATGTATCCCTAAGTCCCCAAGAAGTACATCAATAAATGCCTTTTTAAGATTCAAGGTCGCTAGAAGGAAGGGGGCGATAAGCAAAATAATTTTCTATAACACCTAGACAGGAAAACTAGCCATCCCATCTTCCAATGGTAGCCGACTGCTATTAGCGACAAAACTCACCGTATGATAATTCCCGCACACGGCTAAAATCTCGAGCTGCTGGGCTAAACTCCAGCTCTCTTGAAAGCTTATTAGGTTTTCATCGCTAATCGTTCCGGTCGCGCATAGGTCATCAATACACGCTAACAAGCCTTGCTCTTTGCTATTCCAACACGCTGCATTTGGTGCCGATAGCTTTGAGGCCTTGATTTGTTCGGCCGGTAATTTTGCCGCGCCCGCAAAGGCTGTAACATGCACGCCCCATTCGTATTCGCAATTTTTGTTAGCCGTTGTCCGGAGGATAACAATCTCCCGCTCTCTCAATGAAAGCGGGCTGTCTTTATCTAAAAAATTAATGACGCCCTTGCCCGCTAAAAATCGCGTGCTGTTTGCAAACAAGCGGAACAACTTAAGAAGATAACCGTCAAGCCCTTTAGGGTAGCCTTCTAATATCGTCGCTGTTTCTGGTTCGTACGGTGGCTCAATAGGCTTCAGTTGATTTCTCATATGTTACATTCTCTTGGTTTATTGCTACAATATCTGTAGCGTAAACCAATCAAACCAATATTGCTACACTTTTTGTAGCAAGCCATAATTGCGCATCTATTATGATTAAGAGTCTTTGAGAGCTAAGAATGCCAACAACAAGTAAAACGAGCACCGGACGCCCCATTGTTTTATTGCTAGACCTGCTGGGTAAGCGATGGACCTTAAGAATACTTTGGGAATTGCGCGATGGGCCAATGACCTTTAGGCAGCTACAAGAACGCTGTGACGACGTTTCTCCAACAAGCTTGAACACTCGTTTAAAGGAGTTGAGGGCCAACAAACTGGTACAGCATGACGAGAAGGGGTTCGAATACACGGATCTTGGTGCTGAGCTAAGTGCTCAGATGCTGGACCTTACGGAGTGGTCCGAAGCATGGGCGAAAGAAATAGACTCAGACGAATAAATGCTGAGCCTGTATTGAGCTGACATAGTGGTTTGGTCACTATTACGTTTTAATTTTGCGATTAATTTAAAACTTTTGAATGAACTTAAAACCAAATAACGAGCAGCTCAAAGCTTAAAAAAAAGCCCTGATTAACAGGGCTAAAATTGCACCTCCACAATTACTTTTGACTAAAGGTTACTTCACCGTTCAACACCGTCAATACGGGCTTGGCCGTATGGATTTCTTGCGGCGCCAGAGTGAAAATATTTTTATCAAGCACAACAAAGTCAGTCCGTTTCCCCTTCTCTAGCGAACCAATTTCCGCTTCAAGGTTAAGTTGGTAGGCACCGTTTATGGTGTACCCCCTAATCAGGGTGTCCAATGTAAAAGCCGAGCTCGCGGTAGGCTGAGCTTTGCTTGGCTCTTCCCCCGGCAAACTGCGAGTAACACCACTCTCAATTTGCACCATTGGATTCAAACCATAAAAACCTTCGCTAACGGGAAAGTCACTGCCGAATGTCATCCTAGCGCCCGATGTTATTAATGGCCTAAAACTATAAATTCTATCGGCTCGCTCAGCACCTAGAACTTTAGTGGAATGACTTCGTTCCATTGCCCCCCAAACAGGAGTGGTTTGTGCGGTCACATCTAACTCAGAAAATCGTGGCGCATCTTCCAAGCTAAACAACTCTACGTGTGCCATTGAAAACCTAGCGCTATCCGAGCCGTTAACCTTTCTCGCCTGCTCAAAAGCGTTGAGGGCTTCACGCACTGCTGCGTCCCCTATCGCATGGATGTGCACATCAAAACCGGCTTGATCAATGCCCGCAACAACATCCGCCAAGTCTTTACCCGCTAAAATCATCGCCCCCATATTGCTTGTATTATTGAGATACGGTTTTAACTGCGCGGCCGTTTCTGCTTCTGTTGTACCATCGTTATGAATTTTAACCACAGTTGGCCGAATCAAATCACTTTGATATTTTGATTTAATGGCCTTTGCACTCTCAACAATACTGCTGACTTGCTCTTTTGCATACAGGCTGTAGGCAGTAACCATTCTCAGCTTGAGCTGATCATTACGCTCCATTTTCTGCAGGGCTTTATGTCCACCTTCGGTTCCAACCAACATGCCTGCGTCAAACACGGTGGTGAATCCCAGCTGCGAAAAAACGGGTAAAGTTTGCTGTAGGCTTTTCTCGATTTTTTCTTGATCGAAAGCACCTACAGCGATCATTAACGGAAACACGGCCTGAGTTTCAAGGGCATGCCCTGTCGGCACACCCTTTTTGTTTCGTCGATAAAAATGCACGCCAGGCTCTGGGTCAGGGTAGTTTTCGTCAATACCTGCCAATTCAAAAGCTGCTGAATTGGCCCATGCACTATGCCCACCGTCATCCAAGAATACGACGGGACGATCACCCACAATGCTGTCTAGCTGGCTTTTTAACGGCCCAGGCTCACCAAACGTATCGGCGTAGAAACCAAAACCAAAAATTACATCAAGTTTAGGGTTTTCTTCCGCATAGGTTTTAATTTGCTCAAGGTAAGAGTCTACGCTTGCCGACGTGTTATCAAGCAATAAGCCAGACGACATTACAGAACCAAACACCGGATGCGCATGGCTTTCGACCAAGCCTGGTAGCATCAACCTGCCGCCCAAGTCTTTCACTTGGGCGTCGGCCTTGGCCTGGCTGCGAGCTTGCTCAGGGCTGCCTACGAACTCTATTCGACCGTCTCGGCTTAACAATGCTTCTGCCCAGGCCTGCTTTTCGTTGACGGTGTATATCTTGGCGTTGGTGTAAAGAATGTCTTGCGCCAGCGCGGGCGATGCAAAGGCAGCGGCTATCATTACTTTCGCTATACTTTTAATCATACTGCTGTCCTCCAATTACCAGTTGTACTGAAGCTCTAAGCTCCAGCTACGTGGGCGGCCAGTTATGGCATTAAAGCTACCAAGGTCATCCGTAGAACGAGTCACTAGATAAGTTTCGTTCGTTAAATTATCAATACTCATTGAGACAGACCATTGGTCATCCTGTGGGGATAGTGAAATTCTAGCGCCTAACAATTGGTATGATTCGATGCCAGCTAAGGCATAATCAATATTTGAGCCTAGGGAATCACGCGGCGTAATATCATCTCGCCAACTGTAATTCACACTAGACCTAAGGGTCAGTTCCTTAGAAATTGAATTTTCGTAAGATATTTGTAAAGCAGTACTGTATGTGGGCGCGCTTGTACGCTGTAAGCCATTGATAGGATACCCAAAGCCATCTGGGTCGGCAGCAATTGTCGAGGAATTTTTGTATTCAGCCTCAAGCCATGCAATTTGCCCAGAAACTGAAAGTCCTGGCGCAAAGGTCGGCAGCCAATCAATCTCGAGTTCAGCACCCTGATGTTTGGCATCGCCTAAGTTTCCTAGTTTGGTAACAACCGTATTTGTCACAGCGCTACTTTGCTGGGTAAATCCCTGCACGTCCTTGTAGTCATAATAGTAGAGTGCCGAGTTAACACGCAATGTGTTGTCAAGCCACTGAGACTTAAGACCGACTTCATACGACCAAACTATTTCTTCGTCGTATGCTTTCAACTCTTCAGGACTAAAGCTGAAGCCACCAAAGAATCCTCCAGATTTAAAACCTTTGGTAATTTTGGCATACGCTAGCGTTTCTTCGTTTACGTTCCAGTTAAGACCAATATTTCCCGACAGTTTGCTCCCTAAAGAGTAATCAGCATTGACGTTATTCAACCAAAAAAACGGATCTGTATCACCACTCCCATTTAGATCTGCACCTAAAGGGTCGCTTTCAAAGAAACGATAATTTTTCAGTTCTTTATCTTCTTTGGTATATCGAAGAGAGCCGTTAACACTCCAATCTTGGTTCAGGTCATATTCGAATTGACCGTAAATCGCCAGAGATTCACCTTCCTGCCTGAACGCTCTATAGCTCACGCTTGGAAATACCAGAACGTTATCAATAGCCGTTGCATCACGACGCTCGTCAATTTTTTCTTCGCTGTATACCAGACCTGCCTGCCAAAATAAATTTTCACTGGCTTGGGATTGAAAACGAAACTCCTGAGACCAACCCACCAATTTTGTGCTGCTATTCTCTTCTAACAAACGAAGAGGCGAGGCATCAAAGTCATATATTTGTTTGAAATCGTAATCTAAATATGCGGTTATCGATGTAAAATCAAAACTTTCCCCTTCCCAGTCAAAACGAGAATTGATTCCAACCCAGCTATTATCGAGTGAGTTTATCGGTGAAGAGGTTGATCGCTTTCCATCCGTTCCCTGCTCAGAACTCAATGGCCCCAAACCTGTGCCCAAGCCAAGGACTCCGGTGACGTTGGCCAGGGTCAGGCAGCCCTGCTGTGAAAAGGACCCTGCCAATGCGGATTCACAACGACTGCCGTCGGCCGCCAAACTTGCAACACCTTGGGCCAAGGTCGTTTCAGAATCGTCCCGCCCTGCGTCGAGCTTAAGCTGCCATTGGCTTTGCTCACTGGTATCAACTGCAAACTGTAACCGTGCGGCTTCGAAGCCTTGGTCGCCGTGACGGTCATTTTCTGGCGTTGCTAGACTGTCTTGCCAACCACCACCTTTCTTTGAAACGGCTGCAAAACGCATCGCCGCGGAATCTCCCAGGTCAGCACCAATCCCCACTTCAACCTTACTTTGATTCCACCGACCATAGGCGCCTTTTACATAACCGTTTGAGCCTCCGCCAATTTCAGCCTTACGACTAACTGCGATGACTGCGCCACCACTGGTGTTTCTTCCATATAAACCGCCCTGAGGGCCTTTTAGGACCTCGACACGGTCGATATCGAACAAACCGATGCCACCCAGAGCATTTGAAAACAAATAGAAATCATCATAATAAATTGCTGCAGTAGGGGTGTTATTAGCATTAAAATCCGCCAAACCCACACCCCGAATCACCCATGTGGGCTGGCCCGCCCCGCGATCATCGAACAACTCAACTCCGGCAACGTGCTCTGTTAACTGTTGCAGCCCAGTACTTCCAAGGTTTTCAAGCTGTTCTGCCCCAAACGCCGATATCGCAATGGGGACATCCTGGGTACTCTGTGTACGCTTTTGCGCCGTTACGACAACTTCCTCCAAAGTCGTGCCTTGGCCCTGAGCCAATAAAGGGAGTAGTGCTAGAAATAAAGGTTTTCGAGAGATCTTGCGCGCCATGGTAGGCCTCTTATCGTTATTTTTCATGATGACTTAACCGCCAGCCTTATTATGAATGTTTATTCACGTTCAGTTTCATGCAGCTGATAATTTAAGTCAACGAGTCCGAAGCTAAATGAAGTACCCCTTTTGGGTTAAGTGGTCAAAATAGAAAGGAGGTAAATTATGCTAATATACAAAAATCTTATCTGCTATTAATAACGATTACATGACTAAAAGCCTAGAGCTCAAACGCCAACCAACACAAGAACGATCTCGCCTACGTTTGAGTAATATCATCCAATCAAGCAATACTCTGCTTAGCCGCGATGGCCTTAAAGGGCTAACAATGCCCAAGCTCGCAAAAGAAGCCAATATCTCGGTAGGCTCCCTATATCAATATTTTCCCAATAAATTAGCGGTGCTCAAGGCTCTTTACGAAGAATATTTAACGACCCTAAGAGCGGTAATTAATGACTTTGCCGACGCACTAACAGATGAATCTGATTGGAGGACCGGTTTTAAAGAGTTGTTTGACGAGGTATTCATCGCTGAAGAACAGAATGGGCCTATACCTGAGCTTATTCAAGCAATGGCGATTTACCCTGAGCTCGATGACATAGATAGAGAGCACAGTATCAAGGTTGGGCATGGGATTTTACGGGTCTGTAAGCATTATAAATTCCCAGGCACCGACGCTGAGCTTATGGATTTACTTCAATTTATTTACGCGCTTAATGCCGGATCCTGGTCATTTAGAGAGCACAACAACACGCCCCTACAACTCAAAAAATGCAGAGCGTGGGAACTTGTTGCAACCGTGAGCGTAATCGATAACTATTTAAACACCCACGGTCACAAAGTTTAAACAACTAACTTATTTAAAACGGATTCAAGCTGTAACCCTGCTGTTGAAGTAAAGCGTGGGCTGTCATAGCCGAGAGCGCCATATCCACCCCTTCAAAGAGGTCGCCATTCTTCACGTCATAATAAGCGGCCGATTGACCACACAAATAAACCTTCACTTGATTGTTCAAAAGCGCTTTTAATAACGGTATATTTTTATTTTCCCCAAGCTGTTTTTTAGCAGCCGCAGCCTCATTTAAAAGGTCGAAACTTGCTTTGCCATGAACAACCAAAGCCAACTCAATATCTTCTGCCTTAACGCCATTAGCAACATGCATATTTATGAAGCGAGCTAAGGACGCAAATTTCCGGTTAACCTTACCTTCATCTCCAGCAGTGCCTACATCAAAGGCCACTTTAAACTTGGTGTTCTTGGGGATAGCTAAGGTCGATTCAACGGGCGCTATTTCACCAAAGTTCTTTATCTGTGGCCCCGGATTAAACGCTTCACTACCTGCAAGTAAAGAACCCGCTGATAACATCAATGTAATTGCTAGAAAATACTTTGCTTTAGCTAAATTAAACAACTGCATGTTACGCACCTTTTTAAATTATTTTTAATTTATTATTTTCATAAAAAAGGGCCGCTATTGCAGCCCCTAGAACGTGTACCTAGAACTTTAATTTTAAATAAAACTAAATTTCCGCTAGATTACCATTCGCCTCTAACCAGGTCTTTCGATCTCCGGCACGTTTTTTTGCTAGCAACATATCCATAACTTCATAGGTATCATCATCTTCGTCTAATACCAACTGCACCAAACGTCGAGTCTCTACGGCCATGGTGGTTTCTCGCAACTGCAAGGGGTTCATTTCACCTAGACCTTTAAAGCGCTGAACACCAACTTTGCCTTTTTTATTTTCAGCTTTTATTCTCTCCAAAATTCCATTTTTTTCTGCTTCGTCTAGGGCGTAATAAACTTCTTTGCCAACATCTATACGGTACAAAGGCGGCATTGCAACATAGACATGTCCCGCTCGAACCATAGCTTTAAAGTGGCGGAGAAACAAAGCACACAACAATGTTGCAATATGCAAACCATCGGAGTCGGCATCCGCCAAGATACACACTTTGTGATAGCGCAATTTAGAAAGGTCTTCGCTGTCTGGGTCAATACCCAAAGCTATGGATATATTGTGAACTTCTTGGGACGCTAAAATCTCTGAGCTGTCGACTTCCCAGGTATTCAGGATCTTACCCCGTAAAGGCATAATCGCCTGGACCTCTCGGTCACGAGCTTGCTTGGCTGAGCCGCCAGCCGAATCGCCCTCCACTAAAAATAACTCGCCGCGCTCTGGCTCTGCAGACGAACAATCAGCTAGCTTGCCTGGCAAAGCAGGTCCTTGAGTGATTTTTTTACGCGCTACTTTTTTAGAGGATCGCACCCGGCTCTGGGCGGTATTGATGCAAAATTCTGCAAGTTTATCGCCCTCTTCGGTATGCTGATTTAACCACAAGCTAAAGGCATCTTTTGCGATACCCGAAATAAATGCAGCGGCTTCTCGAGAAGACAAACGCTCTTTAGTTTGGCCAGAAAATTGTGGATCTCCCATTTTTGAGCTCAACACAAAACAACAGCTGGTCCATATATCGTCGGGGGCTAGCTTTACACCGCGCGGTAATAAACTGCGAAACTCACAGTACTCACGAACTGCGTCAAGCAAACCAGATCGCAGACCGTTAACGTGGGTGCCGCCTTGGGAGGTAGGTATAAGATTGACGTAACTTTCTTGAGTCACATCGCCGCCGTCAGGCAACCACTGCACAGCCCAATCAACTGCTGCGGTATCGCCTTTAAAGCTGCCGACAAATGGATCTAACGGTAGAACCTCCCAACCCTGGGTCGCCGCTAACAAATAATCTTTTAGACCATCTTCGTAATACCATTGATCTTTATCGCCGGTTTGCTCATTTTTGAATACAACTTTTAAACCTGGGCAAAGTACAGCCTTCGCGCGTAAGACGTGGCGCATACGCGAAATAGAAAATTTGTTCGAATCGAAATAGCTAGCATTGGGTAAAAACTTTACGCTAGTGCCGGTATTTCGCTTACCGCAGGTATCAATAACTTCTAAGTCTTTGTGTTTATCACCATTGCGAAATTCCATTTCATGAACTTCGCCACCTCGGCGAATAGTGACGATAAGCTGATCACTCAAGGCATTAACAACACTGACACCAACACCGTGCAAGCCGCCTGAAAATTGGTAGTTATCACTACTGAATTTACCGCCGGCGTGCAAGGTAGAAAGAATCACCTCTACACCGGGTAAGCCTTGCTCTGGGTGTAAATCAACCGGCATTCCTCGTCCATCATCAATCACTGTCAGTGAGTTATCTTTATGTAGGATAACCTCAATATTACTGGCGTGACCGGCGAGAGCTTCATCGACGGAGTTATCAATAATTTCTTGTGCTAAATGGTTGGGCCGAGTGGTCTCGGTATACATGCCCGGTCTTTTTCTAACAGGGTCTAAGCCCGTTAATACTTCAATATCTTCGGCACTGTAATTTGCCATAGAAAATTATTCCTTATGTTTCTGATCTTGATGCTGGATCTAGATCAAAATAAATACTCAAATCGTTTGGCTTTCTAAAAATTCAATTGATGCGGGGATATGTCGCTCAAAACCGACAAAACCGTGATCACCACCTTCTTCTATTAATAGCTTAGCGTCACCATATAAAGCTTGGGCTAATCGATAATCAAGGGTTTCATCTGCCGTTTGCAATAGCACCCAATACAGCTGGGGATGTAAAATAGCGCTCGGCACCAATTCACGCAACTGATCAATATGCCGCTGCTCCAGCATATAACTGTCATCGGTGTGGTAGTTCTTTAATTTCATGCCGACATATGAAGGCATCAACATCGAAGGCTTTACAGCAGGGTTGATCAACACCGCAGGAAGCTTGTAGGTCTCTGCCAAATAGGTAGACCAAAAACCTCCCATAGAACTGCCCATTAAGTATACCGGCCCCTTTTCAAGCAAGCTCTGAACCAAGGTATCGAGTTCAACTTTAACTTCATCAGGGTACACGGTTAAAAAAGGGCAGTGGTAATCGATATCGGGTCGATTATCAGCCAGCCATTGCTTAACCTGCAGGGCTTTATGGGAACTGGGGGAACTCAGGAATCCGTGAATGTAAATCAATGCTGGCATTTAGTAATCCTAGAAAATCAGGTGTTGCGGTCATTAAGCAACACCATTAATTAAATACGGATACTAATAGCCATTGGAGTCATAGTCTATGGGGTAGTCTCGATCTGCTATCCTTTCGACCCGAGTTTCTAGCTGGCCACAGTGGTTAAGGTCCATCCAACGATAGCCAGGCATCTTTCGATCCAAGGCAAAATCATAGGAATTAGGTTTAAACTGGACGCAAGTCGATGGCGCTGACATGAACAATGCGTGCTCACGCTGCTGCTCGAATACCTGGTGAACATGACCCCAAAGCACCGCCTTAACATTTTTATGGGCGCCGATAATATCAAGGAAGCTATCTGCTGAACGGACTATATATTGATCAATCCAATGGCAGCCGACAGTTACAGGTTGATGATGAAGGCACACTATAACGTTCTTTGTTGGATTGTCGCTTAAGGCCGAATTCAAAAACTCTAGTTCGGAGTCACTTAAATTACCATGTTCATGTTCGGGAATGCTGGAATCAAGCATTAACACCAGCCATTCGCCAAGATCCAAAGATTTGTGCAAATGTTTTGCAGGTAAGATTGCCTCCATTGAAGGCACAGAATCGTGATTACCCGGTAAGCAGGCAAAGGGGGTATTAGGGAATACCTCAGCCATATGCTGTAGCAGCCGCTCATATGCCTTTGGCTGCGAGTTACTGCTGATGTCACCCGTAATCAACACCAAGTCAGGAGTCTCTTCATGCGCGGAGATATGATCCAGCACATGACCTAGACTAGTGTCGACATTCAACCCAAGCAGCTCTTCATCGAGATCTGGCCCAAGATGACAATCCGTGATTTGCAATACCTTAATAGCACTACCGGTATCAATGTTATTTTTCATCGATACAACACCTTTAAGAAAATTCCATATTATCTTTGTAACTCTAAAAACTGCACTAGTATGACTAGTCATACTAGTGCTTTAGGCTGAACCTAGCCTAAATTAACTCTAATGTTATCGCCCTCTACAATAACAGGAACTTCTATTTTTTTAATTATTATTGAACCCATTATTAGTCGGGGTATAACCTAAAACCACATTAACTAATAGCACTATATCTGTTCACCTGTTTTGGTGAAGTACGAATTGTCTAAACTGTGACCCTGTGCAAGACATAAACCTAACCAATCAGATAAAAATTGATTTAATTGTGACTTTTCATCCATCTGGTACATACTTTTGTTTGGGTATTCATAACGACCCAACCAGCGTCTGTGACGCTGCCACTCTGTCACCTCTGCCATCATCGCGTCATGATAAATTCTTACACCAAGTGATATCTGCTGTAACCATGGACTGATATTTCCACTCTGCTCTATCATTATAGTCGTAGTGTACGGGGCTCGATCAGTAATTATTATTTTAAGTTTATGTTCGGCATTGTTACTGGCTCTATACATCCAACTATCACTGCTCTGCGCATCAGGCATCAGCTTACCTAGCTTCGCATAATTCATACTGCAAATTGACTGGAGCTCGGGTAAATTGGTTTTATAACGAGACTTCATAGTGGTAGCTAACCTTATTCTCTAGATAACTAAAAACATCAAAACAATATTATCAGCCTAAATACCACTCGCCCAACAAAAGACAATCAATATCGAAAAGCCATCAGGACCAAGGGACTATAAGCGCAAGCGTTCTCGGTTGGCTTGTAGCCACTGGAGGCCAATTAATGTGGCTGCATTATTTGTTCTTCCGTTAAGCATAGCAGCAAAGACATCCTCAGCCTCAAAAACTCGCAACCGAATATCTTCATTTTCACTATCCAATCCATGCACCCCTCCAGCCTGGCTTAAATCGCAGCTAATCGCGAATAAGTGGATCATTTCATCAGTACCGCCAGGGCTCGATAAATATTTACAGATAAACGTCAAAGATATAGCATCTAACCCAGCCTCCTCTTCAAGCTCTCGGAGCATCACCTCTTCTGGGGACTCTCCGGATTTGTCCATCATTCCGGCTACAACTTCCAAGCACCAAGGCCCATGGTCTTGTCCGTGGGCCCCAATACGAAACTGCTCAATTAGACCAATACGATCCAGAGCTGGGTCATATAAGATCCCCGCCACAGCATCCCCCCTGCAAAATAATTCCCGTTTAAACTCATCACTCCAGCCGCCCTCAAACAATCGGTGTCGTAAGCTTAATCGCTGCATTTTAAAAAAACCGTCATAAACCAGCTCTGTAGATTTCAGCTCTAGATCTTTTGATACAAAATCGGCTTGCTGCAGGTCCATTGTTGTTGATAAAAGCGGTGTGTCTTTCATATTAATGCCTTTGCAAACGAGACAGGATGGCTCTGGATTTTGTTACATCACCTTTCTGCGCATAAAGTTGCGCTAAAAAGTTTAAACTATCCGGGTTCAAACCCGAGGTTTCATTATATTTTTCCAGCGCCGTAATGGCCGCCGTGCCATTACCGGTAAAATTTAAAGCCACCGCATACACATATACATAACGCTGATTAGACGAATCATGTTGCACCGCAGCACTTAATTTTTTCAGTGCCTTTTGATACTCTTTATTGCGTATCCAAGCCAAACCCAATGAAAAGTTTGCCGCGCCACTGTTTGGATAAAATGAAACCGCTTGCTGTAAGTAGCTTAAAGACTTTTCAGGTTTTTTTTGCTGCCGATACAAGTCGGCTAAATTTAGCAACCCACCTAAATGATTGGGCTCCAATTTTAAAGCACTTAAATAGTACTTTTCTGCCGCTGTCACTTCACCGCGGGATAACTTAAACAAACCCATATTGATTTGTGCTGCGGCGGTATCTTGATGAAGGATTAAGGTCGCCCAGTATTCTTGAGACAAGTTTTGAATTTTCTTACGCTGCAATGGAGTGACGGTCAAGCCGTCACTAGAGCTTTCAGTTACCGCTGATAACACACGCCCCAGCACGACCCGAACTGAATATACGGATTCATCAAGCAAGCCCAGCAGCTCGTTTACCCTTGCAGGCAGAGGCAACAACTCCATAAACTCCACTGCAGCCTCTCGAACCAAAGGCTCATCGTGATGCAAGCGGTTTTGCGCCAATAACATTGAAGCTTCATCCGCTTGCCCGACTAAGCGATTCAATAAAGTGGCCTGGTCTAAGGCGTCAGCATCGCTAATCACCGACATTATTTTTTCTGAACTTTGGTTCAATAATGTTGGTGCAGGCGGAATTGGTTTGCCACTGTCACGTAACCATTTCTTAAAATACCCCGCCGCCCAGCTAGGCTCTTTATCATCATGGCAGCTAGCGCAAGCATTTGGCGTCCCGTGTGATTCACTCAAGTCCGGCCGAGGAATTCTCAAGCTGTGATCACGACGAGGATCCACCACCATATATGTAGTTTCGGGCATATGACAATTGACACATAAGGCTCCATCACTAGCTGTTTTATGGTGATGGTGCTCTGGGCGATCAAAAACCGAAGGCTTATGGCATTGCGCGCAAACTCCATTATCCGGAGCTCGAAGCTTTAAGCTATGGGGCTCATGGCAATTACTACACTGAACGCCCTGTTTGTACATTTTGCTCTGCATAAAGGAACCAAGTACATATACCTCGTCACGAATTTGACCATCCGCGTGGTACAGCGGCTCCTGCAACCTTTGTAAGCTATGACCTTCGAAGAAGCTCTCCCCTGTTTTATGTTTGTAGGGCTCTTTCAGCAACCTTCGTCGCGAATGACAACTTCCGCAAACCGCTGCCTGCTCGTCAATCTCATTTGCTTTACGCAAACCGATATCTCTTTTTGCCGTATCGCCGTCAGCAGAGTGTAGCCACTGCCCGACAGAATCGAGTCGCTTAATTTTCTTGTCGACAGTTTCGGTTTGATTCGGTAATTTTGAAATCGCTTTAGCCCAATCAACATGCTGCCCACCGGGGCCATGACAAGACTCGCATGCAACATTGATATCAGACCATGTAGTATTGTATTGGTTTTTTAGTGGATCATAATTCCGTTCTAGCTTAGTAGAATGGCACTCTGCACATCGACTATTCCAATTAAAGTAAGCGCCAGTCCAGTGGAGAGGGTCACCCGCCGGGATTTTTTCGTCTGGGTATAAGTGAAACCAACGCTGTCCACCTTCTGACTTAGGGCGGGAGTCCCAGGCAGTTAATAAGGCCTGGTAACGGCCCGAACCGACATCAACCAAATATTGCTGTAAAGGGTAGAAACCAAAAGTGTAAGCAACTTTATATTCTTGAAGCTCACCGTCTTGGTTATCTGTCTTTACATAATATTGCCCGTCTCGAGCATAGAATTCACTAAGCTGCCCAAAATGTTTATAGCTCGCGTTATCGAAATTTCCCAATACGCTATCTTTTGTAGCAGGCTTCATTGCCCAATCATGATGGGAACCTTGCCATTGTTTAAACTCCGTCTCATGGCAAGACTTACACTTTTCAACCCCAAGCCAACGAGGTTCTTCAGCAACGCCACTCAAAGCTAGACTGAATAAAAACAATGCCGCTAGGGATTTAAAGAACGACTGCATATTGAATCTCGATTGAAGTTTTTTATAACGCCTGCGGCTTATATTTATTTGATCGATGTGTACGGTGGAGCTGACCTCGATATGTCCGACAAACAACCACCAACTTATCGAAATCTTCGGAGTTTAAGTTTCCCGACTCTTGGTAGTGTTTACTTAGCAATACTTCTAAGTCGTGAGGTATTTCAGGGTTTCCATCCATGTAAAACTCCCTAACATTTTGTAGCCCCTTATTGGGAACCGTATTTTTTTTAAGCTGTGCAGCCATTGAATGTGCCCGCCAAGTACCTATCCATTGATACAATAATGTTGCTACTTGATCTTCGTTATTGCTATCCAAAGCTCTTTCCAGCTCGCTCCAGCGTTGTCGCTCGACGCCCCTAAAGGCCATTTGATCAAAAGGAAAGCCCATACGCTGAAGGATATTTTTGATGGCTGCAGCAGAGTAGTTATAACAGGCCTTTAATGCTTTAATAAATGAAACTCTATTAAATATCGCTAGAAGCATCAAAGCCATCATCACGGCAAATACAATAAATAGCGTAACTGATGACAGCTTATAACTTGAACTGCTAGTACCTCCCTCGCTCAATAAACTGGGCAAAACTTCAATTTCTTTACCTTCTGCAACCTCTATATTCCATTGCTCTGAGGCTAGATCCCACCAATACAAGGTGACATCGGGTAGTTTATAAAGACCCGGCGCCTCAAAAACATAATGCCAGCGCTCGACCCTAATCGCCACGGAGTCTCCGCGATTACTGATATCATCCACTTTCTCTAAGGCTTGAAAGGCATTACCACCTTCGATGCGATAACTATCTCCATTTGTTGATTTGGAGAATACCGGCATGAACTGATTAAAAGGTGGAATAAACATGGCCAGACTATCATTAAGAGACAGTTTAATCTCACGCCCATAAGCATCACCAGCGCGTAAAGGCTTATCATCTGCCAATAAAGCCCAGCTCTGCTCTAGCTCTAGCTCACGGCCGACCAACTCAGAAGCGCGGATATCATTTGTGCTTTCATCATCCAACACCATCTGATTAGATTCCAAGGGGGACACCTTAAAACCTATGTTGTCACTCTGCAGCTCAGTGCTGATTAAACTCACACCGTCTTGTCCGGCGATGGAAAAATTTAATGAAAACGGCGGTACAATAAATGCGCCGGACCGCTTGGGAAACAATTGGTATTCTTTCGTCTGAACGGTGTATTGTTCGCCGTTACGCTCAGCCGTCGAGTTAACACCGAATGCCGAGGGCGTTAAGACTACCGCGCCATCCACTAATAAATCGGGGTATCTAGGGGCTTTTCTAAGCCAACTTTTGGTGTACAAGCGAACTTGCAATATGCGTTTCTGCCCAGCCACACCATCTTTTGGGCTTATCTCGGTTTCGATAAAAGCTGGATCGGCGACGGTTCCTGACGCTACAGCAACACTCTCAGTTATTTCTCCTGCACGAGTCAAAGAAACCACCAAGCAAGAATACATCATCAGTATTAAAGAGAAATAAAACACCGATCTTCGCGGAGTAAAAAAAGTGCTTTTAATCATTTTTAGCCCCAAGCGAAGACGCTGCCGCAGACGTATCATTGCTTACACCGGCTTTCTCTTGCTCCTGAACTCGCGCCCTTAGCTGTAGTTGATACGAGAACTTACGCCGTAAAAACTCGACCGGCTTGGTATTCAAACGCCGCAGCCAAAGCTGTTGAATTTTATCCTTTCCCAACTCTCCATCAGCAACAGGATCGTCAACCGCATTATCAACTTGTTTATCATCGGGCGCATCAAAGCTGATGTCATCCGCACCTAAATCACCTTTACTGCCGCCATCTTTTTCACTATCCGTAACGGGCTTCTCGGCCAAGACTTGAACCAACTCTAAGTTGAACTGAGCTTCATTCCAACCGGGCCGCATTATTAACGCCTTACGATAAGCCACTATCGCACGTTCATAATGTTGCTGATGAGCTAGGCTACTCGCTAGGTTAAAATAACCCAGCGCATCATTTTTTGATTGATAATGCTTTTGAGCAAGCTTGAAACGTTCAGAGGCATACAGACTTATGGCCTGCCACTGTGCATCCTCAAAACTGCTCGCAGCTGCCGAATAATTTTTTTGAGAAAAATACCACTGCCCCTGCTGATCCCTATCCCACCATAAATCCATCAAACGGGTAGACTTGTAAGTTATAGAGTAGGCTGCCCCACAAAAAGCGAATGAAAGCATAGCTATAAAAAACCAGCCCCAACGTTTCTTGGCCTGATTCAGGCTGTGATTCATACCCTCTAATCCCATGACAACACCATTCCACGTCGGAACCACATCAGCAGCAGAATCATCAGCGGCCAAACTAAATAATAACCAGCATCCTCCCACTCGACATCGTCGCTCGGCCGGACATTAAACCAGTTCTGACTCAGCCTGCCCTGTACTCGGTTTATATCGCTGTCATCCGCACTCAATGCAACCGTTGTAAATCCATAACTCTGATATCCACCCCAGTCGGCTAAACCAATGTCTTGACGAGGAAGAAACTGCCATACAATTTTATTAACTCGGTCATCATCGATTTTTGCTGGAGGCTCAAATGACACGGCCGGCGCATAATCGTCAGCCAAGATGATTACCGTACCAGATGCACGGCCAACATTTGAGGTCGCGCCAGAATAAAGTGCCAGATTTTGTACCGCTAAGCGATAAGCTTCAGCTATTGCTAGATACTGCCCCTCGTCTTCATTGTTACGCTTGCCGATACCTTGGGTCGGCATCAATGAGGGCTGAAGGTCCGATAAATAATTAGTAATAGCTTGCTGATCTTTCGTAAACGGCATAACCACATGGGCGCTGCCCGCAACGACAAGCAAAGAAAATGCTGAGCTTTTATTTTTTTCAAATAAGCTCATGAGCTTCAACTTCGCATGCTGTAAGCGGCTTGGAATAAGGTCTTCGCTTAACATCGATTTATTCAACTGCAACACAACCGCGATAGCCTTGTCGTCTTGATTTAAGGGTGATTCTTTTTGCTCCCAACTAGGGCCAGCTAGAGCAAAGATCCAAACAAGAGCGGTAATCAAGCTAAAATTGGCTGGGCCAAACCAACCTCGCCGACCTGCCTTTATCGTTAATGCTTTTAGTAAGCTGGGTTGAATATGAAGCCGCCAAGGGTCGGCCGAGGTTTTATTCCAATAGGCCAAGCCATAAATCACCAAGGCTGGAAGCAGAAACAATAAACACCAAGGCCTGATGAAATGAAAGTTTCCCCAAGCGGCATTCATCGTTTCAAACCATAAATCAGTGTTCATGGCGCCCTCCTCAGCTTTAAGAAGGATCGTGTTCCCATAAATAGATGTACGCTAAATGCAATAACAATGCTCAGCAGCAGAGGCCAAAAGAACAGCTCTTGACGCGGTCGATA
>Ga0105357_10000504_pt1 | contig 20627 bp, 22 predicted proteins | sample GOMGulsemesocosm_4_FD_83660 | JGI IMG/M metagenome (GOLD analysis project Ga0105357, IMG submission 83660) | Methane-oxidizing microbial communities from mesocosms in the Gulf of Mexico - GOM15B Gulf of Mexico | ecosystem: Environmental > Aquatic > Marine > Cold seeps | place: USA: Gulf of...
CAACCATCTCCCCGGGCAACGACGCATCCGAGGCGCTGTTCAAAAAAGCTTTCCGCCTGCTGGGCGCCGAATTCACCACTGAGGTGCTGTTCTCCCGCGAGAAGCACTTCAATGGACAGCACGACGACGAAGTTATTTACCGTGCTGGACCCTTTACCCAATCAGTTACTCAATCAGCTCAAGTTTGAGATCAGGAGATACCATGAACAATTTCGAACAGTTTGAAAAAAACGAATCCGATATCCGCAGCTACTGCCGCTCGTTCCCGGTCATCTTCAACCAGGCCCAGGGCGCTGAACTGGTAACCACTGAAGGCAAGCGTTACATCGACTTCCTCGCCGGTGCCGGTACGCTGAACTACGGTCACAACCACCCGGTATTGAAGAAAGCACTGATTCAGTATCTGGAAGAAGACGGCATCACCCACGGCCTGGATATGTATTCCGCGGCTAAAGAGCGCTTTCTGGAGACCTTCAACCGTGTCATCCTTGAGCCACGCGGCTTTGCCAACTACAAGATCCAGTTCAGCGGCCCGACTGGCGCCAACGCAGTAGAAGCTGCGCTGAAACTGGCTCGCAAGGTTACCGGCCGCAACAACATCATCAGCTTCACCAATGGCTTCCATGGCTGCACCATAGGCGCACTGGCGGTAACCGGTAACGGCCACCACCGTGGCGCTGCCGGTGTCCCGCTGACCGACGTCAGCCGTATGCCCTACGCCAACTACTTTGGCGATAAGGTCAACACCATTTCAATGATGGACAAACTGCTGAGCGACCCCAGCAGCGGCATCGACAAACCTGCCGCAGTTATCGTCGAGGTCGTGCAGGGTGAAGGCGGTCTTAACGCTGCCTCAGCCGAGTGGATGCGCAAGCTTGAGAAGCTGTGCCGCAAACATGAGATGCTGCTGATTGCAGACGACATCCAAGCAGGTTGTGGCCGCACCGGCACCTTCTTCAGCTTTGAAGAAATGGGCATCAAGCCAGACATCATCACTATGTCCAAGTCGCTGAGCGGCTTTGGTCTGCCCTTCGCCATCGTGATCATGCGCAACGAGCTGGACCAGTGGGAGCCAGGCGAGCACAACGGTACCTTCCGTGGCAATAACCACGCCTTCGTTACCGCTGCTGCCGCATTGGAGCACTTCTGGACCAACGATGAGTTCGCCAAGAGCGTGCAAGCCAAGGGCAAGCTGATCAAGGAACGCATGCAGAAGATCGCTCGCAAGCATGGCCCCGACTCCCTGTTCGTCAAGGGTCGCGGCATGATGGTCGGCATCAGCTGCCCCAATGGCGAGATTGCTGCCGCCATCTGTAAAGAAGCCTTTGCCAACGGCTTGGTCATCGAAACGAGCGGTAATCACAGCCAGGTCGTCAAATGCCTGTGCCCACTGACCATTACCGACGAGCAGATCGACAAGGCTCTGAACATCCTGGACGCGGCCTTTGCCAAGGTCATGGCTGAAGACATCGCCAACCAGGCTTCCTGAAGCCTGGTGTCCTGAACCCCGAATACCCAAGAGGAACCGAATATATGATCGTACGCACACTGGAAGAATGTGAAAACTCGGAACGCCGTGTAACTACCGAGACTTGGGAAAGCACCCGCATGCTGCTCAAGGACGACAACATGGGCTTCTCGTTTCACATCACCACCATCTACGCCAACAAGGAAACCCACATCCACTACAAGAACCATCTTGAGTCGGTTTATTGCATGAGTGGGAACGGCGAGATCGAAACACTGTCGGACGGGAAGGTATATCAGATTCGTCCCGGCACGCTGTACATTCTGGACAAGCACGACGACCACATGCTGCGCGGCGGCACCGAAGACATGAAAATGGCTTGCGTGTTCAACCCACCGATCAGCGGTCGCGAAGTACACGACAAGGACGGCGTATACCCCGTAGATAACACCTAACGAGGTAATGTAGAGGAGGACTTATGACGGTAGCAGCTGACGTATATCCATCGCGACAGCTCAACCAACAACCCCGCTGGCTCGATCGCCTGGATCCGATAATTTACCGGAACCCTTCGAACGACGCCCCTCTCACGGCAGACCAGTTGGCGCGTTTTGAACGCGATGGTTTTCTGGTCTTGCCGGAGTTGTTCAATCAGGATGAAGTCGCGGTTTTCCGTAAAGAGGTAAACCGCTTGCGTAATAACCAGAAGGTGCTGGAACAGCCCTCTGCAATACGCGAACCGGACAGCGGCGCTCTGCGCTCACTGTTTGCCATCCACCGCAGCAACGACCTGTTCAAGCGCATTGCCAGCGATGAGCGCATCGCCGGCCCGGCCAGTTACATACTGGGCGGTGAGGTCTATGTTCATCAATCGCGCATGAACCTGAAGCCGGGATTCAAGGGCAAGGAGTTCTACTGGCACTCCGACTTTGAAACCTGGCATGTGGAAGACGGCCTGCCCCGCATGCGTGCGGTGAGCTGTTCGATTCTGCTGACCGACAACACGCCCTACAACGGGCCGCTGATGCTGATTCCGGGATCGCATCGCCACTACATAAGCTGTACTGGGGATACGCCGGAGAATCATTATCAGCGCTCCTTGCGCAAGCAGGAGCTGGGCGTACCCGATGACAGCAGCCTGAACGACATGGTGGCTGAAGGCGGGATAGAAGCGGTGACCGGCAAGGCCGGGACAGTAGTACTGTTTGATTGCAACACGCTGCATGGCTCGAACAGCAACATCACCCCGAGCCCACGCAGTAACTTGTTTTACGTCTACAACCATGTAGACAACCAACCGGTCGCGCCTTACGGCGAATTGGCACCCAGACCGGACTTTGTCGCGGAACGCGGCCCGGTAGAACCGCTGCAGATAGCACCGCAGCGTTACCGATAACGAGGGCATGAGGCCCTCGACCTGCTGGTGGCAGGACAAGATTCACCAACGACAGAAACCAGGACTATGCATACAGTAGAGAAAATCGGCGGCACATCAATGAGTCGCTTTGAGGAAGTACTGAACAACATTTTCATTGGCCAACGTCAGGGTACTGAACTGTACCAGCGTGTTTTCGTTGTCTCTGCCTACAGCGGTATGACCAACATGCTGCTTGAGCACAAAAAGACCGGGGAGCCCGGCGTGTACGAGCGCTTTGCCGACGCGCACGTCGAAGATGCCTGGCTCGAAGCGCTGGACAACGTACAAAGCGCGATGGTCAGCAAGAACGCCGAGCTGTTCAAGGGCGAGTACGAGCGCCAGGCGGCCGACCGCTTTATCGAAGGCCGCATCAGCGACGTGCGCGATTGCATGGTGAGCCTGCACCAACTGTGCTCCTACGGCCACTTCCAGCTCACCGAACACCTGATGAAGGTGCGTGAGATGCTCGCCTCACTGGGCGAAGCTCACAGTGCCTTCAACACGGTGCTGGCGCTGAAGAAAAAAGGCATCAACGCGCGCCTGGTCGACCTGACCGGCTGGAATCAGAGCGAACCCAAGGCCTTTCAGGATATGGTCAAGGACAGCTTTGATGGCATCGACCTGAGCCGTGAGCTGGTGGTCGCCACCGGTTACACCCATTGCAGCGAAGGCCTGATGAATACCTTTGATCGCGGCTACAGCGAAATCACTTTCGCTCAGATCGCGGCCAGCACCAGTGCTCGCGAGGCGATCATCCACAAGGAGTACCACCTCTCCAGTGCCGACCCGAACCTGGTCGGAGTGGACAAGGTGGTAACCATCGGCCGGACCAATTACGACGTCGCCGACCAGCTGTCCAACCTTGGCATGGAAGCAATACATCCCAAGGCGGCCCGCACGCTGCGCCGCGCCGGCATTCACCTGCGTATCAAGAATGCCTTCGAACCGGATCACGGCGGCACACTGATCAGTCAGGACTACTGCAGCGAGAAACCCTGCGTAGAAATTATCGCCGGTCGCAAAGACGTATTCGGTCTTGAGGTATTCGATCAAGAAATGCTTGGCGACGTGGGTTACGACCTGGAAATCACCAAGCTGTTGAAGCAGCTCAAGCTGTATGTAGTGAACAAGGATTCCGATGCTAACAGCATCACCTACTATGCCTCCGGCTCACGCAAGATGATCAACCGGGCCTCGCGTCTGATTGAGGAGCGCTATCCGATGGCAGAGGTGAATGTGCACAACATCGCCATCGTTTCGGCCATTGGCTCGGACCTCAAGGTCAAGGGCATACTGGCCAAAACCGTTGCCGCATTGGCAGCGTCCGACATCAGCATCCAGGCGATCCACCAGTCGATCCGTCAAGTCGAGATGCAGTGCATCATCAAGGAAGAAGACTACGATGCCGCGGTGGCGTCGCTGCACTCGGCGCTGATTGAACCGGAAAACCACGGCGACGTGATCGTCGCCGCCTGATTCCGGCTGACAACACTAGCCACGGGCTCGGCAGGCAACTGCCGGGCCCGTGTCGTTTCTGCTTCCCCTCCCCTGCATCGAACAGAAAACTCCGATATAGTCTGGCGAACTACCCAGCGGACATTTGCCCGCGAGCACTGAACAACAAACGCGGGTTCAAGCAGCACCTTATATACGGAAACGGGAATCGCCTGTGATTGAAGCAGTATGGATTGCTTTCGCCTTCTTGATGGGCCTGGCCACGCGTCAGGTGGGCCTACCACCCTTGATCGGCTATCTCGGCGCCGGCTTTGCACTCTCGGCGCTGGGCACTCAGGTGGGGATTGGTCCAGAAGACAGCGAAATACTGTCCCATATCGCCCACCTGGGCGTGCTACTGCTGCTATTCACTGTAGGACTCAAACTCAAGGTCAAGAACCTGGTTCGCCCCGAGGTCATCGGTGGCAGCTTGCTGCATTTCGGACTGTCCACTGCCATGCTGCTGGCCGGCCTGCTGTACTTTCTGGAACTGCCCCTGGGCGAGGCAACCCTGCTGGCGATGGCCCTGTCGTTCTCCAGTACAGTGCTGGCCGCCAAAGTGCTGGAGAGCAAGCGCGAGCTGCGCGCCTTCCACGGCCGCGTCGCTATTGGCGTGCTGATCATGCAGGACCTGATCGCGCTGGTGGCCATCAGCATCGCCAGCGGCAAAAGCCCTTCTGCGTGGGTACTACTGGTACTGCTCCTGCCGCTGAGCAAGCCGCTGCTGTTCAAACTGCTGGACATGAGCGGCCACGAAGAGCTGATGATCCTGTTGGGCCTTCTACTGGCCCTGGTAGTCGGCGGTACCGGCTTTGAAGCCCTGGGGCTTAGCTCCGAGCTGGGCGCACTGGCCTTCGGTGCGCTTATGGCCGGGCACAAGCGTGCCGGCGAGTTGTCGCAGTCACTCTGGAGCCTGAAGGAAATCTTTCTGGTCGGCTTCTTCCTGCAGATCGGCCTGGGCGGCCTGCCCGACATGCACGCCGTGGTCTTCGCCCTGGTACTGACGCTGTTGCTGCCGCTCAAGGCGCTGCTGTTCTTCTTCCTCTTCGTCGGCTTCAAGTTGCGCGCGCGCAGCGCCTTCCTCAGCAGTCTCACGCTGGCGAACTACAGCGAGTTCGGCCTGATCATGGCCAGCCTGGTACTACCTCAGTGGCTGATACCCCTGGCCTTGACCGTCGCCTTCTCCTTTCTGCTGTCGGCGCCGCTCAACCGTATCGTGCACTCCATCTATGAGCGCCTATCACCGTATCTGCTGCCCTTCGAGCGCAACATTCGTCATCCAGATGAGCAGCCCATTACCCTGGGCGACGCGCAAATCCTGGTAATGGGCCTCGGGCGAACCGGCCGCGCGGCCTACGACAATCTGTTTGAGCAGGGCTTCAATGTGATCGCGCTGGACTCCGACCCCGTGGCCGTCGACGCCAGCCTGCAGGATGGCCGCAGGGCCCTGTTTGCCGACGCGGAGGACCAGGTGTTCTGGCAAAACCTCGACATGCCCAACATCCACTCAGTGATACTGGCGATGAACGACGCCGAGGCCAAGACCATCGCTGTACAAAAGTTGCGCTCACGCGGCTTCGACGGGCTGATTGTCTCGCACGCCATGTATGAAGATATCGCCCGCCGCATCATCCGTGCGGGTGCTGACCATACCTACCTGACCATGAGCGAGGCCGGCGCCGGCCTCGCCGAACACGTCGCCCGTAGCGCACGAGAGCGCGCCAGCCTGCTAAGCGAAACCGCTGAGCCCGGCCCCGCAAGCAACCACAGCTAGCTGAGCAAAGACTGACAAACCTGCTGAGCAGTAAGGCGCGGATGCTCCAGCATGAAACAGTGCCCGCCGGCGGTTTTCTGCGCTGTGCAAACGGCACTGCTGGCAGCAAGGCGCTTCGCGCTGGCCGCCACAAAGGGATAGCTGCGATCCCCATAAATGATATGAGTGGGTGTACTGATGCGCCGCAAACTACGCCACAGTCCGTGCGGCATGGTCATGAACACTTCGGCTTCTCGGCTGGGCCGGCAGCATAGCTCCACCCCGCGCTCCGGATGCTCTCGCAACGCATGTGCGATATGCGCGGCGAAAGCGCTCTCATCCCAACCGCGGAACATGCCGCGATTGTGCAAGCCGGCATGCGCTGCATCGCGATCAGGCCAGCTATCGCGGCGCAAACGCGCCCGTTTGGCAACCGGATTGTTGTGCAGACCCAGCAGCCCGAGACTACGGCGCAGCGCAATCAAACCCGGCGGAAAGAACACCGGGTCAAGCAATACCGCGCATTTGAACAGCGACGGCTGCGCCGACAGCACCAATGCCGTCAACACGCCACCGAAGCTGTGCCCACAAGCGTAACGCGGGACCTCGCCAAAGCACTGGCGACCAGCTTCGAAAGCTTCCAACGCCAGCTCGGCATTACGATTCCAGCCAACAAAGCGCTCACCGTGATCACTCTGGCCATGCCCTTGCAAATCACACAGCCAGAGATCGAAGTCGGCGGCCAGCAGCTCCAGCAAGGGTTCATAGCTGCGCGTGCAGAAGCCATTGCCGTGCAGGAAATGCAACAACGGCTTTCCGCTGGGCGGGCTATGCCAGCCGCGCAGGGTAAAACCGGCGCTTGTTTGATGCGCCCAGGGTAACAACTCCATGCCCAATACCCTCTGAGAAAACAGCCAGTCTAAACGCCGTCATCGTACCTGTCAGCGGCAATGACATTTGCTAAGCTGCCGCATCGATTTCAGGAATGCTGACTTATGCTTCAGGTCGACATCGCCGGCGATGGACCAACCCTGGTCTGGGGTCACGGCTTGATGAGCTCGATGGCGCAGGAAAGAGCCCATGGGTGGTTTCATCGTGTAGGTCTGCCATTGCGCCTTCTGCGCTACGACGCCTGCGGCCATGGTCAGTCAGCGCGCCCGCTGGATGCCGCGCGCTATACCTGGCCGGCACTGGCGACAGACATGCTCGCAGTCGCCTGCCAGCACGCGGGCGAACGCTATGCGCTGGGCGGACATTCACTGGGGTGTGCCAGCGCGTTGCTCGCGGCCCTCAAGGCGCCACAGAAGGTGAGCAAACTGGTCCTAGCCACACCACCGGCCGTGTGGCAGCAACGCGCGGCTCAGCAACAGCGCTACCAGCAGATGATCCGTGTACTGCAAAAGCGGGGGCTGGGCGCACTGGTTCAGGCGTCACGCCGCAATCCGGCGCTCCCGGGCTGGCTGCTGCACACGCAACCCGCCGCCGCGATGCCGCAGCTTGAGGCGCTCAGGGACTTTTCCAGTGAACTGCTCATTGCCATATTGCAGGGCGCCATGGCATCCGATCTGCCGCCCCCGAAGGAACTGGCAGGCGTGAAGCAGCCCGCACTGATACTGGCGTGGCAAGACGATCCTATCCATCCCTTGGCGAGCGCCGAGCAACTGGCAGACTGTCTGCCGCATGCCGAACTGCGCGTCATTAACTCCGTCCGGGAGCTCAGCCACTGGCCACAACAGATCGCCGAGTTCATCCACCAGTGAAGCAGCCCGGTTTTACTCCAGGCTGTAGTCAATATTGGTAACCACGCGGATGCGCTTGGTTTCCGGCGTGAACGGATCTACGTCCTCAATCGAAAAATACCCCTGGGACGCGCGTCGTATGCTGCCCACCTCGGCACCGGCATCTCGAGCAAACTGATCCGCCGCCGCGCGCGCATCACGGGTAGCATCTGCAATCATGTCCGGTTTGATGCTGTCGAGTTGCGTGAACAGGAAGCTAGGCTGAAACTCGTAGCTCTGGGTCAGGGCCACCCCGGACTTGACCAGTTCACCCACCGACTGCATGCCCTGCTTGACGCTGTCCACATCGTTGGTGCGCACCAGCACCGTCACCTCAGCCCGGTAGCGATCAGGTGGCAAACTGTTGCCATAGGCATTGGCATGCTGATCGGTAATCTTGGGAACCGACAGCTGAATCTCCGGCTCCTTGAATCCCTTGAGCAGCAGAAAAGAACGCACCAGCCCCTGTTGCGTGTCTATGTCATCCTGCAACTGGTCTAGACTATTGCCAGTAAGGGTGAAATTGACCGGCCAAAGCGCCAAATCGGCAGACACTTCGCGCTCCGCCAGTCCTTTGACACTGACAACCCGGTCGGCGCCACGAAACTGCAGCAGCCCGGTTTTCAGGCTGATTGCCATGAAAGCCAGCGATAACGCGATCAACGCAGCGGCAAAAATAGAACCCCAAGCAACACGGGAAGCAGACGGCATAGGTACCTCCAATAAAAAAATCGAACCGGGCAGCAAAAGACGAACATTTGACACCAGGCATTTAACTTACGGGCGTTCCCCCTTAGAATAGCGCCCCGCTGCCATCGCCCGAACTTTCTTTGCTGTATCTCCATCACAATTCAAGGAGCAAAAGTGGATCTCGCGACACTTATTGGCCTTATCGGCGCCATTGGCATCATCGCCGCCTCCATCCTGTTGGGCACTGGCGCGCAGGTTTTCTTCAACGTGCCCTCCTTGCTGATCGTTATCGGCGGCAGTCTTTTCGTGGTATTGGCAAAATTCAACGTCGGGCAGTTCATAGGTGCCATCAAGGTCGCTGGCCGGGCGTTTCGTTTCAAGCTGCCAGACGTTGAAGAAAGCATCACTGAACTGGTGGAGCTAGCCACTGTTTCGCGCAAGCAGGGTCTGCTGGCACTGGAAGACAAGGAAATTTCTGCCGACTTCCTGAAAAGCGGTATCCAACTGCTGATCGACGGCCACCCGCAGGAAACCGTGAAGGCCATTCTCGACAAGGAACGCCTGCTCACGCTGGATCGCAACCGCTGGGGCGCCAAGGTCTTCACTGCGCTGGGTGACGTTGGGCCGGCCATGGGCATGATCGGTACACTGATCGGCCTGGTGCAGATGCTGTCCAACATGGAAGACCCCAAGTCCATTGGTCCGGCAATGGCAGTAGCCCTGCTGACGACCCTGTACGGCGCCATGCTGGCGACCATGATCTGCATCCCCATTGCCGACAAGCTGGCCCTGCGCATGACAGAGGAAGCGCGCATGCAGGAACTGTGGATTGACGCCATTCTGGCCATTCAGGAGGGGACCAACCCCAGGGTAATAGAGCAACTGCTGAGCAGCTATCTGCCACGAGGCAAGGCCGCTAAAGCCGGCGAAGCGGAAGACGCCTGATGGACGGTGAAGACGACAAGCCGGGTATCCCCGCGTGGGTAATGACCTTCGCCGATCTGATGTCACTGCTGATGTGCTTCTTCGTCCTGCTGCTATCGTTCTCCGAGATTGATGCACAAAAGTTCAAGCAGATTGCCGGTGAGCTATCCAAGGCCTTTGGCGTACAACGCGACATACCCGCGCTGGATATTCCCATGGGCACCAGCCCGATCTTTGACAATTTTTCGCCGGGCAAACCCGAGCCGACGCCAGTCGATAGCGTGCGCCAGCAAACCACCGAGGAAGCGCCGCAACTGGAAACGCTGAAAGCGGAAATGGAAGGCAAGCTACAGCAACAAGTCGCCGACACGACCGAGAAGCAGGTTGAAACCAGCGTCGATGCGCTGCGTGACGTGCTGGAGAACGAACTGCAGGAAGGGCGTATTCAGCTGGAACACGATCGCAAGCGCATCGTCATCCGTGTCGAGGAAAAAGGCTCTTTCCCTTCAGGATCGGCGGACATGACCGCCGACTTCGAGGATATGCTCGACAAGATCGCCGACGTTATTGCTCGGCTCCCGGGTGAAATTACCATCGAAGGCCATACCGACGATATTCCGATTCATACCGCCCGTTTCCAGTCGAACTGGGACCTATCCGCTGCCCGCGCCTCCTCTGTGGCCAACGCCCTGTTGATTGGCGACGCCGTGCAGCCGGAACGGCTCAAGGTTCAGGGTTACGCCGAAACCCGTCCACGCGCGAACAACGATTCATCAGAAAACCGCGCATTGAACCGCCGAGTCGAGATCATTATCGATCTGTCGGGATCGATCGAGGAGTATGAAGCGCAGCTGCGCCGCCTGATGGAAGAGGATCTGGGCGAGCTGATCAAGGACTTGGAGTTGCAGGACAGCCCTAACCCGCAGCCAAGAGCCACCGAGCAACCCTGAGGCTACTTTTTAAGGTCATCCGGAATGGGCGGCTCAGGCATTGGCCCAGGGCGCTTGCCCTGCCCTGCTCGATACTGCCGCAGCTGGAAGACGTACGCCAACACCTGAGCTACCGCCAGATAGAGGCCGGCAGGAATCTCCTGATCCAGCTCGGTACTGTAATACACCGCCCGTGCCAGGGGCGGTGACTCCAACACCACCACCTCGTTTGCATTGGCTACTTCACGAATCTTCTGCGCAATGAAGTCGGCGCCCTTGGCCAGCACGACGGGAGCCCCGCGGTTCAGCGGATCGTACTTGAGCGCTACCGCAAAGTGGGTCGGGTTGGTGATCACCACATCAGCCTGCGGCACCTTCTCCATCATGCGCCGCTCAGCCATCTCGCGCTGCATCTGGCGAATCTTCGACTTGACCTCAGGTTTGCCTTCGGAGTCCTTGTACTCGTCACGCACTTCCTGCTTGGTCATCATCAGCTTCTGCTTGTTATCCCAGAGCTGAAAGGGCACATCCACAGCCGCGATCAGAATCAGCGATGCTGCCAGGATTAGCAAGGCGGTGGCCAACGCCCAGGCGCAATGCACTATGGCCTGTTCCAGCGGCTCCTGTCCCATGGTCAGGAAGTCGTCGGTACGCAAGTGCAGCACCAGCAAGGCTACGCTCAGCACCACGAGAAACTTGCCAAGCGCTTTCAGCAGCTCGACCAGCGCCTTTAGCGAGAACATGCGCTTGAGCCCTGACAATGGGTTCATGCGCTCGAACTTGGGCGCCAACGACGAGGCACTGAACAACCAGCCACCGAGCATGATGGGGCCGACAATCGAGGCGACCAGCAAAAAGCCAAACAACGGCGCCAACACCATCAGCCCTTCTTTCACCGAGGCAAACAGATGCAGCGCCATGGCATCGGTACCGAACAGCGCGTCACGCTCGAAGGAGAAGTTGAACACCATGATGTCCATCAACTTGCGTACCATACCCGGCCCCAGCATCAGCAACGCCACGGCCGCCACCATGACCACCGCCAGCGTATTAAGCTCCTTGGAGCGCGCAACCTGACCCTTGTCGCGCGACTCCTTGAGCCGTTTCGCCGTGGGCTCTTCTGTTTTTTCCTGACCGCTCTCGGAATCTGCCATCAGCCGGCCCTCACCAGTGCGCGCAGCCAGATCAAGGCATTGGAGGCCAGCTCCTGATACTGCCCCAACACGTTACTCAGCAGCACCCAGAGGATGAACAAACCAAATACCAAGGTCAGCGGAAAACCAATGGAAAAGATGTTCAGCTGCGGGGCCGCACGCATCATCACACCAAACGACAAGTTAACGATCAGCAGCGCCGCAATAGCTGGCAAGCCGATCAGAATGGCGGACGCCATCACCCAGGAAAAGCGATAAACCAGCGCTTCAAAGTCGGTCACCGCCAAGGTTTCACCTATCGGCAGGGTGGTAAAGCTTTCAACCAGCACTTCCAGCACCACAAGATGCCCATTCATAGCAAGAAACAGCAGAGTCACCAGCATGGTGAAGACCTGCGCGACCACGGCGACGGAAATACCCATGCTCGGATCGTTCATCGAAGCAAAGCCCAACCCCATCTGCATAGCCACAATCTGACCAGCCAGCACATGAACTTGAAACAGGAGCTGCAAGGAGAAACCCATGGCGGCACCAATCAGTATCTGCTCGGCGATAATTACCCAAGTACTCAAGGACAAGGCATCCAGAGTGGGCACTTGCGGAATCTGCGGCGCGACCAAAAGAGTCAAAGCCAGGGCAAAATACAGACGGATGCGAGTAGGCACCAACTGGGTCCCGAACACCGGCATGGTCATCAGCAGACTGGCGATGCGGAACAGCACCCACAGGTAACTGGCGACCCAGCGGCTGAGTTCGGCGCTGGACAACTCCAGCATCAGCCGATCAGCCCTGGAATATTTCGGTACAGGTTGTCGGTAAACTCGATCAACTGGGTGGTCAACCACGGCCCCAGCCAGATCAGGGTCAGAAAGGTGACCAGCAAACGCGGCAGAAAACTCAGGGTCTGCTCGTTGATCTGTGTGGCCGCCTGAAACATGGCCACCACCAGGCCGATGAGCAAGCTCGGCATAACCACTACGGCCACCATAATGCCGGTCAACCACAGCGCCTGACGGAACAGATCAACAGCAACTTCCGGCGTCATCGCAGTTCTCCTAGCTCACCGCAAAGCTGGCCGCCAGGGTGCCGATAATCAGCGCCCAGCCGTCCACCAGTACGAAGAGCATGATCTTGAATGGCAATGAAATAATCAGTGGCGAGAGCATCATCATACCCATGGCCATGAGCACACTGGCCACCACCAAGTCGATAACCAGAAAAGGAATAAAGATCATGAAGCCGATCTGGAACGCGGTTTTCAGCTCGGAGGTCACGAAGGCCGGCACCAGGATATGAAAAGGCACCTCATCCGGGCTGGCCAGATCGGTACGCTTGGCCAAACGCACAAAGAGTTCTAGGTCCGTCTCGCGCGTCTGCGCCAACATGAATTCACGCATGGGCACGCTAGCGACCTGAATGGCCTCCTGTGCCTGCATCTCTTCATTGATGTAAGGCTGCAATGCCGACTCATTGATGCGCTCGAATACCGGCGCCATGATGAACAGCGTGAGAAACAGCGCCAACCCCACCATGATCTGGCTGGACGGAGTCTGCTGCAGACCCAGCGCCTGGCGCAGAATGGCAAAAACGATAATGATCCGCGTGAAGCTGGTCATCATCATCACGAAGGCCGGGATGAAGGTCAGCGCCGACATCAACAGCAAAACCTGCAGGCTGACCGAGTAGGTCTGCTCGCCGTCGGCGTCGGTACTCAGGGTCACCGCTGGCAAACTCAGCGGATCTGCAGCGGTCTGCGCCCAAACAGAGGGTGCGGCGAGTAATAGCAGTAGCCAGATCCAGCGCATCATGAATCGGCTCCCCGTTTCAGCATCGCCTGCAACTTGCGGGCAAAATCACTGTTGCTGGCGGCAGCCGCAGCTAGGTCGGCCACCGGTTGATCAAACACGTGCAGGGTATTGATCCGTCCCGGTGAGGTACCCAGCAGCATCTGAGTGCCGCCTACGTCCACCAGCAGCAGGCGATCACGCGGGCCGAGCGGCAGGCTGCTGACCAGCTTGATGTGCTGGCCGCCCTGCGGCGCCAACGGTCCGACACGACGCATCAGATAGCCCAAACCGAAAATCAGCCCCACAACCACTGCCAACCCCAGCCCCAATTGCAGCAACTGGCCGATCAGCGAGCCACCGGAAGCGGCGGCCACGGCGGGCTCTTCAGCCGCCCAGACCGCCGCCGCAGGCAACAGAGCAAGGAATAACAAAGCCCGCAGCATGGCCCGACTCACCGCAACTTCTTGATGCGTTCAGTGGGGCTGATGACATCCGTCAGACGAATACCGAATTTCTCGTTCACCACCACCACTTCACCGTGAGCAATCAGCGTACCGTTGACCTTGACGTCAAGCGGCTCGCCAGCCAGGCGGTCGAGCTCGACCACAGAGCCCTGGTTAAGCTGCAGCAGGTTGCGGATGGTGATGTCAGTGTTGCCCACTTCCATGGAAATTGTGACGGGGATATCCAGGATCACATCCAGGTTGGGGCTGTCACCCGGATCGAATCCTTCATCAACCGCCTTCGCCGGCGCGTTGAACTCTTCCATCGGCATACGTGGCTGCGCGTCATTCTGCGCCAGCATCGCGTCTATATCGTCCTGACTGGCATCCCCCGCCTCGTCCAGCGCGGCCGCCCACTCGTCAGCCAGCGCCTGCTCCTCAGGAGTGACTTCGTCCGGGTTCTTGTCATCAGCCATCGTGCGGTTCCTCTGTTATTGATATGGGTAGGTTGCTGATGTGCGCTTAGCGCGGTCGGGTCAGCGGACCCAGAATCTGCAGCGCCAGGTTGCCCTTGACCGAACCCAGCTTGGCCTTGAACGTCGGTACGCCGTTGGCACAGAGCACCATGTGCTCGGGCAGCTCAACCGGAATCACATCACCTGGTTGCATGCTGAGCAGGTCATTGAGCTTGAGTTGGCTTTTCACCACGGTCGCGGTGAGCGGCACCTTGACGCCGGTGATCTCCTCACGCAAGGCACGTACCCAACGCTCGTCGTGCTCGTCGACATCCGACTGCACGCCCGAATCCAGCACCTCACGCAAGGGCTCGATCATCGAATAGGGGAAGGTAACGTGCAGGTCGCCACCGCCGCCATCCAGTTCAATATGGAAGGTCGAGACCACAACCACTTCGCTGGGGCTGACAATGTTGGCCAGCGCCGGGTTGACCTCGGAATTGACGTACTCGAACTGCACGTCGTGTACCGCCTGCCAGGCTTCCTTCAGATCGACGAAAGCCTGGTCCAATACCATGCGCACCACGCGCAGCTCAGTGGGCGTGAATTCCCGGCCTTCGATTTTGGCGTGGCGACCATCGCCACCAAAGAAGTTATCCACCAGCTTGAACACCAGCTTGGCATCCAGAATGAACAGCGCGGTGCCGCGCAGCGGCTTCATCTTCACCAGGTTAAGGCTGGTCGGCACGTACAACGAGTGCACGTACTCGCCAAACTTCATGACCTGCACACCACCAACCGCGACATCGGCCGAGCGGCGCATGAGGTTGAACATGCTGATACGGGTATAGCGGGCGAAGCGCTCGTTGATCATCTCCAGCGTGGGCATGCGCCCACGCACGATCCGGTCCTGGCTGGTCAGATCGTAGCTTTTGATCGACCCCGGTTCGCTTTCCAGGTCGGTATCGATGGCACCGTCATCGACCCCGTGCAACAGGGCATCGATTTCATCCTGGGACAGCAGATCCTGTACGGCCATGGAAGCTTCCTATTGCAGAACCATATTGGTAAAAAGCACCGACTCGATCACCGGGTCGCCCACTTCCTTCTCCAGCAGCGCCTTAACGGCCAGACTGGCTTTCTCGCGCAGCGCTTCCTTGCCCTCAGGACTCATCAGGGTGGAAAACTCTTCGCTGCCAAACAGCATTACCAGTTGATTGCGGATCAACGGAAGGTGCTGATTGAGCTTGGCCATGCCTTCGGCGTCACGCCCCATCAGCACAACACTGACCTGCATGTAACGTTGCCGACCGCTATCGGTGTAGTTGACCACGAAAGGCGGCTCCAGCGCCTGATACAGCGCCACCTGCTTGACCGGCTCGGCCGGCTCTTGCTCAGCGGCCTCTTCGTCATCACCCGACAGCAGAAAGTAGGCCACGCCGCCCGCTGACAGCAACAGCGCCAGCAGCCCTATACCGACCAGTATGAAAAGTTTCTTGCGGCTCTTGGCAGGTTTTTCCTGCCCGTCTTCTGTCGCGTTCTTATCTGCTTGTTTCGCCATGACAATATTCCGTCACTCCAGCGGGATTTTCCCTGTTTCCAGGGCTGATGCATTGAGCGTGCCAGCTCATGCCTGCGTGGCCCGACTGCTCGCAGGATAGCGCAGGCGCAAGGCTCGCGCTCGGCTGTCAGGGCCGGTTCGGCATAGAATAAAGGGAAAGCGGGTAAATGTCTTTGCCAGCCCACCGGCTGTCGGCAGACTGGCGCGCCCCGGGGACGTCGCAGATGTCAGGCCCGGCAGCGCGGGCCAGAGAGCCTAGGCGTAGTAATCCACCAACCTGCTATTGGCCGCGATGCTTTGCGCAGCAGCCATTGGCAGCTCGTCTTCACTACCCAGTTGAGCTGCACCGTTTGCCAAACTGCCGCCACGACCACTGCCCTCACCACCGGCAAAGCTACTGCGCGGCTCGCTACCTGATTGTTGACCGCTGTTGCCATCGGATACCGAAACATCGAGCTGATCAACACCCTGCTGGGAAAACATCTCACGCAAGCGATGCACCTGCCCTTCCAGTGCCTCGCGCACGCCCGGATTCTGACTGACGAATTGCACCTGATGCTCAAGGCCGCGGGTCTGAATCTTGATCTCCAGTGGCCCCAGCTCGGCAGGGTCGAGCTGAATCTCAACGCTCTTCAGGTTCTGGCTGGACATCCACATGACCTTATTGACCACCGACTCACTCCAGCCGCTCTGGCCAAAGGGAACGGTAGCGGCTTGCGCCGCAGCGGCGACAGGCCGTTGGGTCAGGGCATTCTGCGCAGCATTGGCGGCAGTACTCGCCCTATCTTGCCCAGCCAGTGCGTCTATCGCATTGCTATCCGGTTTGCCTGGTTCGCGTCCCTTCTGCTCGGCCAAACGTGCCGCGGCAAAGCCCGGCGCTTCCATGCTGGCAACCAGACTGGCAACACGCTGGCTTTGTTGCGGCTGATCAGCCGAGTTGGTCTGCCTGGACTGATTGAGCAGCTTGTCGTCACCGTCCGCGACCACCGCCTTGCCTTTGCTGGTCGTGTCATCGCTGCTGACGGCCCGGCCAGCGACCTCCTCAGTGTTCGCCTCGCCCGTCATCGCGGCGCGCAGTTGGGCCAGCATGTCCGGCGAGCTCAGGGTACCGACAGCAGCCGGAATCACCTTATCTCCAGGCAGGCCAGTGCTGACTTCAGTGGCAGCAAGCTGTTGCCTGTTTTGATCCCCCAGCGCGCCGGGCACGCGTGGCAAGGTCGAAGCCAGAGCCACCTCGGCCTCAGCCGCACTACCGGAGGCGACGGCCTCGTCCCGCGGCAGCTGCGCCAACCATTGCTGCCATTGGCTGCTCAAACCGGCAAGCAGATCCAGGGCCTCCTGCTCTGTTTGGTCATCTGCCACAGCCGCCGCGGCCACGTCATCGTCACCGCCCACGGAGGACTGCGTTGAGGTTTCCAGCATGGCCAACTTTTGCAGCCAGCCCTTTATCTCGACCGGCAAGCTATTGCCGTCGGCGGCAAACTCGGGCGGCACCTCTTCGGTGTCCATGGCGTCTGCCTGCAATTGATTCAGCTGGCTGAACAGTGCTTTGAGTTCCGACGGCTTTTGCGCTGCAAGAATCGAAGAGAAGGCACCAAACCCTTCTGTTTCGCCGCTTTCGCCCCGCGTGGCGTTCAACCCAGCGAATGTGTCTCGTGGCATTTCAGCGCCCATCAGCGCCAGCAGATTTTGCCCAATTGGCATGATTGAATCTCCACCCCGGTCTGCAAGAACCCTTGCGTTTGCAAGCAACTTGCAATGCGCGGGCCAACCGGGTGGATTGTTAGCAGGAAAGAATGGCTTGCAGACGGGTAAAGCGCTCGCGAATGCGCGAGTAGCTGCTGGAGGCGGCGTCAGCGTCGCCCTGCAGGGCGGCTTTCTCGGCATTCAGGCAGGCCTGCTCCAGCGCCAGCGCGCCCATGTTACCGCAGCTGCCCTTGAAGCTGTGCGCCGCCTGCCGGAAGGCTTCCAGATCGTCACTGACCAGCGCCTCACGCAGCTGAGTCAGCCTTACATTGGCATCGGCCAGGAAGGTTTCCAGTAACAGGGGATAATCTTCCTGCATCAAGTCACGCAGCGCGTCCAGTGCAGCGTTATCAACATCCGGAAACTGATCTGACATACGCAAAAAACTCTATGACGGAATGAGTTGGCGTTCCTTCGGCCGCAGCGCACGACGAAAAAACAGCTAGCAAAGCAGTAACAGCCTAACAGACGGCCCTGCTGAGAAGCCCGCCGGATACACAGAAACTGCGGGCAGTATGCCCATGCTACCAGCTGAAGACCACCCTTACCCGGCTGCCCGCCGCATCTACCTCAACCTCCTGCGCCAGAGCCGCGATCAAGGCCAGTCCGCGGCCAGCATAATCGGCTTCGGCACACGAAGGGTCAAAACCATTGCCACTGTCTTCACACTCGATATACAACAGCCCGCCCTCGGAGGTAGGCACGTGATTCAGCGTAAAACGTATCCACCCCTCGCTGAGCGTGTGCAGACGTTCGCCACGCTCTCGATAGTAAAGCGCAAAGCCATCCGAGTCCCGCTTCCACGCAGAGTCGAGCTGCAGCAGCCCATGCTCCAGCGCATTGCTATACAACTCGCTGAGCACGGTGAATAGCGCTCCAGCCTGGGGACGCAGGCCGGGGATTTCGAGCAGGCGAGACAGCAGAAATGGCAACGGATTCTGTTGCCGAATCGACCCGGCGCGGTAAGTGTAAGCCAACCGCCAGTCCTGTGCGGGCGCGGACTGCGTCGGTGGATGTGCTACCACCGCGCGTTCAGCGGCGGCAGGCATTACCACTTGCAACAGACTCACGTCGTCTTCGGGGCTTCCGTGAAATCGCTCCAATGCCTGAAGCAAGCCATCGAATACTTTGGCCGGATGCCCCAGGTAGGCATCCAGCACCTCGTGTACGCCCGATTCACCGAATAACTCCCCGGCCTGGTTACGACTTTCGATTACACCATCAGTCCAGCAAAGCAGCCGCTCGCCTGGGCGCATCACCAGCACTACCGGCTCGGCATTGAAACGTTCGCTGCGGGCAACCCCAAGCGGCAGATGCGTGGATGGTACCCGCTGCATCAACTCCGCTGAGCGCCCCAGAATCACCACCTCCGGCAGGCCACCGTTCCATATCTCAACCAGGCCCTTGTTCGGGTTGACCTCAATCAGCACCGCGCAGCAGAAAATGCCTACCGGTAGTATGGTCGCCAGCTTGTCATTCAGTTCCAGCAGGATATCCCGCAGCGTGAAGCCCTTGGCGGTCATTGCATAGAAGACTTCAGCCAGCGGCATGGCGCCAATGGCAGCCGATAGACCATGGCCGGTAAAGTCACCCAGCAGCAGGTGCATTTCACCAGAGGGGCGGTTGGCAGCCAACAGAATGTCGCCGTTAAACATGGCATACGCTGACTGCAGATAGCGCAAACTGCTGTGACTGAGGGTGCCAGAGTGCGCCACGCGATCAAAGATGATCTTCGCCAGCTCCTGATCCTGCACCATGCTGGCATGTTGCGCGGCGATCACATCACGTTGCGACTGCAGCGTCTGATGCATCTCGCGCATGCGTCGAAAGGCGCGAATCTTGGCGTCCAGGATGACCGGGTTATAGGGTTTTGTCAGAAAATCGTCGCCGCCGGCTTCCAGGCACTGCACCAGCGCGTCGGTTTCAGTCAGGCTGGTGAGAAAGATGATTGGCACCAGATCTTCGCCCGCCTGCTGCTTTATCAGGCGGGCTGCCTCAAAACCATCCATGACGGGCATCAGGGCATCCAGCAGCACGATATCGGGCTGCATCGCACTGAACTGCTCTACCGCCAGACGGCCATTTTCAGCCAGATAGACCTTATGACCAAGACGCTCGACCAGACGCCCGAGAATCATACGGTCGGCAGGATTGTCATCGGCCACGAGCACGCTCAGACGGCTAGTGGCGTCTTGCACCTCGGCGCCGCCACCTGCTGATACACGCCGGCCGGCCATCTGAGGCTACTTGATGCTGAACAACTGTTCGAAGTTGGAAATACTCAATACTTTGCGGACATCGGGATTGCAATGAACGATGCTGACCTGCGCACTGTCGCCGCCAGCGTGGTCACGCAGCAGCAGCAACATGCCGAGCGCAGAACTATCGATGTAATCAGTTTCATGCAGATCAACCACATAGCGTTGCGGCGTCAGGCCACTGCGCTCGTAGGCGTTGCGAAAGTCCTGGTGCGCGCCGAAATCGAAACGACCTTTGACGCTGATGGTAAGTACTTGGCTGTCCGCCGATAAAGTTGCCTGAATCGACATGATTTCTCCCTGGCAAGTTTTGGGTGTTCCACTTCTTTTAGCACAGGGATGGGGGACTGTCAGGCATTATTTCCGCGTTGTGCGTGGGCTCGTTGAGACAACTCGTCGAGCAGTTTCTGCTCCTGACGGTCTGCTCTGGCCTGCGCTTCCTGGCGGTATTTTTCGATCAGTTTGCGCAGCGCCTCCAGACGCTGATAGCGCTGCCGCCAGTTCTCGCGTGCCTTGTCGATACTCTGGCTATTCCAACTCACCGTCTGGCGCTGTTGCTCCAGCGCAACCTCCATCTGCGCCATGAAACGCTGGTAGTTCATCAGCCACTCGCGGCCTACGCCCTGGCCACCGCGCTGAGTCCAGCCTTTGGCGTATTCGCCGCAGTAGTACTCAAGGTCGCGCAATCGTGTCTGGGCTTCATCCAGTTGCTTCTGGCATTGCCCCAACACGGTAGCTGCCTTGCGCTCTTCCTCCAGCGCCATGTCCAG
>Ga0105357_10000506_pt1 | contig 20619 bp, 18 predicted proteins | sample GOMGulsemesocosm_4_FD_83660 | JGI IMG/M metagenome (GOLD analysis project Ga0105357, IMG submission 83660) | Methane-oxidizing microbial communities from mesocosms in the Gulf of Mexico - GOM15B Gulf of Mexico | ecosystem: Environmental > Aquatic > Marine > Cold seeps | place: USA: Gulf of...
AAAAAGCCGCAATAGCTTACCAAAAGATTATGGATGAAAATGAAGTTAGATTTTATTAAATCTAAAAAAACACAATCGAAATCAGTTTGATTGCAATGTGGATGCTTTAAATACTTATTTACAGCGATTTGTATTTCTAAGCTGCCTGTGCGGCAGTGAACTCAGCAATAAGCACTAGACGCAAGGCTTGTACTTTCTAAGCTGCCTGTGCGGCAGTGAACGTTTAGAGCGCAACGCAATAGTAATTTTTTGATTTCTAAGCTGCCTGTGCGGCAGTGAACGTTAGTGTAAATTATTTTTTAGATGCGTCAGGTTTCTAAGCTGCCTGTGCGGCAGTGAACATGAAATGCGTGAAGAGCAAAAAGTTGTTCTTTTTCTAAGCTGCCTGTGCGGCAGTGAACAGATGAAATATACATTTTTATTTAATCAGGCGTTTCTAAGCTGCCTGTGCGGCAGTGAACGGTCAATACAAGGTCGAGCTGGGTTTGCTAATTTTCTAAGCTGCCTGTGCGGCAGTGAACTTCGAGATCAATGCACCAGCGGCACAAACTGATTTCTAAGCTGCCTGTGCGGCAGTGAACACCATTATAAAGTACAAAAAAACAATAACAACAATCACTTATCAAGTAATTATTGTTTTACCCCATTATTTTTTACGAGAACTTAACTTATTGATTTTTCTATATTATTGAAGAGATTTATATTTATGGGTAAAAAAGATTTACCAGCCAAATTTCCATTGAGTCTTATCGTGCCTATTTAAAAGAACTGCTTATTCGGTTGTAGCAAATTGCTACAACCCTTTTAAAACAACAAATTTTTTTTAAAAGCATGGAACCGTGGCGGCTTTACTTAAACCGTAACAATTGAATACACCTTGTATTGGTTCCGTCAATATTTCTCGATCTATAAATAATTTAAAATTGCTATTTACTGAAGTACCTTTATTCGTCGACAAGCTAGTCATATTAATAAAGGGTGAATTAGTTTCAGATTCATAGTGTTTAAAATGTTCCATCGCTTCAGCTAAGGTTTCATTTTTATACTTTGCACGCCGACTGGCTTCTCTGAGCAAATTACTTTTGAACTGTTTGCGCTTAAATAGCGCATATTGATCAACCGATAAAGGTACTTCTTTAATTGATTTTATATGCGTGTAATCTGTTAAGCGTGATAACCATTTTGTAATGCTCAGCTGCTCCAGTTGGTTTTGACTTTCAGCAAATAAACGCAATTTATCACCAAGCGGAAAGACTTTATTGCCGTAATCAGGAAATGACACGGCAATAGCTGATTCATTTTCAGCTATTTTATTCTTAACTAAGGCGATATGAATTTGTTGATAAACCTTTTGCCAGAGAAAACCTAAGTTGGCTTCTGCATCGGGGAGTAAAGTTATATCCAGATAATATTTCATACTTTCTCCCTAGCTGTCCCCTTCACTAAATACGCCACCACGAACAATCATGGCTACCACAAAGTGTTTCTCTTCTGCGGAAACATCCTTATCGTTAATCCATTTAGTGATGAGTGACTTAAAATCATTTCTGCTCGAACGATAAGCAACACCGCGTTGGGTGACAGAACCAAAAGCCTCAACCGCGATTGGCATATCTGAACCTGTTTGCCAGTCATCAATTGTTCGCAGTGCATTACCTATTTTTTCACAATGCATCGCCGCATTACCATCAAGCGAAAATAAATGGCGGCTTTTCTCGCCTTTAGGGATATTTAAAACCATTTCTTGTGAAGGCCAAATACGTTGCCTGTTTCCCAGTTTTACATAAGCCTCAATTTCAATAAATATATTCGCTTCATCACTTAACCCTTGCCGCATTAAATCGGCAAGCTGAGAAATATTATCATCGCTAGCTGTTGTGTTTCTTAGTGGGTAGTCATAAGCATTAAATATTAATTTATTCTCTAAGCTACTGTGCTTAACGCAAATTACTATGTCTTGTGCGCCAACGCGGTTACGCCATAAAAATCGACCATTCGCAATATTGTAAGCATAACGACTTGCCAACTCTTCAAGTCCAATTTCATTTTGGTAGGAATGAATGATTTCAGTAAATTTATCTTGGTATGCTTTTTTATTACAGGCGGACGGCGTATTAATGCCCCCTAATACTCGCAAACTAAAACTGACTTTTAAAGTATCTGAATTCGAGGGTAATGCCGCATCATCCCCCCACGCTAAATTAGCTTCGGCAATTTGCTTTTGTAGCTCTTCTTCATTCTCTAATACTTCTTGTTTAAAATTACTTTTTACCGCACGATTTCTGCGCTCAAATAACTCAATGGCTTTCCAGTTTTCCGTTTTACCCATATCATCCCAATTACCTGAGTGCATCACTGCATCAGAAGGCTCTAGTTTACGGTCAAAAGATAAGACAGATGGCATTGTTAGTGTAGTCATTGTTTAAGTTCCTTATAAATTCGCTATTGCGGTTTCAAAATTTAGGTTTTCAGTTTCGGTAATTGCTAATCCTTGTGTGGAGGTTTTGCTTGTATTCTGGGTACAAAGATACCATTCATTTTCATAGTGATACTTCCAGATCATTTCTCCAATATCAGTCGTGCGGTGCATACTTTTCCATTCCCCAATACTATGAATTGCCTCAACAAATCGAGTGGGTGAAGTCGTATCGCGTGAATTTCCCACTTCTCCCGCTGGATAACACTCACTTATCGCTTTGTATCCAGTCATTAATGGGACTAACCAGCCTTTTTTTGGTTTTGGCACTCTCTCCCACTCCGCATCGGTTTCTAAAGTCGCTTGAGTTTCTTTATCTTTAAGTTGTGGCTGAGCTTGATATTTCATTGCTGAAAAATCTAACCAAGCATCCAGTAATTGTGCATTAGGGCTGGTTTCTTTTAATTGATTAAAATATGTCTTTAGATAATCAGAACGATCTTTTAAAACAAATCCTGGCATAGTGAGCCGTTTTATTTTTTTGTTTAATTCTTTTTGCTGCTCATCGCTTGAGCTGGATAGTAAATCAACACGCCCAATTGATAATATTGTCCCGCCCGCCAAACGACTTTTTAAGCACAGCTCTAATATAGTTTGTTTAAATTTCTTTAATTTTTCATCCGTTGCCAGTAATTCTTTTTCTTTTGACACCTCAATAATGATTGAAGTGGTTAAGTTCATTTTCCCTTCTTCAATAATCGGTGGTGATGCTGCTTTATGATTGGCAAGTACAGGTGGATTCTTACTTTGAATAAATTCAAAATTTGCTCTTGGGTTTGGCTTATAAACACGCAACTGATAATTATGGCTTACAACAGCACAACCATTAAAAGAAATATCATAATTTTTTGATAATTGCCGTTGTAGAGCATGAGTAAAGCCAAGAAAATTAGTAACCGCTGGAAATCCCCAAGTAAACCCTGCAATGCAATTGGCATTCTGTACTTTGATCCGACTGAGTATTAAATATTGGCTCATTATGCCACCTCCTGTGTTGCAATAAATTCACGTAGTTGTTCGTTAAATATATCTTTCCAAAGCCGTTGTTGTATTGGTGTTAAATTAAGCTTTTTATGTGCAAGCTGTTTGTTTAACCAATATGCAAAGTCGTCAGCCACTTCTTCTTGCCATTGCTTTTTAAATTTTTCTTGTATCGCTTCATCATCTTCACGGTTAGGCTCTAGTAATAATTGTTGAGAGAGTGGTAAACGGCTGTTTTTCGTCCACCCTAGGTCATCACTTAGCAAGTTAATCATGATGACCTCATCAAAGAACTCGTTAGCAACTGCATTGACCGCTTTTACAATTGCTCTATGTATTTCAGGCTTTTTCATAGCCATTTCTTTTGATTTAATAACCAGTAATAAACGTTGTAAGGCTTTTATTTCTTCACTCAGTTTAAAGCTTAATGCTCGATTTAAAAGGTTCGTTTGTTGTTTAGGCTGTTTTTGTGTCGCTGTCCATTTTGGTGGCATATTAGCTAACAATGCTAACCGACCGCCACGCTTCCCATTTAATGATGAGGCGTTCGAATGGTTGCTGCCTGTTACATTGAGTGATGCCCTTTTAGGGTAGGAAACAGCTAATTTATTACTGTATTTTTTCTTGTTTTTTTGGTCTCTAATCAAAGCATTTTCATCATCAAAGAATTCTTTAAAATGTAAAAATAGTACTTGCGCCATTGATGAAGAGACTAAAGGCATTAATAAGTGATATTTGTCCTTATCTATTGGGAAATACACCTGTTTAGACAAAAAGTGACTGTTTTTTTTATCACTATCATAAGCCTGCTTGAAATTTGACATCCAATCACTAATTTCATCGTGGTTAGCTGTCAACTTTTCAAAGGGAGTTCGGTCATTATTTTTCACATAATCTAATAAGCTTATGCCATTGACTTGAAGTGTTAATATTTCACCCGCTGGAGCTGAGGCAGCATTAGCCGTTGCAGTGTCAACAGTGACTTCTGTTATCGTATTTGTTGTTAAATAGGCTGAATTAACAGAAGTCGTTTTATCATAAACACTAGAGCTTTTACTGCTGGAATGCGTGAGTTTAGCAACATGCGTTGCAAAACTAATATCATGTGCTTTAAGTGTCCATTGATTCAACCACTCAACAGGTTTGTGGTCTTGATTAATAATGAGCAACTTTTCTTTGTATTCATTAGTAATGTCCACAACTCGGTTATCTATTATAAAACCATCTAATAAAGATAATAATTTTTGATAATTAGACTGTTGAAATTCAAGTGCAGTTTGTTTCTTATCTTTCTTTGCCTTTTTTAAAATCTCCAATGGCTCATTTGATTTTCCTAATGAATTTTCAGCAAGTACAATCAGCCTAATATTGATACCCCCTTTTTCTTTTTTAGGTTTATCTTTTAATAAAGCCAATTCTTTTTTATCTCTGCGCTCAACGATATAACGGCATATTTCTTTTGCCATTAATTCTGCTACATCATTACTGTTCATCAATATACTCATCCTTTAATAGCTCTTTAAAAACCCCTAATTTTTCGTTAAACTTCCAACGTGAAACATCATCTTTATTGTTTTTCCTCAATTGTATATGTGAAAATTTCTTGTAAGCTATATCTTCTGGAATCTTTAATTTTTCCATCAATTGCTCTACGCTTTTTGTGATTGATAGCTCAAACCATGCCATATTACTCGTTGCTATGGATAAACCTGTAGAATCAATGTCTATAATATCTTTGGTTGGTTCGTATTTAGAGGGGTGTTCATCCGCTTTTTTCTTCTGCCATATTAATTTTTGGTGATAGCTTTGATTCAGGTTGTAATCCTCCATTTCCTGAGATTGCCTGAATGGCTGATTTCGTTGGATTTCACCACTCCACGTCACATTATTATCCCACCACAATTTGGCATAGTTCTCCTCATTAGCGTTACCAAACAGTTTTATATGTTGAACAATATGCTCAAGCTCATTAAAGTTTTTAAATTTCTGGGGCTTATCTTCAGTTAATGCAAAAGGTGGTGAAATTTTCTTAATTCTGAGAATGGCGCTTACATTGTTAAACTCATTTTCACCGAGTAGCTGTGAAAGCTGAGGACTATAAAATTTCCTTTTAGACGTTTCAAATCCTGGGCGTAGATAAGCAGGTGATTCACCTTTAAGTGCCTTAAAGTTTTTATCCAGAATGAAAATATTTTCACCCTTGGGCGCTTGCTTTCTATGTCGTTGTATTCGGCCTGCTAATTGAATAATCGAACGCATGGAGCTTGGTTCTACAATTGCCCAGTCATAATCATGGTCTCGCCCGACTTCTGCTACAGATGTTGCCAGTACAACAAATATATGATTTTGAATGTCGCTATTGCCGATTATTTCCTGTACGCCACTGTCTTTCCGCCACTGCTCTTCATCATGGCGAGTTAGAGCTTTGTCTAAACTTTCTTCAATCTGTGATCGCAAGGCTAAAGGGTATTGGCTGTGATAAACACAATAATAAATTTTAGTGTCCCTGTCAGCTTGCATTGCATATAATTGTTTTGCCACCGCAACTAATGGATCAATATTTGCCATTCTAATGAGTCCAATTGATACTTTCTTTTTTGTGCTGTGTTCAACAAAATTTTGCTGATGTAATTGCTTAATAGAGGTATGAAATGTTTCTGCAAAAACTTTACTTGGCTTTCCTTTATCCTTCAAATCTACAGGTATGATTTTCGCTTTTCTTAAATGAATAGCTTCTTTGCCAAGTTTATCAATTCGCGTATTGATAAATGCTTCATGCGCTACATCGAAATCTTTTAAGCTACTTATTTTATGGCTAATGGGTTTTTTATATTCATCAAACCAAGCACAACAAACTGTATGTAACTCACCTTTTTCACCGTTTACTTGTGTGTAGTGCTTTCTGCCTTGCTGATAGGCTTCAAATAATGCTGAAGCAAGTTCGGGAGGTATTGTTGCTGTGGATAGCAAGATTCTTGACCCTAGCATTCCAGCCCAATTTACCAAACGGCATAAAGCAGGCAGGTCTTCCAAGCCAAAATCATCGGGTTCGTCTAACACTAAATCAGAAGTCAGTAACCTTAGCATCGGGGCAATTTGCCGCCCACCACGCAAACCTTCTGTTGCTGGCATTAAATAATCTATAGTGCTAACAAGGACAGGGGCTTGTATTAACTTCAATATTTTTTCATCATGCTTAAACCACTCTGAGAAACTACCATCATATTCAGGTAGTTGATGATGAAGCTGCATCTCATCTTTTAATAGCGACTCTGCCGACTCACTGCCTTGTTGTTGCTCTTGACTTTGTTGCTGCTCATTACCTAATTGGTGTAAGTCTTTAACTGCTTGCGAACCTATTAGAACAGCTAATTCTTCATAAGATATTTTTAGGTGACGCTTTAATGCATCGCCCGTTTGTAAGGTGAGTACTCTTAAACCCAGCGCAACACTAAAACGACACTTTCCTTCTTCCGACAAGCCATACATAATTCGTGCATTTGCTCGGGTTTTTCCTTTTCCCGTTGAAGCCATGTTAATACCAAAGAAACCATAATCGTTACTTTCTTCACATAGTTCCTGAGCTTTTTCAAATGCTTTATCTTGCCATCCAAAGTCCTCTTTATATTTTTCCTCAACTGGTTGGGTAAATAATTTATTTAACTTAAGGCAGGGTAATTCTTGCTTTAAAATAGGCAACTTTCTTGCAATAGCTGCGGCATTACCCCCCACGGCAATATTATGTTCATCTAATTTTTGTTTGCGATACTTTTTCCCTGTTTCTGAGTCTATATCTGTATTTGCGTAAGCATGGTAATTTCTGTCTTGCCACTCTTTTGTAACTTTTGGTTTTCCAGAATAATAATGATCGGATAACATAAGCGATAACCTAGCAAGATGGGCTGTAAAGCGTTGCTCAAACCAATTTTCAACAAACATACGCTCCGCTTTAAGTACTTTACCAGCAACAATACTGACTTTCGTTTGCCATATCGCACTTTTAAACGGTGTGCCATAAGGAAATATCCAATTACTACTAATAGTTTCTTCATCCCAGTCCTTGTTAAGGCATTGAGGTGAATTCCAGCTCGCTTCAAAACAATGGCTCAACCACTCTTCAATTTGATTAAGTGGCGGTGGAGCATCATGCTGTTTAGGGTATTGTGGTAAACGGTGGTGAGAAACAATCAACCAAGCAACAATTTTGGCAATAGGGTCTAATTTTTCAAACGGATTGCTTATATCTGTTTGAATTCCATCTCTTAACGAGTCAAGATTTTCAAGTACCCTTTCTTCGGATTGATTGTTAATATTTTCCAGTGCTTGCAACCATTCTTTGTCTGTTTTTTCACCGACAAATGCCTGAAATAATCTTAATGATACCCACTCATGGCGATAAGGCTCGTAGCCTTTACCTTGGTAGGCTGGATCAAGTTTATTTTGAAATAATAATGTGGATTTTCCAATATCATGAAAAAAACCTGCCAATGCAGCCAGTAAAGCAATGACCTCGGTATTCATATTGAATGATTCTTCAGTGTTTTTTGATTCTGATGTTAAATTAACTGGCACATATCCTTCAGTATTAAACTTACCTTTACTACCCACCACCCATAAAAATTCACTCCGACTACGGCTTCTAATCCAATGACAAGAAACGGCGGTATTTTTAGTGGCTGATTGACGCAGTAATTTTTTAACTGCTTGTAAACCGTCTTCGGTGATCACGGTTTGCCAAGTTCGGCTGCCTATCCGATTGGCAAAAGCATCTAACACACGGCGGGTTCTGTTGAGGGCTTTGTGTTCGCATTGTGAAACGAAGGTGACCATCATAAATATATCCTTTAAACTTATTTTAAATATTCTCAATCATTATTTTTAATGGGCATTAGAAATGCACATTTAGTAAAACCCGAAACTTTAGGTCATGTAGCACTGCCAGTCTTCACAGGACTGGCAGTGCTTTCGGGTATTATTGAATTTTGATTCCTTAGTGTTAAACTATTTTCTTTCAACTCAACAAAGAGTGTTAAACATGATTACTTTAGACCCACAATTAGAAAACCAATTAGTGACTATTGCCTCAGAAAAAGGGGTGAGTATTTCTGAGTTGATAAAAAGCTTTATTCTTGATTATCAACCAGAGCAAGAAGCCATTAAGCGAGCCGATGAATCTTACGCTGACTATAAAAAAACAGGCAAAACAACCAGTTTAGAGCAGCTAATGAAAGATAATCATGTGGCCAGTTGAATTTACTAAACAGGCAGAAAAGCAATTTAATAAATTAGATCATTCCGTTCAAAAACGTATTGTTGATTTCTTGAATAATCGCCTGAGATTACTTGATAATCCTAAACAACTCGGTAAACCCTTACAAGGAACACTTTCTGAAGAGTTCCATTACCCTTAAGTTAAAAGTAATACAAAAGGGTACGCAGGTCTTTAGCCTGCCTTTGTATCAATGCAGGCTAAAGATCTTCGTACCGATAAGCTAATGATGTATCGCTAAATTATAATGATTGGGTATGAGCATTTTTATGAGATTCCTGGCTATACACTTAAGACGGGACAGCTAATAATTCGTAGGGCGGACTTCAGTCCGCCATTGCTAAAAAAGCGGACTGAAGTCCGCCCTACAAATAGGGTGAACGTCCCGCTTTAAGTGAGTAGCCAGATTTCTAAGCAACTATCATAAATCTTTACCCTCTATACTGGCTTGTTTAACCGCTTCAAACATGAAATCCAGTGCTTTATGCTGGGTGAAGTTTTGCAGGCATTGTTGGCGAAATTCTTGTTCAGTGGCGCGTTCTTTGGCGCAGATAAAAGCCCACGGCAGAATAAGAGTATCTTTGATTAAATCAGCCACATCAAACACTAATGCACCGCGTCTGGTTTTGCCGTGCATGACTGCAAATCCATGAGGAATGCCTAACACCCAAAGCGTGGTGGCGGCTAATCCGTAGGCTAAATAGTTACCGTGATTTAGAAAGGCGTTAGCATCGTCGATGCTGTCATGTTGACGGGTAAAGCCATCTTGTTTGGTGTGCTTAGCGGCTATTTTATACAGGGATTTGGTCAGTTGTGCTTCGACTAAGAGTAAGTTGGTGACATCTTGGCAATGTTCTATTTTGGCTGAGAAGTTGGCCAGTGCTTGGTTTATGTCGGGGTCGTCTAAGTTGAATCCTTCGTTTTTGAGATCCCGATCTTTGCCCCAGACCTTTTGCATATAAGCAATGCGTTGTTGTTGAAACTGCTTGGCGACTTTGAGACGCTTATCTTGTTCAAACCAAAAGGCCATCCAGCCTTGTACATATTCGGTCGGTCGATATTCGCTTTGTGGTGAGAACCATTCTATTTCATTGGCGGCGATTAATGGCGTGCCACCGCCACCACTAAAGCCAATTAATACCCCCGCTGAAGCGAGCATTCTAACGGCGGCTTGAGTGATTGATGTCCCCGTCCCTAAAAGTATGCAAGTGGTATTGGCGATGGGGATATTCCAATACTGCTTTTCGGTGTCGGCTTCGGTTAAATACAAAACTCTGCCGTCTTTTTGCATGACACGGCATTTATCTAGGTAATAAATATTGGCGCGCTTAGAGTGCAAGATCGCTTTTAGATCTGTGAGTTGTTCCATAAAATATTTTCCTTGTATTTTTGATGGTGATTCCATTATCCATCACCGCAGCCCCATTTGCTGAGGCAACGGCCATGTTTTTCTGTCTTAATTACTGAAGTTATGCACAAGTCTTGGGGGCACTGCCATTAAGTGACTGAATCTCATTATTTGCTAATAAGTCGCGGCTAAAAGCCCCTCCCACAACACCCGTTTGGTGAAAATGTCCTAGCGGGATTAGGAGGAGGGCGGGGAGTTTCTTTTACGATGGTTAAATATTACTCGCGCCACGGCATAATGGGTACAGTTGATAGGCTATTCGCTGGCGCGCCATCTATGATTTTTCTGCTGATAGCGACATAAACGAGGGTATTGCGTTTTTCATCAAAGAGTCTTACTACACGCGTTTCTTTAAAGAATAATGAAGTATCAGCGCTAAAGGCTTCTTCCTGTTTGGCTAGTTTTTCTTTAAAAGCAATAGGCCCAACTTGGCGACAAGCCAAGGAGAATAACGAAGGATCTTCTGCTAGACCAAAGGTACCTTTTAAACCCCCTTTTTTAGCTTGGCTAATATGACAGCTGACGCCACTCACTTTTGGGTCATCGAAGGCTTGCACACAAATTTTATGATTGGCTCCGATTAATTTCCATGAGGTGGTGATGCAATCGAGATCTTCGGCTGATGCGTTATTTATTAACCCGCTAGTGAGTAAGGCGCAAAGGGTGAGTGTTTTTTTCATTTGTGGTTCCTGTGGGTTAGATCACTGCCATTAAGTTAAGAGCAATACAATATGGGGCGCAGTGCTTTAGCCTGCTTTCATAGCCGAAAATAGCAGGCTAAAGCCGCGCCCTACAATTATTTTTCCTATTTTTAGTCTTCTTTTCTAAACTCGCCTTCAATAACATTTTTTTGGGCTTTGGGTTCTTGGTGCGGTGGCATGCCGGCTTGTACTAGGCGTTTTTCGATAATGTATTGGGCAATTTTTTTGCGTATGGGCGGAATTAAACAGGCAAAACCAATGATGTCGGTGAAAAAGCCTGGCGTTAATAATAACGCGCCACCGACTAATAATATTGGGCCTTCAACCATTTCATAAGCGGGCAGGGTGCCTTTTGCTAGGTTATCTTGAAATCGCTGCCAAGTGGCTAAACCTTGCTGTCTTAATAAGCCGGCTCCGATAATGGCGGTTAATACAACTAAGGCAATAGTGGGGAAAACGCCGACGATTCCACCGATTTGTAATAACAAATAAATCTCAATAAAAGGGATAATTAAAAAAGCTAAGAAAACAAATTGAATGGGTCTCATAAGGTAACTCTCTTGTGTGGATTAATAAATTTCCCATGGATTTAAACACGGCGTTAAATGTGGGTGCTATGCTTCTACCATGAGGTCTTTTTTTAAAAAATAGTATTTTTTATGCTTTATAGCATACTACACGCTGAATAATATCGCTTTTACCCAATGTGATATTCATCAAAAACAAACACGGCATGGCGCAACAACTTATCTTAAATAGCTGTCCTGACTTGATGACCGCCGAGCAATTAGCGAGACAAGTCATTAAAAAAAATCTAGCGGCCTGTGTTAATATGGCGTCTAGTTTAAGCTCTGTTTATCGTTGGTGAAAACTGCTCAAGAACTCTTTCATTAATCACAACGACTAACGCGCACTCCTCAGAGATTGAGCGTTTTATAGTAGACCAGCATCTTTATGATTTACCCGAAATCCTCGCTTTTTCCATCGACAATGGATCACTTCATGCACCACGTTAAAATAATTCTTTCCTGCTTTTTTATTTTTTTTAGTCAGCTAGCTCAGGCAATCGATCCGGCTGATTTATTAACGCCGGAACAAGCCTTTAAGGTTTCCGCGCAAGCAACTGAGGATGGCAATCTACTGATCTCGTGGGATATTGCCGAAGGTTATTATTTATATCGCAATAAAATATTATTTACCTCAAAAACAGAGGCAATAACAGTTGAACACGCTGATTTACCCGCAGGTGAAGTTAAGGCTGATAAGTATTTTGGCGATGTTGTTATCTATCGTAATAATATAGAGAGCACATTAACGCTACAGCGTCCTGAAGAGGCGACTTCCTTTTCTTTGTTGGTAAAGCATCAGGGCTGTGCTGATCTGGGTATTTGTTACCCACCACAAAAGATATTACTTACCGTTCAGCTGCCCGCAAAAAATACACCGCCGCCTGCTGAAAGTAGATCAAATCCACTACAAAGTCTGAGTAAAGGTTTTAGTTTTGGTTTAAATCTATTTGAAGATCAGCTGTTGCCTGCTGATGAAGCGTTTCAATTTTTGGCGACGGTAAAAGATGGCAAAAACCTCAGTGTTAATTGGCAAATCGCGGATGGCTACTATCTTTATAGAGAGAAAATAGAGGTACAGTTAGTCGACTCTGAAAAGACTCGGTTACTGGATTATGCAATCCCCCGAGGTACGCCAAAGTTTGATGAGGCTTTTGGTGATGTTGAAATCCTGCATAATAACTTGGCTTTTAATATTCCGCTTGAGCGTTTGAATGTTGCCCAACATAGCCTTACCTTGCGCGCTAAATTTCAAGGCTGTGCTGAGCGTGGCGTTTGTTATCCTCCGATGGATAAAACAGTCACTTTATTGTTGCCCGAAATCGCGGCAACAGAGCTCACGACACCTACCAGCCAAATTAAGAAAAAGGCTAGCTCGGAACAAGACCTGATTATTCAATCTTTACAGCAAGATTCATTTTTTCTTACCTTGCTTAGCTTTTTTGGTTTTGGCTTATTATTAGCCTTTACACCGTGCGTCTTTCCGATGATTCCTATTTTATCGGGCATTATTGTGGGTCAAGGTAAAGATATAAGTAGTCGCAAAGCCTTTATGCTTTCGCTGAGTTTTGTTCTGGCTTCTGCTGTTACGTATACTGTTTTTGGTATTCTGGCAGCCTTATTCGGTAGTAATCTTCAGGCTACTTTTCAAGCGCCTTGGATTATTTATCTTTTTAGTGGCATTTTTATTCTGCTGTCACTGGCGATGTTTGATTTTTATCATTTAGAGTTGCCTAAGTCGTTGCAATCTCGTTTACATAACGCCAGCGATAAACACCGTGATGGCTCTTATTTAGGTGCTGGATTAATGGGGGCTTTTTCTTCTTTAATTGTCGGCCCTTGTGTCGCCGCGCCATTAGCCGCTGCACTTATGTATATTGGTCAGTCCGGCGATGTGGTTCTAGGTGGGACAGCTTTATTTGTTATGGGCTTTGGCATGGGCGTGCCGCTATTAATTATTGGCGCTTCTGCGGGTAGCTTATTACCTAGAGCAGGCAATTGGCTGAATGCGAGTAAATCCGTATTTGGCGTGATTATGTTAGCGGTTGCCGTTTGGATGTTGGAGCGAGTACTTGCCGCTGAAATCATTATGTTTTTCTGGGCAATTCTGTGCATTATCTCGGCGATTTATCTGCGTGCTTTAGACCCATTACCTAGCGTTGATAGTGGCTGGCATAAATTCTGGAAAGGCTTTGGTGTGGTCTTGCTCGCTTATGGTTTGCTTATTTTGGTCGGGCTTAGCGCGGGTAATAGCAATCCTTTACAGCCGTTAAAAGGCTTGTCTATGGGAGCCGCAGAGAGGCAAGCAGAAACACCAACGGCGTTTAAAAAAGTAGCCTCACTCGCTGAATTAAAACAAGAAATTCAGCGGGCTAATGCGAACGGTCAATGGGTGATGCTAGATTTCTATGCGGACTGGTGTATTAGTTGCAAAGAAATGGAAGCCTATACGCTAAGTAAGCCTGAAGTGAAACAAGCGCTGGCTAACTTTGTTTTGTTGCAGGCCGATGTGACTAAAAATACCGAGGCAGATAAAGCCTTATTAAAAGCCTTTAATTTAGTAGGGCCACCTGCTATATTATTTTTTGGTTTAGATGAGCAAGAAAATCGCGATTTACGCATTATTGGTTATCAAGATGCTGAGACGTTTCTGGCTCAATTAGCTAAGATATAAGAAACAGTACACTCTAACTATAGAGATATTAATGCAGCAAAGAACATTCTCGCACTTGGGCATAAGCGTCTAGCGGTAGGATTTAGGTCGGGGAGGAAGTCAATCTCACTCCTAAGGCAAATATATTTCCGAAAATCATGTAGCTCGGATGCAATTTACCCCCTAATAGACTATAAATATTAAGTTGTTCCCTAAGAATAGAAATAAATAACGAAAGGATGCCAATATGATCAGTGATTTATTAGATGTTACCGATGCCAATATTTTACTAATTATCGGTGACGATCAACTTGGTAGTATTGGTGATTTACTAAATAACAATAACTACTACAAAACACAAAAAGCAACAGATGCGAAATCAGCATTAGCATTTTATCAATCGACTAGGCCTGATCTTATTATTTTTGGCCCAGCTCATGGTTGTACTTTAGAAAAGTTAAGCACACATCTACAAGCCTTGGATCCAGCCACAGCATTACCGCCAATCTTTCTAATTAACAATGAGAAAACACATATTCCACCCATTAATGCTGGTGCAAAAGACTTTATTAATTCCCCCGTTGATCCTGCTGAATTTTTATATCGTTTGCATCATCTAATTATCAATGAGCTCAGCACACAAGAATCGGCCTGTTACACAAAAACCATACTAGAGACAGTCCAGCAACGAAATGAAGAGCTACAAGAATCACAACTGGAAATTATTGAATGCTTAGGCTATGCCGCCGAGTTTCGTGATTCTGAAACCGGCATGCATACGATTCGTGTCGGTCATTACTCGGTCTGTTTAGCGAAAGCCATGGGCATGAATGACAAAGAAGCAGAAAAGCTACTTTATTCCGCTCCTATGCATGATGTGGGTAAAATTGGTATTCCTGACGCTATCTTGCTTAAGCCGGCTCGTTTAGAAGGCGCAGAGTGGGATGTTATGAAGCAACATACGCTGATTGGTGAACGCATTTTAAATCGTTCAAAAAATAAATTATTACAACAAGCGGCTGTTATCGCACTTTCGCATCATGAAAAATGGGATGGTAGCGGTTATCCTAATGGCCTATCCGGAACCGACATTCACCTGTACGGACGTATCGTTGCTATTGTTGATGTTTTTGATGCCTTAACAATGGAGCGTCCTTATAAAAAAGCATGGTCGATTGAGAGTGCTGTGGAATTAATTAATGAGGGCTCAGGGAAGCATTTTGATCCGTCCTTAGTTTATTTATTTAATGAGTTTCTGCCTGAAATTATGAAAATCAAAGACACCTATAAAGACGACCATGCAAATACCACTTTACTCAATGAATACGTGGCTCTGTCATAATGCCTAAACCATTATTTGCTTTTATTTTTATATTACTAATATTAATTAGCGTTTTATTCGCCAATCATCAAAGCCAAAAAGAGCAACAAGCACTTGCTCCCACGCCTTTAATTAATTTTTCCTTAGCAAATTTGGCGGGTGAAATAACGCCCATCTCAAAATGGCGCGGCAAAATTCTGATTATTAACTTCTGGGCAACTTGGTGTCCGCCTTGTCTGAAAGAAATACCTGATTTCATTGCTCTACAAAATGAATATGCAGATAAAAATGTACAGTTTATTGGTATTGCGATTGATACGCCTGAATTAGTCCGTGACTATCTCGCTTTTATCGATATTAATTATCCTATTCTTATGGCTGAAGTGGAAGGGCAACAACTAGCAAAGCAATTAGGCAATGTGGTCAATGCGGTTCCTTTTACCCTGATTGTGAATGCCAATAATGAAGTGATTTTTCGTCATCCCGGTGAATTATCTAAAACTAAAATTCGCGAGCTTATCAAGCCACTTGTGTCGAAAGAAGTTACCAACCTCATAGCAACTAAAAAATAAGGCATATCTAATCTAAACCCCATCCACTTTGAAATGTGTGGTTTTTAGTGGATACTCTTTTCGTATTCATCATCCTGCATGCTTTTAGCAGGAATTTATTGAAGATGTTTAGCTGCCCGATAAAAAATTTGGGAATGACGAGAGTTTTCATAAACTATGATTATCAATGTAGGCTGGGTTTAGCAATATATGAAGAAAGTCACAAAAAAACAGGTCATTTTGTCGCTAACTGTTGTTAAAAAACATATATCTGGACAAAATCATGCAAATTAGGCAAAATTACTCTGCTTTTATAATAACAATAATAAAATCCCCTGATTCAGCATGGCAAAAATCACTATTCTTAATGGCCCTAACCTTAATTTACTCGGCGTTCGTGAGCCAGGACTTTATGGCAATAAAACCCTCAGTGATATACAGCACAGCACCGAAAAGCTTGCCGCAAAACTTGGTCACTCGCTCAACTTTGAGCAAAACAATGCTGAACATGAAATTATAGAACTGATTCATCAAGCGTTTGCAGATCAAGTTGATTTCATCATTATTAATCCTGCTGCGTTTACGCATACTAGCGTCGCCATTCGTGACGCCTTGTTAGCAACAAAAATTCCTTTTATAGAAGTTCATCTATCCAATGTCCACGCACGGGAGCCTTTTCGTAAGCACTCCTACCTCTCTGATATTGCTCAGGGGGTTATTTGTGGACTTGGCGCATTAGGATACGAATTGGCCTTGCAGGCCGCTCATCAGACATTACTCGAGAGAAAATAAATCGTGGATATTAGAAAAATAAAAAAACTGATCGAACTTATTGAAGCATCTGACATTGCAGAAATTGAAATCACCGAAGGCGAAGAGTCAGTCCGCATTAACCGTTATTCACAAGCTGTTGCACCCGTTATGGCAGCGCCTGTTGCACTAGCTGCTCCTACTGCCAGTGCCCCTGCAATTGCTAGCGCTCCAGCCGCACCAGAAATTTCTGGTCATATCGTTAAATCACCGATGGTCGGTACTTTTTACCGCTCCGCTTCACCTGGTTCGGCTGCATTTGTTGAAGTAGGTCGCACGGTTAAAGAGGGTGACACACTCTGCATTATCGAGGCAATGAAAATTCTAAATCAAATTGAGGCTGATAAGAGCGGAACGATCAAACAGATCTTGATCGAAAATGCACAACCAGTTGAATATGACCAGCCTCTTTTCATCATTGAATAACAGCGAGGTATAACCATGTTCGATAAACTAGTTATTGCCAATCGCGGTGAAATTGCCTTACGCATTTTACGTGCTTGCCGTGAATTAGGCATTAAAACCGTTGCCGTATACTCCAGTGCTGATCGTGATTTAAAACACGTTCGTTTAGCAGATGAAGCCATTTGTATAGGGCCTGCAGCTTCTGTAGACAGCTACTTAAATATCCCCGCAATTATTAGTGCGGCCGAAGTTACCGATGCAGAAGCGATTCACCCCGGTTATGGGTTTTTAGCAGAAAGTGCTGAATTTTCTGAAAAAGTAAAACAAAGCGGTTTTATTTTTGTTGGCCCAGAAGCGGATACTATTCGCAAAATGGGCGATAAAATCGAAGCTAAAAAAGCGATGATTGCCTCTGGCATCCCTTGTGTTCCTGGTAATGGTGAACCTTTAGGCGATGATAATGCAACCAACCTAAAGCTAGCACACGAAATTGGCTACCCTATTATCATCAAAGCCGCAGGCGGTGGTGGTGGTCGTGGTATGCGGACTGTACATACGGAAGGTGCGTTAATCAGTTCGATTGCCCTGACCAAATCAGAAGCTGGCCAATTCTTTGGCAACTCTACGGTCTACATGGAAAAATTCCTTGAAGACCCGCGTCATATTGAGATTCAAATCCTTTCCGATTCTCATGGTAATGCCATTCATTTAGGTGAGCGTGACTGCTCTATGCAACGTCGCCACCAAAAAGTCGTTGAAGAGGCACCAGCACCAGGCATTACCGAAGAGCAACGTAAATTCATCGGCGAGCGTTGTGCGCAAGCTTGTGTAGATATGGGTTATTTAGGCGCTGGAACCTTTGAGTTTTTATATGAAAAAGGCGAATTTTTCTTTATCGAAATGAACACGCGTGTTCAAGTTGAGCATCCTGTGACTGAAATGGTCACGGGTATTGATATAGTTAAAGAACAAATTCGTATTGCTGCTGGCGAACCGCTGTCTTATACGCAAGAGGATGTTGTGTTACGTGGACATGCCATTGAATGCCGCTTGAATGCTGAAGATCCTGTTACTTTTATGCCTTGCCCTGGAACTATCGACGTATTCCACATGCCTGGTGGCCCAGGTATTCGTTGTGAAACGCATATTTATAACGGCTATAAAGTACCGCCTTATTATGACTCTATGATTGGCAAACTGATTGCACATGGTGAAGATAGAGCTAGCTCTATTGCCCGCATGAAAACGGCATTAAGTGAAATGGTCATTGACGGCATTAAAACCAATATCCCATTACAGCAAGATATTATGGCCGATAATGCATTCGCTCTAGGTAGCCAAAATATCCATTATTTAGAAAAAAAATTAGGTATGAGTTAAAAATAGACGCTTCTCTGTAGGGCGAACTTCAGTCCGCCATTTGCTCAAATTCCATTAGCGAACTAAAGGCACGCCCTACAAATGAAAACTACTGAATTTAATCTAAACGCCTCCACCCACAGCAACGGACTTAAATCCGCTCTACACACTCAATTCATTATGGCTTGGCATCAAATTTCTGTCGTAAGTAACGAAACGTCAGCATCCGATATTTCTGATCTTTTTAGCGAATTAGGTGCTGTCTCAGTTACCTATATGAGTGCTGAATCTCAGCCCATTTATGAGCCCAATATCGGCGAAACCAAGATTTGGGAGCACACCCAAACCATCGCCTTATTTGAACTAGATGCATCTCCAGAATTAATTAAGACACTCCTAGTCAAACAATTTCCTGGCAATATTATCCATAACTGGCATGCTGAAGTGTTAGAAGATCAGGTATGGGAACGCGCCTGGATGGAGCATTACAAGCCAATGAAATTTGGTGATCGTCTTTGGGTCTATCCTACGGGGCAAGAACAGTTTGAGCCTAATACGGTTAGCTTAATTCTCGACCCAGGCCTTGCTTTTGGCACCGGAACACACCCGACCACTGCACTTTGTTTGGAATGGTTATCTAACCATGACGTCACTGGGAAAACAGTGATTGATTTTGGTTGTGGCTCAGGTATCTTAGCTGTAGCGGCTGTATTACTTGGGGCAAAAGAAGCGCATGCGATTGATATAGACCCGCAAGCTCTGATTGCTACTTTAGACAATGCCGAAAAAAATAAAGTTAGCTCAAAAATAAAAACCTATCTCGCTGAAGACTTCACTGCCTTTGAGGCGGACATTGTTCTCGCGAATATTTTAGCCAAGCCTTTAATCGACTTATCCGCCTCGATTAGCGCCTTAGTACGCCCGCAAGGTGAACTGGTTTTATCCGGCATATTGAAAGAGCAGGCAGACTCAGTAAGCAGTGTTTATCAATCAAATTTCACGATGAATGCAGCCACCATTCAAGATGATTGGTGTCGCTTAGACGGCGTTAAAGAATAAGTCCATGTACGCAGTTTGCCCTAAATGCCAAAACACTCAAGAAATTAGCGCCAAGCAACTGCAAAAAAAACGCGGCAAAGTGATATGCACACAATGCAACAATCCATTTAATCCACGCGCCACATTAATAGACACGCTACCCCAAGTCATTGAGGACAGCGAAATAGAACCTTATGCTTGGCAAAAGCCAGTCAATTATCACCCTAGACTATGGTTTTTCGGCAGTCTATTAGGCGTGTTTTTGCTGGTTTACCAAGTGCATTATTTTAAGGGCTACGCCTTATCACAGTCTGTACAAATAAGACCTTGGCTAACGGCTATTAGCAAGGTCATAAACAAGCCGTTATCCCCCTATAAAAATGCTCAAGAATTAACGACCATTGGCAGCTCATTGACAGCGACCGAAAAGGGTAGCTATCGATTGCAAGTCAGCTTTATAAATCACTCTAATTTCAGTCAAGATTTACCTAATCTAAACTTAACTCTGCGAAATTTACACGGCGGCATTGTTGCGCAACGCATATTCACTCCGAAAGATTACCTTAGCAATAACAGCGCCCCAGCATTGCTTACCAGTAACAGCACGTTTGACATAGATCTATTGATTGCCGTGCCAGACCTGAAAGTTGATGGCTATCAAGTCGAATTACAGTAACAAAGCGATAGCTTGCTTAAGAAATGCCTACACACCTGTCCATTAATCTATTTTGAATAATTGATGTTACGCACGAGTCTTCCGATACCGTCATTAAGTTAACGAATGTCATTTAAAAAAATAATGTGTTGTGGGAGGGGCTTTTATCTGCGACTTGTATGAAATCGCAATTAAAAGCCCCTCCCACAAATACTCTCATAATCAAAGGTTCTAAAATAGCGCCATTAACTCTTAACTTAATGGAAGTGATGCAACGCGTTGGCTATTAATCTGATACAAGTACGACTAATTGTATTTTTTAAACTAGGCGTAACATCCGCTGAATAATTATTTTTCTAGTGGAATATTGTTTTAAGCTTATCGCCCAAGATCATACAAGAAACGCCGTAATTCGCTATAATGGCA
>Ga0105357_10000507_pt1 | contig 20590 bp, 14 predicted proteins | sample GOMGulsemesocosm_4_FD_83660 | JGI IMG/M metagenome (GOLD analysis project Ga0105357, IMG submission 83660) | Methane-oxidizing microbial communities from mesocosms in the Gulf of Mexico - GOM15B Gulf of Mexico | ecosystem: Environmental > Aquatic > Marine > Cold seeps | place: USA: Gulf of...
AATATTACCCTGACAATTGATCAGCGTATCCAAGCTATCGCTTATAAGGAGTTAAAAGGTGCTGTACAAGCCTTTAAAGCGACTTCTGGCTCAGTAGTTGTGGTAGATATTCATACAGGTGAAGTATTAGCGCTGGCGAATAGCCCGTCTTATAATCCTAATAATCGGCGTAATACCGCCATTCACCGCTTTCGTAATCGCGCTATTACCGATATTTATGAGCCTGGTTCAACCATGAAACCGCTTACGGCGCTAACTGCATTAGAGTTTGGCTCAGTTAAATTGAATACTGTTATTGATACTAGCCCAGGTTGGATGCGCTTAGGTGGTCGACGCGTTAATGATCCGATTAATCGTGGCAAATTATCCATTGAAGAAATTTTAGTTACCTCATCAAACATGGGGACCACTAAACTTGCTTTGTCAGTACCAAAAAGCTTTTTACTTGATAAGTTTTTTGACGCGGGCTTTGCCGATGATACTGGTACAGGTTTGGTTGGTGAAAGCTCAGGTATGATGCATGACAGACCACGATGGTCAAAATTTGAGTTAGCAACGCTTTCATGGGGTTATGGTCTAGCAATAACACCAATGCAATTAGCCCGTTTTTACGCATCATTAGCTAACGGTGGTATTAAGCGTGAACTGTCTATTGTTAAAGCTGAACAAGTAACTGAAGGTGAACGCATTTTTTCTAAAGCGAACGCTAATGCAGTGATGGCGATGCTAGAAAACGTTGTTGATAAACATGTACAAAAAGCGAAAGTGGCTGGTTATCGTATTGGCGGTAAAACGGGTACTTCTTTTAAAGCAGTCGCAGGCGGTTATGGTAATGATTATGTCGGCTTATTTGCCGGTATTGCCCCTATTTCAAATCCTAAAGTTGTGGTTGTTGTGGTTATTAATGATCCAGGTGGCGATCTCTACCATGGCGGAGAAGTTGCTGCGCCAGTGTTTTCTCGTGTAATAAAAGGAGCGCTGCGCGTTTTAAATGTTGCGCCTGATGCAGGTGGAAAGTTAGCTGCGAGTAACAAGTTACGAGTTGAGAATAGAAAACAGTTAACCTCTAATCAGGAGGTTAATGATGTCTAAGCCTTTCTGTCAATTTATTGTGCAACTGCTCCATGATTTTGCCATCAAATTACCGGATAACTTCACTTTAACTAACACGTTAGGTAATTTAACTAATGACACGCGACAGCTTAACTCGGGTGATATTTTTTGTGCCATTATTGGTCATGCTTTAGATGGACGAAACTTTATACCTACTGCCATCAATAAAGGGGCTAGTTTAGTTTTAGCGGAATGCTTAGATGAACATGAGCATGGGAGGATTGTTTATCAACAAGGTATTGCGGTTATAAGTTTTTACCAATTAAATAAAAAATTATTTACCTTTGCCAGTGCTTACTATCACATACCGCAAGCACAAATGACCATGATAGGTATTACCGGCACTAATGGTAAAACAACTACTAGTCAGTTACTTGGGCAAATACTAACAAGTTGTCAAAAACCTTGTGCAATTATCGGTACCAATGGTGCTGGGTTGGTGAATAATTTACAACCGATAGAAAACACCACGCCAAGCGCCACTGATTTAGTACAGCTATTTAGCCAGTTCAATCAACAAAAAATAACCCACCTTGCTATGGAAGTCTCTTCACATGCGCTTGAGCAAAGTCGCGTTAATGGTAATGCCTTTGATATTGCCGTTTTTACTAACTTAAGCCAAGATCACCTAGATTACCACGGCAGTATGGCTGATTATGCCGCGGCAAAAAGGCAATTATTTATCCATAATGATACACAAATTGCTGTGTTAAATGGTGATGATCAACAAGTTAAAATATGGCTGGCAACTTGGCCAGATAACCAAAAAAATCTGTGGCTGTATGGACGTAGTGATTTAGTCAGTGATTCAAGTCAATTTGTCAGCTGTAAAAATATTGAACACCATAGCCAAGGTATTGATTTTATTTTAAATACGCACCTAGGCGATATTAAAATCCAGAGTCCATTATTGGGCGATTTTAATGTTGATAACTTATTAGCGGTGATTGCGGTGTTATTGATTGAAGGGTTTTCCTTAGACACTATCGCGCAAAAAATTACTGGTGTTAAAGCTATTGAGGGGCGGATGGAAGCTTTTTCGGCTAACGCTTCGATATCAAAAGCACCAACTACATCAACTGCGCCAACGGCGGTGGTTGACTATGCCCACACGCCTGACGCTTTAGAGAAGGCGCTATTGGCTTGTCGTCAACATTGCCATGGACGTTTATACGTGGTTTTTGGTTGTGGCGGAGATCGCGATAAAGGCAAACGAGCGCTAATGGCAACAGCAGCAGAAAAGTATGCCGATTACTTGGTGGTAACTAATGATAACCCGCGTACTGAAGCACCCATGAGTATTATCGATGATATTTTGGCTGGCTTAACGCCACAAGCACAACATAAAGTTATTATTGATAGAGAACAAGCGGTATTGGCAACATTGAGTACAGCAAATCATGATGATGTGGTGTTGTTAGCAGGCAAAGGACACGAAGATTATATTATTTTAGGTAAAGAGAAAATTGCTTACAACGAACGACAAGTTGTTATGGACTTTTTTAAGCAGGTTAACGCTACTCCTGCACCTAAATCAGTCGGTGTTCAACTATGATTACTCTTGATTTAGCTACACTAGCAACAGTAACCAATGGGCAGTTACTTTGTCATGACTCATTGAAAACATTAACTATTGAAAATTTGACCACTGATTCACGAGCACTTACGTTACAGGAGGAGTTAGAGAACAAGTCACAAGAAAAGAGTAAAGATGTTTTTTTGGCTTTAAAAGGGCCTAACTTTGACGGCCATCGTTTTGCTCAGCAAGTCATTGATAAAGGCTGTCAGGTATTAATTGTTGACCATGCTATTGACGGTTTGAATAGTGAAACAGTTGCTCAAATTATTGTTGATGATACACGTATTGCTTTGGGTCAAATAGCCGCTTATGTGAAACAGCAAGTAGCCCCTAAAACTATTGGTATTACCGGCAGTAGCGGCAAAACCACCGTAAAAGAAATGTTAGCGGCCATTTTATCTCGTTTAGGTAAAGTGTTAGCGACTAATGGAAATTTTAATAACGATATTGGTGTGCCTTTAACATTATTACGTTTAACGCCCGATGATGATTTTGCCGTAATAGAAATGGGCGCAAATCATATCGGTGAAATTGCCTATACCACAGCTTTAGTCAAACCCGATGTTGCCATGATCAACAATATTGCCGCAGCACATTTAGAAGGCTTTGGTGACTTATGTGGTGTTGCTCGTGCTAAGGGCGAAATATTTTCTGGCTTAACTGCTAATGGTATTGCGCTTTATAATCAAGACACAAAATATGCGAGTCAATGGCAGTGGCGTTTAACAGATAAACAAGTGCGTACATTTTCTTGTGCTAAAACTCAGAACATTGATGCAAACATTCACAGCACTGAACACACCGATAATCCTTTGAGCGCTGATTGTTATAGCAGTAACGTTTGTTTAGATGATAACGGCTGTGCCAGTTTCACTTTACAAACACCCCTTGGCCAAGGGGCAATAAAACTTAACGTACCAGGTAAACACAATGTTTGTAATGCCGTTGCTGCCGCTACTGCTGCGATGGAATGTGGCGCAAGTTTACAGCATATTCGTTTGGGATTGTCAGAAATGACGCCAGTAAAAGGGCGTTTGAATATTCATCATTTAACCAGTGAAAATTCAAGTCAAGAAATAAAATTAATTGATGATACTTATAATGCCAATGTAGAGTCGATTAAAGCGGCAATTTCTTTGTTAGCTAATTATTCAGGCCAACAAATACTAATTTTGGGTGATATGGGGGAGCTTGGGAGTGACGCTCGTCGTTACCATAAAGAAGTTGGGGAGTTTGCGAAAGAAGAGGGGATTGATGTTTTATTCACTCTCGGCGTACTAAGCCAAAGTACAAGCGATGCTTTTGCCTATAAAAATGAAGTTATGAGTAAGCACTTTAGCGAGCGTGCTGACTTATCTGCATATTTGTTTTCGCTACTTACACAAGACAATAAAAATCAGGACTCAAACATCAATATTTTAGTAAAAGGTTCACGTAGCGCTCATATGGAAAATGTCGTAGAAGATATAATTAGCTGGTATGAGCGCTGTCAAAGCGGCGTTTGCCATTCTCCTGAGGATGACTCTTAATGTTGCATTGGTTAGCTGAATATTTAACTCAATACTATAGTGCGTTTAATGTTTTTTCGTACTTAACTCTTCGTGCAATTGTTAGCACGTTAACTGCGTTATTTATTTCCCTTTATTTTGGCCCTAAGTTAATTCGTTATTTGCAAAAAATGCAAATAGGGCAAACAGTTCGTGATGATGGCCCTGAAAGCCATTTGTCAAAATCTGGTACGCCAACGATGGGCGGTATTCTAATTTTGGCCGCCATTGTTTTAAGTGTCCTACTATGGGCTGATTTAAGTAATATCTATGTGTGGGTTGTACTGTTTGTTGTGGTAAGTTTTGGCGCAATAGGCTTTGTTGATGATTACCGTAAAGTTATACGCAAAGATGCTAATGGATTAATCGCTAGGTGGAAATATTTCTGGCAAACCGTAGCAGGCTTAGCTACGGCAATATTCTTATATCAAATATCACACCCAGAGCAAACTTTTCTACTTATTCCCTTTGTTAAAGACGTTATGCCGCAATTAGGCATCTTTTATATTGTGATGACCTATTTTGTCATTGTTGGTACCAGTAATGCCGTTAACTTAACTGACGGTTTAGATGGTTTGGCCATAGTGCCCACCATCATGGTTGCCGGCGCGTTCGCATTATTTGCTTATGTTACGGGTCATGTTAATTTTTCCAGCTATTTAAATATTCCTCATATAGCCATGACCTCAGAATTGGTGGTGGTTTGTACTGCCATTGTTGGCGCAGGTCTGGGTTTTTTATGGTTCAACACCTATCCAGCACAAGTTTTTATGGGCGATGTTGGCTCTTTAGCTTTAGGGGCAGCATTAGGAGTTATTGCTGTTTTAGTAAGGCAAGAGTTAGTGCTATTTATTATGGGCGGCGTTTTCGTTATGGAAACGGTCTCGGTAATGTTGCAAGTTGGCTCATATAAATTACGGGGTCAGCGAATTTTTCGTATGGCACCTATTCATCACCATTACGAATTAAAAGGTTGGCCTGAGCCACGCGTGATTGTACGTTTTTGGATTATCTCGTTAATTTTAGTGTTGATTGGATTAGCCACATTAAAACTGAGATAAGCGAAGTAGATTTAAGTTTTAAGTCACTAGTTACGAAGATAAAGTGCCGAGTTACGAATAAAAAAAGTAAAAAGCAACCAGAGAAAGAGATACAAAAGATAAATGACTTTATTAGCAGGTTTTAAAGATAAACAAATTCTAGTGCTAGGTGCTGGCATCACAGGCATGTCCTGTGTTCGCTATCTTAGTGCTCAAGGTTTGTGTTTTGCTGTTAATGATTCACGACCTCAACCCTTTGCTGATGACTACAATGAAGATCAATTTAGTGAAGAATTTCCTAATGCGCGTTTACAGTTAGGGCAATGGCACAGTGAATTAATTGCTGCTGCTAATATTATTTTGATAAGCCCTGGTATTGACAGCTCGATTAATGAAATAGCACAACATATCTCCGTTGATTGTCATGTTATGGGTGATGTGGAGCTTTTTTGTCTACTTAATAATGAGCGTATTAATAAACAGGGTGAAAAGCCAATTCAACTATTAGCGGTAACGGGCTCAAATGGTAAATCTACCGTGGTTTCATTACTGGCTTATTTAGCTGACAGCTTGGGAATTAAGGCTCAACTTGGTGGAAACATTGGCCAGCCAGTTTTAGATATTTTCACCAAAGAAATAATGGATGAAAACACAGAGTTACCGTCAGTGTTAATTCTAGAACTATCGAGCTTTCAACTGGAAACATTAAAAAGTATGCAAGCGATTGCTACAAGCGTGCTCAATGTAAGTGACGATCATCTTGATCGCCATCAGAGCATAGCAAACTATCAAGCGATTAAACAAAGCATTTACCCACAAGGTAAATTAGCCATTATTAACCGTGATGATGACGCCACTAAAGCCGTTAATAAATCACAACCCGTACTTTCTTTTGGTAGTGATATACCCGCTGAAAATCAGTTTGGCATAACCTGGGTAAACGGTAAAGCGACCTTAGCTTTTGCCGATCAAAACTTGATTGCGTTAGAGGAACTACCACTAGCGGGTATGCACAATGCGTTAAATTATTTAGCCGCTTTAGCCTTTGGCTATAGCGCAGGTTGGCCGCTAACAGCAATGGTGAAAAGCTTAGTTGGATTTACGGGTTTAGCACACCGTTGCCAAAAAATAATCAGTGATGATGGTATTACTTGGATAAATGATTCAAAAGCTACCAATGTTGGCGCAACTATCGCGGCAATTAATGGTTTAGCGCAAATATTAATATCAAAAAATGGCGTAAAACAACAATTGATTTTAATTGCCGGTGGCGACGGTAAAGGTGCTGATTTTACACCATTAATTAGGCCGTTAGTTGCCCATGTTAATCACGTGATTACACTGGGTAAAGATGGCGATAAAATTGCTGAATTAACGCAAAATACTAACAAGGTCACGAACTTATTAGCGGCGGTACAAAAAGCGAAAGCAATCGCTAAAACAGGCGATATTGTCTTATTATCTCCGGCTTGCGCTAGTTTAGATATGTTTAAGAACTTCGTTGATCGCGGTGAGCAATTTATTGCTGCTGTGGCGAAAGTCACGGAGGCAAGTTAATGGTTACATCAACTTCTACATCAACTACTGAGTCAACGACTAGCACTAAAACTGAAAGCCAAATGCAATTGCCATTTTTTCAAGAGGTGTTAAGTAACTTATCGACCAAATTTACAGCTAAGTTTACAAAGTTTAACCTGCTTAGTTCACCCAATGTGACTCAGGATAAAGCCGTTTTTGATCGTAGTATTATCGTTATCGCTTTAGTGATGTATATGATTGGTTTGATTATGGTGGCAAGCTCGTCTATGCCAGTGGCTGAACGCTTGTTTAATAACCCTTTTCACTTTGTTATCCGTCATGCTGTTTATATTGTTTTAAGTTTAGGCATTGCCGGTGCCGCCTTACAAATACCCATGGCTTGGTGGCAAAAAAATAGTGGTTACCTATTAATGTTTGGCATATTTTTGTTGGTTACTGTTTTGCTTATTGGGCGTTCAGTTAACGGTTCGACACGTTGGATTGTACTTGGCCCTATTACTGTACAAGCAGCTGAGCCTGCGAAGTTGTTTTTCTTTTGTTATTTGGCCGCTTATTTAGTGCGTCGTCGCGATCAAGTCATGGAAGATTGGCGAGGTTTTGCTAAACCTTTAGTCGTGTTTGCTATATTGGCTGGCTTATTATTAAGGCAACCGGACTTAGGCACCATAATCGTGATGTTTGTTACCACATTTGGCTTACTGTTTTTGGCGGGTGCGAAACTTTGGCAATTTATTAGCTTGGCATCCGTCGGTGTTGCTCTATTGTCTCTGTTAGCGGTATTTGAACCTTATCGCTGGCGCCGAATTACCAGCTTTTTAGATCCATGGCAAGATCCCTTTGGGAGTGGTTACCAGTTAACTCAGTCACTTATGGCGTATGGTCGTGGTGAAATTTTTGGTCAGGGTTTAGGTAATAGTATTCAAAAGTTAGAATATCTGCCTGAAGCACATACCGACTTTGTTATGGCGGTATTAGCTGAAGAGCTTGGCTTCATCGGTGTCGCATTTATTTTGCTATTGAGTATGATCTTGGTATTTAAAGCGTTGATGTTAGGAAAAAAAGCACTGGCCAAAGAGAAATTTTTTGAAGGTTTTTTTGCTTATGCTATTGGTATTTGGTTCTGTTTTCAGGCAGCGGTAAATATTGGCGCCAGTGCTGGTATGGTGCCAACGAAAGGGTTAACTATGCCACTGATAAGTTATGGCGGCAGTTCGATGATCATCATGACGCTTGCCGTGGTGATTTTAATCCGTATTGATCACGAATTGCGTATGCAAAGTATTCAAGCAACCTCATCTAACAGAAAAGACAAAAAGGTAGGGAGTAAAAATGAGCAATAACATTAATACTTCTACTGATAGGGTTTTAACTCTTTTAGTGATGGCAGGTGGTACGGGAGGACATATCTTTCCGGGACTTGCTGTAGCAGATAAATTAAAAAGTAAAGGCTGGCATATTCATTGGTTAGGCACGCCAGACCGTATGGAAGCGGATATTGTTCCTAAGCATGGTTATGATATTTCTTTTATAAATATTAGTGGTCTACGCCATAAAAACTTACTAGCTTGGTTGAAATTACCGTTTAAATTAGTGGGTTCTTTTTTACAAGCCGTCAGTGTTATTAATACCATAAAACCTGATGTGATTTTAGGTATGGGGGGGTATGCCAGTGCTCCCGGTGGCTTGGCCGCATGGTTAATGAGAAAGCCCTTAATCGTCCATGAACAAAATGCAGCTGCAGGCTTAACTAATCGGTTATTAGCTCGCATTGCCACTAAAGTTTGTTGTGCGTTCCCACAGGCTTTTAAAAACAACATTACTGCAGAAGTGGTGGGTAACCCGTTAAGAGCAAGTATTGGATATCAAATAGATCAGAGTATTAGTAAGGATATGGTTGAGAATACGGTTGAGGGTGTGGCTAAAGAAAGCCACAATATTTTGGTTGTAGGGGGTAGTTTAGGAGCACAAGTTTTAAATCAAATAGTGCCAATAAGCTTTGCTCAATTGGTAACAGATTCAAACCGCGACTCAAGCCGCGATATAGTACAGCTGCCTTTTCATATTCACCACCAAACAGGTAAAGGTAAACAAGATGACGTTATTGAGGCGTATCAGCAACAATATTTAAACAATGACAAAATACGCATTACTGAATTTATTGATGATATCGCCAGTGCTTATCAATGGGCTGATGTTGTTATTTGTCGAGCAGGGGCATTAACGGTGTCAGAACTAGCGATGGCGGCAACGCCTGCTATTTTTATACCTTTGCCCCACGCAGTTGATGATCACCAAGTCAAAAATGCTCAATACTTGGTTTCTCGTGGAGGGGCAAGGCTAGTTAAGCAAAATGACTTAACCAGTGATGGGTTGGCTAAACTATTAAGCGAATTATTTAGTGAACCAGAAGTTTTAAATAATATGGCAAAATTGGCTTTTGCCGCTGCAGATATTAATGCAACAGATAAGGTTGCCAGTCTTTGTCAGAAATTAGCGGTTAGGCATTAGCTGTCAGAAATCAGCATGTAGCAATAAGATCTAAATAGATAAAATGAGTAATAACATGAACCCAAATGAAATGAAGCGCAGCACGATGACCCCAAACGCAATGAAGATACGTAACGTAATACCAGAAATGCGTCGTGTTAAACGGATCCATTTCGTTGGTATCGGTGGTGCTGGCATGGGTGGTATTGCCGAAGTGTTATTGAATGAAGGTTATCAAATTTCAGGCTCGGATATTGGTGAAAACCAAGTGGTAAAACGTCTGGTTAAATTTGGTGCTAAGATTACTATTGGTCACGCCAGTGAAAATGTGCTTGGCGCAAGTGTTATCGTGGTTTCAACCGCTATAAGTCAGGGTAACCCTGAGCTAATAGCGGCGAAAGCTGAGCGTATTCCGGTGGTTCGTCGTGCTGAAATGTTAGCTGAATTGATGCGCTTTCGTCATGGAATAGCCATTGCAGGTACCCATGGAAAAACCACAACCACTAGCTTGATTGCCAGTATATTCGCACAAGGAAAGCTAGATCCTACTTTCGTTATTGGTGGTTTACTCAATAGCGCAGGTACTAATGCCCGTTTAGGTAGTAGCCGTTACTTGGTTGCAGAAGCGGATGAAAGTGATGCTTCATTTTTGCACTTACAGCCCATGGTTTCAGTTATTACTAATATTGCTGCGGATCATATGGAAACATATCAAGGTGATTTTGAAAAACTGAAAGACACTTATATAGAGTTTTTACATAACTTGCCCTTTTATGGGTTAGCAGTGGTATGTATTGATAACCCGGTTGTACGTGAATTATTACCCCGCATTAGCCGTCAAGTCATTACTTATGGTTTTTCAGAAGATGCTGACGTACGTGCCGCTAATTATCAGCAAGATGGTAGTGTGAGCTATTTTACCGTTGAAATAGATGGCCAACCACCGTTTGATATGAGTGTTAATTTACCCGGGCAACACAATGTACTTAATGCGCTTGCCGGTGTTGCCGTTGCCAAAGACGAAGGCATTAACGACGAAGATATTTGCCAAGCGTTAGCTGAGTTTGAAGGTATCGGACGTCGATTTGAACAGCTGGGTGACTTAAGTACCGATGCCGGTAATATGGTGTTAGTTGATGATTATGGCCACCACCCAAGTGAAGTTAAAGCCACTATTTTAGCAATGCGCACTGGTTGGCCGGATAAACGCTTAGTCATGGTTTTTCAGCCACACCGTTATTCTCGTACGCGTGATTTATACGAAGATTTTGTCGAAGTGCTATCAGAAGTTGATTGTTTATTTTTATTAGATGTTTATTCTGCAGGTGAACCGCCCATCGTTTCAGCCGACAGTAAAAGTTTAGCCCGTTCAATTCGTCAACGGGGTCAAATTGAACCTGTTTATGTTAGTGATGTTGATATGTTGCCGGCGTTGCTTGCTGCACAATTGCAAGATAACGACATGGTTATTACTCAAGGCGCAGGTAATATTGGTGCGTTAGCACGTGACCTATCATTGCACTCGTTATTACAAATAGAGCAGGTGGGACAATGACATTAACCGTCGTTAAAAAAATGTCTATATCACAAAAAATAGACCTGTTGTCTGAAGTAAAGCAAGCAACATTAGCAGTACTTTATGGAGGTGATTCTGCCGAACGTGATGTATCGCTAAAATCAGGTAAGGCTATTGCACAAGGGTTAGAACAAGCCGGTTTTAACGTAAAATTAATTGATACTAAAGAGGTGCCATTAACAACGCTAGTTAGTCAAAATATTAAACATGTGTTTATTGCTGTACATGGTCGTGGTGGTGAAGATGGTTGTTTGCAGGGGGCATTAGAGTCATTAGATATCAATTATACTGGCTCAAATGTATTAGGATCGGCTTTATCCATGGATAAGGTGCGTAGCAAACAAATATTTAAAGCGTGTGGTATACCAACAGCAGCTTTTGCTGTCGTGACTAAAGCTGACTTTTGCGAGTTGGATATTGATCAGATGCTCAATGAACTGGGTGGTAAAGTTATGGTTAAGCCAGCACATGAGGGATCAAGTATCGGCATGGCAATGGCAGATTCTCCAGCGAAGTTACATAACGCGTTAGTAGAAGCTTTTGGTTTTGATGGTGATGCTTTAGTTGAAGCATGGATTGATGGACCTGAATTTACTGTCGCCATCTTAGGTGATGAAGCACTACCTGCCATACATATGGAAACACCACGAGAGTTTTATGATTATGAAGCTAAATATCAATCAACCAGCACACAATATCATTGTCCTTGTGGATTAAGTGATAAAGAAGAAGCGTATATTAAAGCGCTTTCACTACAAGCATTTAAAGCAACAGGTGCTAGTGGCTGGGGACGTGTCGATTTAATGCAAGATAGTGAAGGACACTGGCAATTATTGGAAGTGAATACCGTGCCGGGAATGACAGAAACATCATTAGTGCCAAAAGCAGCAAAAGTACAGGGTTTAAGGTTTAGCGAATTAGTTGAACGTATTGTCCTATTAAGCCTTAACTAATGCCAAGTGTAACCGGAGTTTGGATTTATTCCGATAAAATAGATAAAAAAATATGAAAGATAAGCAATCACTCTCAGTAAACCATCAAGCATTATCGTTTGGCCTCGGCTTAGCGTTTTTCTTATGTGTGCTTATGGGGTTGATCAGTATTGCTTGGTGGTTGACAAATAGGTTGATTGATCAAGAGAATTTACCAGTGAATTCCGTGGTGATCAGTGGTGAAATGCCTTATACCAAACGTGAAGATGTATTGTCTGCGATGAACAATATTAACTTAGGGAATTTCTTTCAAGTTGATGTCAATGAAATCCAAAGTCAAGTTTCTGCTTTACCTTGGATTTACTCAGTCGCGGTAAGAAAGCAATGGCCTAATGAGGTTAAAATTTATGTTGTCGATCAAACGCCTGTGGCTTTGTGGAATGGTGATTTTCTATTAAATAAGTTTGGCAAGGCGTTTCAAGCCGATACTCGGCGACTAACACAGGCTTTACCGCAGTTTTTTGGTCCTGAAGGCAGCGAGTTATTAGCGTTAGAAAATTTTATTAATTTAAACGACTTACTTGAGTATAGAAATTTAGCGATTGAGGAACTGGTACTTAGCGAGCGTTTTTCGTGGCAACTGACCTTAAATGATGGCGTTATGTTGAATTTAGGCCGTGAAGAGCGAGTAAAGCGTGTGCAAAGATTTATGGATGTATATCCTTTAATCAAAACGCATTTAGAACAGCAAGCTAAACTGAATATAAAACAGAAAAATAATCGAAAAAAACAGTTAAAACAAGCGGTGGATTATATTGATTTACGGTATGATACAGGATTGGCCGTTGGCTGGAAGTCAGTAGCCAGCTTGCCCCTAAACATAAAGTTACAAAACAAACAAAAAACCAGCCACATATTGATGCTATTAACAAAAGAGTTCACCTTTAATGCCTAAAATTATAGAAAGAAATTTAGTCGTAGGATTAGATATTGGCACATCAAAAATTTCCGTCGCAGTTGGTGAAATAACGCCTGATAACCAACTAAGTATTATTGGTGTTGGCAATCAACCGGCACGTGGTATGGATAAAGGTGGTGTCAATGATTTGAACTTAGTTGTTCAATCTGTGCAACGGGCAATTAATGAAGCTGAATTGATGGCTGACTGTCAAATTAGCTCAATTTATTTGGGTATTTCAGGTAAGCACATTAGTTGCCAAAATGAAAATGGTATGGTGCCAATTAACGATAAAGAAGTTACTCAAGAAGACGTTGACAATGTCATTCATACTGCACGCAGTGTCCCTATTTCAGCTGAGCGTCGCATGTTGCATGTGTTGCCACAAGAATTCAGCATCGACTGTCAAGATGGCATTAAAAGCCCTATAGGTATGTCGGGCGTTCGTATGGAAGCTAAAGTACATATTATTACGTGCGCTAATGACATGGCTAAAAATTTAGTAAAATGTGTTGAACGGTGTAATTTGAGCGCCGATCAACTAATTTTTTCTGCCCTAGCTTCAAGTTATTCGATATTAACCGATGATGAAAAAGAGCTCGGTATTTGTGTGATTGATATGGGCGCAGGGACGATGGATATTGCAATATTCATTGGTGGCGCACTTCGTCATACCGCGGTAATCCCTATTGCCGGAAATCAAGTGACTAGTGATATTGCCAAAATATTTCGTACGCCATTGAGTCATGCTGAAGATATTAAAGTGCAATATGCATGCGCTTTAAGACATTTAGTTAGCATGGAAGACAGTATTGAAGTTCCCAGTGTAGGTGGTCGTCCTGCTCGTACTATGTCGCGCCATACGTTGTCTGAAGTAGTTGAACCAAGATATCAGGAATTATTTGAATTAATTCAAGAAGAAGTTCGTGAAGCAGGTTTAGAAGATCAAATTGCTGCGGGTTATGTTTTAACCGGTGGCACAGCAAAAATGGAAGGTGTTGTTGAATTTGCCGAAGAAATCTTTCAAATGCCAGTGCGCATAGCCTCACCATTGGCAGTACAAGGGCTAAAAGAATATGTAGATGATCCGCGTTATGCCACCGTTGTTGGTTTGTTGCATTACGGTATGCAAGCGCATAAGTCAGGTACAAAAGAATATAAAAAATCGGCAGGTGTCACCGGCTTATGGTCAAGGTTACATGCTTGGTTTAAAGGCGAATTTTAACCTGTTTAAAAAGCAAGTTTAGGTAAAAAGAATTTATATAAGTCAGGATTTATTCTGACAAATTAATAAAAACGGAGAGAGAAAATGTTTGAACTAATGGAAGACCACAACGAAGAAGCAGTCATAAAGGTCATTGGTGTTGGCGGCGGCGGCGGTAATGCTGTAGAACACATGGTATGTCAAACCATTGAAGGTGTTGAGTTTATTACGGCAAATACTGATTCACAGGCATTGCGTAATTCCTCTGCTAATGTCACTTTGCAATTGGGTGCGGATGTAACCAAAGGCTTAGGTGCTGGCGCTAACCCTAATATTGGCCGTCAATCTGCAGAAGACGATCGCGAAATTATTATGCAAACTCTTAATGGTGCAGATATGATTTTTATTGCTGCAGGTATGGGGGGGGGGACTGGTACAGGCGCTGCGCCTGTTGTTGCGGAAATAGCGAAAGAAATGGGTATATTAACGGTTGCTGTTGTGACTAAACCTTTCCCATTCGAAGGCAAAAAACGCATGAGTTACGCTGACCAAGGCATTGAAGCGTTAGCCAATAGTGTTGATTCATTAATTACTATTCCTAATGAAAAACTGTTAAAAGTACTGGGTCCAGGAACAAGTTTATTAGATGCGTTTAAAGCGGCTAATAATGTGTTATTAGGTGCAGTACAAGGTATTGCTGAGTTAATTACTCGTCCAGGTTTAATTAACGTTGATTTTGCTGATGTACGTACAGTTATGTCAGAAATGGGAACTGCTATGATGGGTTCGGGCATTGCTTCAGGTCCAGACCGTGCAGAAGAAGCCGCAGAATCTGCAATTTCTAGCCCGTTACTTGAAGATGTTGATTTAGCTGGCGCACGCGGTATTTTAGTTAATATTACAGCGGGTATGGATATTAGCATTGATGAATTTGAAACGGTTGGTAATGCGGTAAAAGCATTTGCCAGTGAGAACGCCACTGTAGTTGTTGGTGCCGTTATTGACCCTGATATGACAGAAGAGCTTCGCGTAACGGTTGTTGCTACAGGTATTGGCGCAGACATCAAGCCAGACATTACCCTTGTTAACCCTGCACCTATGGCTGAGCCAAGAGTGGTTGGTGGTGATTATACGCCGGCAGCACCACAAGCAGATATGGCGGCAGAGCCTATCGTAATGACCGATAGTAATGTGCAAAAAGTGGCACATGCAGATTTGGATAATTATTTAGATATCCCGGCATTTTTACGAAAGCAAGCTGACTAGTAACTCATAAGTAGCTACCCATTGATACTAGTCGGTAATTAGTTGTTGGGTGTAAATTAACAACAGTACTAAATAATAGTCACTTTTGATTTTATTCGCTATTTTTGTTATATTGCGTCGGCGAAAAACAGGTCTATCACAGTAGGTAACTTGCATTATTCTATTTGAATTATAACCTCTAGGTGTGATTTTTAAATGTAATGAACAGAAGCAAAAAGCGCTAATTTAAGTAAAACTGTAATTAAAAGCATAAGTAAAACGAGGCTAATATGATTAAGCAACGTACACTAAAAACAAACGTTTCAACGGTAGGTGTTGGATTACATAAAGGTGAAAAGGTACAGGTTACTCTCCGTCCTGCACCAGCAAACACCGGTATTGTCTTTCGACGCATTGATCTTGACCCTGTGGTTGATATTAAAGCAACACCTGAAGCTGTGGGCGAAACAACCTTGTGTACTTGTTTAGTTAATGACAAAGGTGTAAAAATATCCACCGTTGAACACTTATTATCAGCAGTAGCGGGTTTAGGTATTGATAATTTAGTTATTGATATTGACGCCCCTGAAATACCTATTATGGATGGTAGTGCCTTACCTTTTGTTTATTTAATTCAATCTGTTGGTATTGAAATCCAAAATGCACCTAAACGCTTTATTCGTATAAAAAAAGCGATCCGCGTTGAAGAAGGCGATAAATGGGCAGAACTACTTCCTTATGAAGGTTTTAGAGTCAACTTTGCCATAGAATTTGAACACCCAGTTATTACGAATACTTGCCAAACGATGAGTATGGATTTTTCGAGTTGCTCTTTTATTAAAGAGATCAGCCGAGCACGTACTTTTGGTTTTATGAAAGATATTGATTTCCTCCGTTCTCATAATCTTGCTTTAGGTGGTAGTTTAGAAAATGCGATAGTATTGGATGAATTTCGTATGCTAAATAAAAGCGAATTACGCTACGATGATGAATTTGTAAAACATAAAATACTAGATGCTATTGGTGATTTATATATGGGTAGTGCCAGTATATTAGGTGAGTTAAATGCTTTTAAATCGGGACATGGTTTAAATAATATGTTGCTAAAAGAAGTATTCAAACAAAAAGACTCATGGGAGTGGGTTACTTATGAAGGTGAAAAAGCCATTGCCCCTATAAAATACCAAGAGGTAAATGTGACGACTTTTTAACTTCAAAACTTCTGGCCCAAGAATTACACAGAGTACACCAATTAGAAAGGTAAAATAATTTTTAACGATCCTATGTAGATTATACCCATGCAGATAATACCCTGCCACTCCTGAAGCTCGCATCTTGAGGTGGTACGGTTATAAATAGGAAACGGCCATGCTGAAGAGTTTTATTGGACATTATACCAATTAGACTAAATATGTGATCATTTCTGCTTGTTAAAATCATCAACTACCGCGTTATTTATTTCGCTTGTCGGCACTAGCTACCAGTCTCTGTAGTTTTTCTTTTAACCCTTTAGGGGCCTTTTCTGCAATGTCTAATAAGTGTGAAGCCGTCGTTGGAGAAATAGCTTGTACTGAGGTTTTCTTACTCGTTGATTCAATATATTGATAGGTTTTTTGATTCGGTGTTTGTCGGTGGCCTTGAGGATTCACTTTTATCTCAATTCTGGTAAATTTACCTTGAGTTTCTTCATTGAGTTGTCGGCATATATTATTACGTTCAAATTGCAATCTCTGTCCCCAAACAGGTGATTTTACTTCAATGATTAACGTAGTTTGCACAAAATTAGCAATATTGAACGCATCCTCTGGTAGGTCGGGGCATATTTGACGTACAATGTTAGACAATAAACTCAAAGAGTTGGTTTTTTCCTGAATTTGTGCCAAAGTGCCTGTCGTCGAATTGAACAGCATTGACATGTTTTTGGGAGCTTTTGGTCTTCGCGCCATAATGATAAGCCTAAATTTTGAGCTGCTTTAAAGAACGTATTAAGAAGTAAGAATGAGTTTAACACTACTGTATCGAGGAAAGAATGTAAGATTCTCAATGTGCTTAAGTAAGCTGCATTGGCTTTCGGCTGTGGTGGTTTTTGCTTTGATTTCAGGTGTTATTATTCATTTAGTGTTATCTACCAATGAACAGCCTATTAACAGCAAAAATTATTTGGTGAATGAAAATACGGTTACTTCCGATCAACAAACAGAGACTACAGCAACTGAATCTAAGAATGTTGCATTTAAAAAGCAAGCATTAACGGCACTAACCATTAAATTGGCTGAATTACAAAGTCATGTACTGCGCCTGAATGCGTTAGGTGGCCGCTTAGCTGAAACTGCTAATATTCCCGAGCAAGAATTTGATTTTAACAAATTACCGCCCAGTGGGGGCCCTTCTGCAACACGTAGTGACGCTAGTATAAAGTCTTTCGCACAATTACTTGCAGAAATTTCACAATTAGAAAAATCACTAGATCATAAAGAAAATCAGTTAACTATGCTTGAATCTTTAACAATAGGCCACCATATAGAAAATACCCGTTATTTATCTGGACGACCTATTACTAAAGGTTGGTTGTCTTCTTATTTTGGTATTCGTAAAGATCCCTTTAATGGTAAACCATCAATGCATAAAGGCATTGATTTTGCTGGCAAGGAAGACGGAGATATAATCGCCACAGCTTCAGGTGTGGTTAGTTGGGCTGATGATCGCTACGGTTATGGATTATTGATAGAGATTAATCATGGCGACGGCTTAAAAACACGGTACGGGCATAATAAAACATTATTGGTTAATATTGGTGATGTGGTTGTTAAAGGGCAAGTAATCGCTCGTATGGGAAGTACCGGACGGTCAACAGGACCGCATGTCCATTATGAAGTTTTACGCAATAATAAACAAATAGATCCAATTAAATTTGTTTATCGTAAAGCAAAATAATTAACGGACAGGCAAGTGATTTAGAATAATAGAATTGTAATCTAAGACTATAAATAATAATCAAAAATTTATAATAAACTCACATAGTATGCAAATTTTCTGCCTGCTAAATATCACAAAAATGGTTAAATAAGATGTTTGTAAAATTGTTGACAAAAATGTTTGGTAGTCGTAACGATAGATTATTAAAACAAATGGGCAAAGAAGTAAAAAAAATAAATGCATTGGAGCCGATTTTAGAAGCACTAAGTGATGATGAATTAACAGCAAAAACAACTGAGTTCAAAGAACGTTTAGCCAATAATGAAACATTAGAACAACTATTACCAGAAGCATTCGCCGTTGTGCGTGAAGCCAGTAAACGCGTCTTTAAAATGCGCCATTTTGACGTGCAAATGATCGGTGGCATGGTGTTAAATGATGGTAAAATTGCTGAAATGCGCACTGGTGAAGGTAAAACGCTTACGGCTACACTCCCTTCTTATTTAAATGCCTTAACGGGTGATGGTGTTCATGTTATTACCGTTAATGATTATTTAGCAACGCGTGATGCCGATTGGAGCCGTCCATTATTTACCTTTTTAGGGATGACCGTTGGTTGTAATGTCGCCGGTATGACACCCCAAGATAAGCAAACGGCCTATCAAGCCGATGTTACCTACGGTACTAATAATGAATTTGGTTTTGACTATTTACGTGACAATATGGTGTTTTCACCGGATGAGCGATCTCAGAAAAAATTAAATTTTGCCATTGTCGATGAAGTCGATTCCATTCTTATTGATGAAGCGCGTACGCCGCTTATTATTTCTGGGCAAGCCGAAGATAGTTCAGAGCTATATAAAGCTATAGATGTCATTGTGCCAACACTTGAAGTGCAAAGTGAAGAAGATAAAGATCAAGAAACCGGTCAATCAGAAGACTTTGTTGAAGGTGACTATACCGTTGATGAAAAAGCCAAACAGGTTTATTTAACTGAACGGGGTCAAATTCTTATTGAAAATATCATGTGTGAAAAAGGTTTATTACAAGAAGGTGATACCTTATTTTCCGCAAGTAACATTACCTTGCTACACCATGTTATGGCGGCTTTACGCGCCCACAAATTATTCGTTAAAGATGTAGATTACATCGTAAAAGATGATGAAATAGTTATTGTTGATGAGCACACTGGCCGTACGATGGAAGGTCGTCGTTGGTCTGAAGGTTTACATCAAGCAATAGAAGCAAAAGAAGGTGTCAATATTCAAAATGAAAATCAGACACTTGCTTCAATTACCTTTCAAAATTTCTTTAGAATATATGAAAAACTGTCAGGTATGACAGGAACTGCCGACACCGAAGCATTTGAATTTCAGCATATATATGGTCTAGAAACAGTTATTATTCCGACTAACCAGCCAATGGTTCGTAATGACATGTCTGATTTGATCTATCTAACCACAGAAGAAAAATTTGAAGCAATTTTAGAAGATATTAAAGATTGTGTTGAACGTGGTCAGCCGGTATTAGTCGGTACAATCACTATTGAAACATCAGAGTTATTATCTGGCTTTTTGAAAAAGGCTAAAATTAAGCATAAAGTACTTAATGCAAAATTCCATGAACAAGAAGCGCAGATTGTTGCTGATGCAGGTAAAGAAGGAGCGGTAACTATTGCCACTAATATGGCCGGCCGTGGTACTGATATTGTACTGGGTGGTAATTTAGATGCGGGTATTGCTTCTTTAACTAAAGGAAAAAAGGAACCTACTGAAGAACAAATTGAAAAACTTAAAGAGCAATGGAAGCTTGATCATGAACGTGTATTAGAGTTAGGTGGTTTGAAAATAATCGCTACCGAACGTCATGAATCTCGCCGTATTGATAACCAGCTTCGTGGTCGTTCAGGTCGTCAAGGTGATGCGGGTGCAACACGTTTTTATCTATCGATGGAAGATTCATTGATGCGTATTTTTGCCTCTGAACGTATTTCAAATATGATGCGTAAATTAGGCATGGAGCATGGTGAAGCGATTGAACACCCTTGGGTAACTCGTAGTATTGAAAATGCTCAACGCAAAGTTGAAGGTCGTAACTTTGATATGCGTAAACAATTATTAGAATATGATGATGTGGCCAATGATCAACGAGGTGTTATTTACGAACAGCGTAATGAGTTACTTGATGAAGCTGAAATAGGCGAAGTGGTCAATGCAATTCGTAGTGACGTTATTACGGGAATTATCGATCAACATATTCCGCCGCAATCATTAATTGAAATGTGGGATATTATCGGCCTTGAAGAACAGCTTAAAGGTGAATTTAATACGCATTTACCTGTTGCTAAGTGGCTTGATGAAGATAAAAAACTTCATGAAGAAAGCTTGCGTGAAAAAATCATTACTGAATTTGAACAGCTTTATAAAGACAAAGAAGAGATGGTTGGCGCTGATG
>Ga0105357_10000508_pt1 | contig 20582 bp, 16 predicted proteins | sample GOMGulsemesocosm_4_FD_83660 | JGI IMG/M metagenome (GOLD analysis project Ga0105357, IMG submission 83660) | Methane-oxidizing microbial communities from mesocosms in the Gulf of Mexico - GOM15B Gulf of Mexico | ecosystem: Environmental > Aquatic > Marine > Cold seeps | place: USA: Gulf of...
ATACCAGCCAATTATGAACATTCGCCTGCTCAACAGCGTTACAGAAGGCTTCGTTGGCACAACCATTGAAGGTGAATTTGGCAATAGGACTCAAGGGGGCCAACAACAGCGCAAGCTCCGGTACGGTAACGCCAAGCTTCGTTGGATTTTGCTCTAGCCACACAATTGGCAAGCCTAGCGCTTTCGCTCCCTCAATCAGAGTGGCAATACGCTGAATCACCTGATGGCTATCACCCACTAAGTGCGCGAGTTTGCCCTGAACATCGACAACGACCAGCCCTGTATCATGCTTATTTAACAATATATCGTCCTCAGTAATCTCATTACCGCAGCAAACCCTAGAACCAGCTTACACTTAGTAACTTTAACAATCATAAGTATATATTGGTCATTCCGAGCAGAAGATCTAAGCTAGGGAGTATCTATTATCAGCACCCAGAGGCTTATGAGCGAGCACGAAACGAGTGAGCACGATTCTAACGAGGCGAATTACAGTGCCATCACTACCATTCTCAATAGTTTAGATGCTTTGGTATATGTCGCTGATATCGACACTCATGAACTTCTATTCTTCAACGACTACGGCCAAACCCAATGGGGAGCACCCGAAGGGCGTCGTTGTTGGGAGGTACTGCAAAAGGGTCAGCAAAATCCATGCGAGTTTTGTACTAACCCTAAACTCGTCAACGAACATGGAGAACCCAATGGGGTCTATGTTTGGGAGTTCCAAAACACTCACAATGGCAGTTGGTATCAGTGCCGAGATCAACTGATTAAATGGCCTGATGGCCGTTTGGTGCGCATAGAGATAGCGACTGATATCACCGAACGTAAACTCATGGAACAAGAGCTACACGAAGCTAAAGTCTTAGCTGAGAAAGCTGCTGATACCGATGTTCTCACTGGGCTGAATAACAGGCGATCATTTTTTAAGCGCGGCAATGAAATTATCAGCGACTCGAACCTGAGACATCATCCTATTTCAGTAATCATGTTCGATTTAGATTACTTCAAACAAATCAATGATGATTTCGGACACGATGCCGGAGACGAAGTGCTTATTGATATTAGCCATGCGGCGGTAAAAGCATTACGACAAGACGATATATTTGCACGCCTTGGAGGTGAGGAATTCGCTGTATTATTACCGAACACCAATCATCAACAGGCCATAGAATTGGCCGAGCTAATACGTAAAGCTCTCGATGAGAACATAACGATATACAACAATGAAAAAATTTCATGCACTGCGAGCTTTGGCGTTAGCAGTAAATTAGATTTATCGAAAACCTCGCTCAAAGAATTAATAAGTGAGGCTGACAAAAAACTTTATCGCGCTAAAAATAACGGAAGAAATACAGTTATCGGCTAACTTATCACTCTATAGGATTGGCACATTCAAAACTGGCCGGTTCAAACTTACAACGAACTTTACGCGCCAAGCTCAACATATCCGGATCATAGTAGCCCTCATCACGCAGCCGAAGTCTTGAACTTTGCATTATTGATTGATATTCGGGCATTTTGTCTTCAGGAACAGCAATCCATACACTATCTGGAATCTCGCCAATTTGGGCGTTAATAACGGTTTGGATATCGAAATAGAGACCCATAAATTCTTCTCGAATTAACTGAGCAAATTCTTTAGGAAACTTATCGGTATGCCCAACAAGTTGCAGCGTCATCTGAAAGAAAGGGTATGAAATAATCCCACCACCATTACTAAGCCCCTTATATAGCTCCATGACATTGTAGGCCACTAAAGGTGCGGGGATAATATCAACGCCACGATTATTAAACTTAGAGCCAATATTCACAATCGCTGTCGGCACCGGCTGAGCACCAATTCGAGCGACCATTTTAACTTGTTGGTCATCGTAATCCATTACGGCAAAGCGTTTACCCGCGACATCAGCCAAGGTATTGATACTGCGATCATTCACAAAAAGATAAACGGCACCTAATGGTGCGTAACCCATAACAACAAATTGCCCTTCTTCCATTCTGTCGGCTGCTTTAGGGCTGGTAATTGCACGCATAATTAAATTCAAGTGCTTTGAATCTGGCACCGCCCCCAACGCATCCAACGTACCCGTATAACGATTAAATGAACGTGCTCTTAGCCCTGTAAACAAGGCAGCATCACACTGCCCCGCTTTTAAATCTTCTGTAAGTACGCCCTCATTCGTGTATGCCTTTAAGTCTATCGATATGCCTAACTGCATCATCAAAGTAGAGCGGTCGAAGGCAAGATTATAGATCGGCCCTGTTTTGCCCACCGGATCCCAAACACAAATTGATCGGGGAGCCGTATTTTGAATATCAGGGTATAACTGCCGAAAAGCGAGAATACGAGCCGAAAGCTCCTGCGTTTGGTCCATCACCTGCCCAGACAGCTGCTCGCTTGTGAGGGCTTTATCAGCGTCATCGGCGTGTAATGACACCGATAATATTGAAATAAAAATACTGGTAAAAATTGCGATCAGACGCATGTTACATACTCCAAATGTAACGCTGCCGTCCGACAATCAGAAGACAACTACCCATCGAGTGTAACCGCAAAGACATACAAACTAACAGGGCAAACAGAACTTTGTATTCAACATTAGAAAATATACAAAATTCAACTGCCTAAACTAAAAACCTTGCTGCTGATTCGCAAGTTGGCGGCGATTGCTAATTTATTTAACGCTGTCCCGATACTGCCCAGGTGACATTGAATACCAAGTACGAAACACTCGAAAAAACTGACCAACATCTTTATAACCTAGGAGGAAAGCCACATCTTCACAGGTCAAGCGCCTATCGGTTAAATACTCAACAGCTAGTTCGCGACGAAGTTCTGCCAACAAATTACGAAATGTTTCTCCTTCCCTTTCAAGTTGTCGTTGTAATGTTCGCGGGGTTACAGCCAAAAGTTCAGATAGCACTGGCTTAGTGGGCTCGCCATAAAACATCATTAACCGCAGTAAAAATCGACACCGATCCTTCCAACTTTCTGTTCCAACTTCTAAACGTTTAACCGCTTCCATCGACTGAATATATTGTAAACTGCGCGCACTTGGTGTGGGGCCGTTAGAATAACTATCTTTGGATACGTTCGAGAAATAGAGTCTATTAAATGGCTGATTAAAGGTTGGAATAACACCAAGCACCGATTGGTAAATAGCATTATCTTCACTAGGCATCGCATGGGTAAATAGTACCGCTTCGGGAGTGATATCATGACCGAATTTAATCGCATCACATATTGCCGCAAAAAAACCTTCCGCTTGATGCAAGCTAACTGTGGCTGGGCTATTGGGTATCATTTCGCAACAAATAACATCTTTATTCACGCTAATTTCAAATCTCATCACCTCAGTACTAATGCAGATGTAGCGCACCAAAATTCTAAAATAGTCCAGCAAGGATATTTCTTTGGTGTAAAAGAAAGCGAGACGTCGCTGTTCTCGACTTGAATAAGGCGCAATTTTAAGACCCAAATTGGGTTCTTTTAACCATGAAGCAAAGACGTCGATATTTTTTGAAACCGTTTCAATCGGAATTCGCTGATCCGGCTCATAAATAGCTAATGAATTTAATTGACTACTGAAAGTTGCGAGCAACACATCATGCGTCCCTTTATCCTTCAGGTACATTTCTACCGCTTTTCGATGCGATAGAAGCGCTTCTACAGAAACCGTATAACCTTTGGTTCTATTCTCGCTCATGAATCATCAATACTCTGTAACGCTCATTAAGAGACCACCTTCAAACTGCTGATAAACCCCTAGTTCACAATATATTCTGACCTTCTAGTATGCAACGTCCTAACCCTCCTGAAAAATGTCTCAAATTGCTATTAGTGCAAATAATCTTCTTGGCTAGCATGAACTGTAACCAAAGGCTTGGCCAGCCTTAGGCATGCCATAAAACAATAAAAGGAAAGCATATGAAACAGGTCATATTACGACAAATAATTACGAGAAATAGCGCTCGTGCCGCATCGAATAGATGGAGATTTCAACGAGGCATACTGACCTTATTACTCAGTCTCATGGCGTTTAACGCCTATTCTCTATCTACGTCCGCCATTGCCACAATGGGGTATATATACGGTTTTCCTATCGTATTAATGGACGAAACCAAGTTAGGACTCACTGGCGAGCAAAGATCCTGTACGTTAGGAACGGACATCAACACCTTAGTAAATGTTTTTGATATACCGGATTCAAATTTTGAAGCCGTCGTTCGACCTAACGTCGATACACTGTACACCTCGGCGATGCTTGATCTTTCTAACGGCGTACAGTTATTGGATATGCCTGCAGTCAGCGACCGCTATGTATTAATGGCATTACTCGATGCTTGGTCCAATAATTTTGCTGGGATAGGAACTCAAACGCATGGTGAAAGTGCTGGCCAATATGCGATTGCTGGGCCAGATTGGAGCGGTAATGTTGACGATATTCCGCAGGGCTACGAGCTAATAGAAGCACCAACGAATTTAGTTTGGCTTGTCGGTAGAACAGAACTAAAAGGACCAGATGATGTTGCAGCCGTTAATGCTATTCAAAAGCAATATCGCCTTTACTCCGCCAATAATCCTAGCAAAGTGAATCCGATATCGAGTCCAGAGTGCGTTCCCGACGAAGATAGGGAGCCTCCCATAGATGTAGTTAAGTCCCTTTCAGGTGAAGAGTTTTTTTCACGCTTATCGGCATTAATGATATCCAATCCTCCGCCAGAGGAAGATTCTTGGATGGTAAACACACTCGGCACTATCGGCGTCGGCCCGATGGCCAAAGGCGACGTTAGTAATTTATCTAAGTTACAAAAAAAACAACTGGATATAGGTATTGCAACCGCTCAAGTTAGCCTAGACACATCCCTAGACTTATTAAGCTTTGGAGGCTGGGGTCCAAATCCTGCACTTGTTCCGCTTGGGGATTATGGCACTCATTATTTCATTCGAGCGGTTGTTGCTCAAGTAGGCTTTGGTGCAAATAAAGGGAAATTTGCGGTTTACCAAAATGCAAGCCGAGATGATAGATTAGAAAGGCTTAATGGTGAAAATAACTACACTCTCACATTCAACAAAAATGAACTTCCACCGGTCAAGGCATTTTGGTCGTTAACTGTATACGCCGATGACGGCTTTCTAACCGATAATCGTGCAGCAAGAATGCTAGGCATAACGCGTTTTGCGCTGGGCAGTAATGACGAATTAATACAGGATGACGAAGGTAATATCACCCTTTACCTTGCTAGCATTCCACCACTAGGCGCACCGTTATCAAATTGGCTACCCACGCCAAAAGGCAATTTTCAAGTAACTATTAGGCTATATGACCCTGAATCGGCAATACTTGAAAATGAATGGCAAGTACCTAGCCTAATAAAGGAAGACCGCTTTTAATGCTTCATTAGTCGCATTAACTTAGTGTTTAAATCATAAAAAAGGCTCCCGAAGGAGCCTTTTTAAGGTTTATTAAACGACCTAATATTACAGATCTTTCAATGCACCAATCATATCTTGCAGAACTTTTTTCGCATCGCCAGCAACCATTAGGCTGTTGTCGCGAATAAGAAGTTCGTTTGGAATGCCAGCGAAACCTGGCGACAAACCACGCTTAACCACAACCACTGTCTTAGAGTTATGCACGTTCAAGATTGGCATACCATAAATTGGTGATTGCGGATCTTTAGCAGCAGCAGGGTTCACAACGTCGTTAGCACCTAGAACGATGGAAACATCGGTTTGTGAGAACTCTGGGTTAATGGTATCCATTTCGACCAACTGGTCGTAAGGAACTTCCGCTTCCGCCAACAATACGTTCATGTGACCAGGCATACGACCTGCTACAGGGTGAATAGCGTATTTAACGTTCACACCTCTAGCTTCCAGCATGTTCGCCAGTTCACGAGTCGCGTGTTGCGCTTGAGCAACAGCCAAACCATAACCCGGTACGAATACCACTTTTTGTGCGTTATCAAGCAACATGGCCACTTCATCAGCGCTTGAGTATTTAACTTTGCCATCATAGAAGGCATCGTTTTCACTTTTGCTAACACCAGCACTTGCTGCCATAGAGCCACCGAACAAGACGTTGGTCAGTGAACGGTTCATCGCTTTACACATGATGCTGGTGAGAATGATACCGGAGGCACCCACCAACGAACCGGTGATGATCAAACCATTGTTGCCCAATACGAAACCAGCAGACGCACCCGCCAAGCCTGAGTATGAGTTAAGCAAAGACACCACAACTGGCATGTCGGCACCGCCAATAGGCATTACCAAGCAAACACCCAACACTAGGCATAAAATGATCATACCTGCGATCAGAATATCTGAGTTCAAAGGATCAACATAAGCAAAGTAGCCTGCGCCAACCACTAAGGTTAACAATACCACTTTAACGATGGCTTTAAACAAACCGACTTTCTTAGCATCACCAATTTTGCCTTTTAATTTACCAACGGCAATTAAAGAACCGGTTAGGGTCACAGCACCAATCAGGATGGATAAAATAACGGCAATAGACCAATCGTACGTAGGAACGAATTTACCCATCTCAGCCAGTTTTTGGCTTTCTAGGTAGTTAGCTGCGGCAACCAGCAAAGATGCACCGCCACCGACACCGTTTAATGCGGCAACCATTTCTGGCATGTCGGTCATGGCAATTTTCTTAGCCAATACGGCACCTAAAATACCGCCGATTAATACACCAACAATAATCCAAGTGTAATCAACAACGTTGTAGTCCAGCAAAGCTGCAACCACAGCAATCAGCATACCGATTGCTGACATTTGGTTACCACGTACTGCTGTTTTTGGGGTGGTCATACCCTTGATGCCAAGAATAAATAAGATGGCAGCAATCAGATAACCAAAGTTAATTAAAATTTCCATGAATGCTTTACCTTACTTCTTTTTAAACATGTTGAGCATGCGGTCGGTTACCATAAAACCAGCCACAATATTAATCGTAGCCAGCGCAATCGCGACCACACCCAACACAGTAGACAGCACAGTCGTATGCTCGCTGCCACCAGAACTGATGATTGCACCAACCACAACGATGCCCGAAATAGCGTTAGTGCCGCTCATTAACGGAGTGTGTAGTGTTGGTGGAACTTTGTTAATAATTTCCACACCGACGAAAACTGCCAGTACGAAAATCGTCAGCATCATGATGAACATTTCCATCAGAATTATTCCTTCTCTATCTGGGCTTTAAGAGCCGCGTGTTTGATTTCGCCCGCTTCGGTGATCAAGGTGGCGGCCACAATGTCATCTTCCATATTCACATTCAATTGGCCGTCTGCGGCCATATTGAGTAAGAACGTGGTGATGTTTTTAGTCAGCAATTGCGACGCATGTACCGGTACACGACCCGCATGGTCGACGTAGCCAATGATGGTTACGCCATCAAGATAGACTTTTTCATTTGCCACTGTGCCTTCGACGTTACCGCCACGCTCAGCCGCTAAATCGACAATTACGCTACCTTTTTTCATGTAGTGCAGCATGTCTTTAGTGATCAGAACTGGCGACGTTTTACCCGGAATCGCCGCCGTAGTAATAACTAAGTCAGCTTGCGATACCTTGATCGTCATCTGCTCGCGCTGCTTGCGGTAGAACTCTTCTGACTTCTGTGTGGCGTAACCGCCAGTGCTTTTGCTGTCTTCTTGTGGCAAATCGAATTCAACGAACTTAGCGCCCAGCGACTCAACCTGTTCACGTACTTCTGCGCGAGTATCGTAGGCTTCAACCACAGCACCTAAACGACGAGCTGTAGAAATAGCCATCAAACCAGCAACACCCGCACCAATAACAAATACGCGAGCAGGATGAATAGTACCTGCTGCTGTCATCAGCATTGGGAAGTATTGTGGCAGTGCCATAGCACCCGCTAATACTGAACGATAACCACTGATCGCGCCCATAGAGCTCAGTACGTCCATGCTCTGTGCACGAGTGGTACGAGGAATAAACTCCAAAGCAAAAGAACGAACTTTGCGTTCTGCCAAGGTTTTAATTAATGGCTGATTGAACCACGCATCCAACAAACAAATTAAGGTTTGGTCTTCACGCAGCAACTCAGCTTCTGAAGCTAATGGCTGACGTACTTTTAAAATGATGTCTGCTTGGGCATACAAGGCTGCCGCATCGGGAGCAATGCTCGCACCACAATTACGATATTCGTCGTCATGGTAATGTGCATTACTACCTGCACCTTCTTGTACTACGACTTCAAAGCCTGCAGAAAGGAGTGCTTGAATCCCAGCAGGGATTTGCGCAACTCGATTTTCCCCAGGAAAAATTTCCTTAGGAATACCAATCAACATAATTAAAACTCCAAATGTTATAAATCGTTAAATACGGTATCGCCACGAACCTTTAGGCAAGCGGCGATTCACTAGTAAGCAAGCTGCGCTTAGGCGCTAGTTAATTTTAATGTGCTTAACGTGTGCTCACGCACGCGAGCTAATAAATCTGCATCATTAACTAATGATTCACCGTACGAAGGTACAAGTTCCTTTAATCGTGCTTGCCAGTCGCCAGTAAGGCGTGACGCAAAACAACGTTCAATCACTTCAATCATGGCTTGTGCAGCAACCGATGCACCCGGAGATGCACCAAGCAAGGCCGACATAGAACCATCTTTAGAAGCAACTAACTCAGTACCAAATTCTAGTTTTCCGCGACCTTTCGCATCTTTCTTAATGATCTGCACGCGTTGTCCGGCTTCAGCCAACGTCCACTTATCACTGCGAGCTTCAGGAAAGTAATCACGCAAAGCGTTAACGCGATCTTCGTGCGACTGACGCACTTCACCAATTAAGTATTTGGTTAGATCCATGTTATTGACGCCAACATCCATCATTTGCACTAAGTTGTTTGGACGAATTGATTTGATCAAATCAAGCTTCGAGCCTTTCTTTAAAAACTTAGTGGTAAATCCAGCAAATGGACCAAACAACAAGGCTGGCTTGCCGTTAATGATGCGAGTGTCTAAATGCGGCACCGACATTGGGGGCGCACCTAAAGCAGCCTTGCCATACACTTTGGCGTGATGACGCTTTACCGCTTCATCGTTCTGACACACTAACCACTGGCCAGATACCGGAAATCCGCCATATCCTTTACTTTCTGGAATACCGGATTTTTGTAGCAATGGTAATGCGCCACCACCCGCGCCTAAAAACACGTTAGCGGCACTGATAACAATCGACTTGCCAGTTTCTAAATTCTTTAAACGCACATCCCAACGCTTGTCTTTAGCGCGTTCTATATCGGTTACCTCATGGCTAACCATCAAATTGAACTGCTCGTTAGATTCAAGTGAAGCGATTAAATTACGAGTAAGTGAACCGAAATCAACATCCGAACCATGTGAAATGCGTGTTGCAGCAACTGGTACGCTGTTATCGCGACCAGTCATTACCAAAGGCATCCACTGATTTAGAACGGCGAAGTCTTCGCTATATTCCATTTCTTTGAACAAATGGTGCTGAGATAGCTTGCTGTAACGCTCACGTAAGAAAGCGACGTTTTTCTCACCCCACACAAAGCTGATATGCGGCGTCGGATTGATGAACTGATTAGGGGCAGGCAATTCACCCGTTTTCACCAATGACGACCAAAGCTGCAACGAAATCTCGAAGTTAGCATTGATGCTTAACGCACGATCAATTTCTACGCCTTCAGCCGTTTCAGGGGTGTAATTCAGTTCGCAATAGCCCGCGTGTCCAGTACCGGCGTTGTTCCAGCCATCAGTACTCTCGTGGGCGACGTGATCCAAGCGTTCCGCCAGAATCAGTTTCAGAGAAGGGTCTAGCTTGCTAAGTAGAGTGGCCAGAGTCGCGCTCATAACACCACCCCCCACTAACAGGGCGTCTGCTTGTATCTTAGGCATGGATTTTTTCCTGTAGGTAAAAATCGATTACAAAACCGGTGCGGATAAGCACCCAACAATGGTGGCTTTTGGCCTTTAAACCATCGAGTTTAAATTTAAGGACGCTTTGTACACAGAGTTGTAATATTTCTCAAGGGCTATATATAGATAGTCTTCATTTTTGATATGAATAGTAGTCAGGCCAAATGAATCAGACGTGAATAGTCAGAAGCGCGATTTGGCTCAAAAACCCGCATCAGGTCTGGGTTACAGCTGAACGTAGAGACTAGATTCGACGGTAAAGATGAGTGAGTACCATCAAGATACCACCGAAAATTTCTATTCGAGAACTTGAGGCTAAAGCTCTCCGCTCAGTTAGGGGCCCTGCAATTTCTATCGGCATAAACTCAAGATCAACATTAACGGCGTCAGTAACATCTAATCTTCCCAAACATCCCCACCGATAGGAAGATAGTCAGAAACTACGTCACACAACTCCTTATTAACTTTAAAACTGTCTATGTGCCCTGAGCCACGATCGTCTCCATAAGGCCCAACCCGTCGTAACGCCCTAAATTCATACATATACGCCATCGAATCACAAATATTCATTGCAGTTGGGCGAAGATAACCTTTCTGATCTTTAAAGTTCCAACACTCCTCACCCTTACTGTCATCTAAGACATAAACTATCCCACAGGAATAATAGATTGAGGTATCTTCACTAGAAGAACTCCCACCACAAGAAGCTAAAAAAATAAAGAGCAACATGGTCAGTACTTTTCGAATCGAAATACACATAGTATTTATTCCTCAAAAACAACTTTAGTGTAACAAGGTACTTCTAAATACTGGGTGCTATATCCAACAACATCGACAACTACGCTATCGACTCCAACACACGAATACGAAACACCTTCATTTTCACTCAAAGTGAAATATTTATCATAAATATAAAATGAAACCACTTTTTTAGAAAAATTATAGAAAGATATCTTAAAATCATTCTGATCTTGCATCACTATCGTAAAATCTCGGAGCGCCGCTAAATTGGCACATGAAAACGCCGAAGCCGCCATCAAAGACACCATAAACAAGATCTGGCATATAATTTTCATTAACTAATCCCTAACAATGAAAAAGTTGATTATACAGAAAAATTTTTAACATTAATTTCTTCGAAGCACATAGATCTCTACGCTTCTCTTTAGCAGTGGATAACAATCTATCGGCATGCGCTCCGACATCTCTGTCGCTTTTGAGAATAAACTAAATTTATTACCTTGACGAAGAAAAGTACCGTCACTTCTGTCACGCCCCATCATTGAGTATTGCTCTCGCCTCTCCCGAGCCAAGCTCATCATTTAATTCAAACTCGCCGATAGCGACGCGATGTAAGGCCAGCACCGGATTACGGAAGCGGCCAAACATACGCTTGATTTGATGATAACGGCCTTCTTCTAGCGTTACGCGACCCACGCACTCGCTGATACACTCAAGCTTTGCAGGTTTGGTGGTGATGCCTTCAAAAGGAAAATAGATGCCGTCGCTAAAGGCTTGGATGCATTCGTCAGTGATGGGATTTTCGACCGTTACTTCATAGACCTTGGCGACTTTATTCTCGGGCGACATTAAATACCGCGACCATTCACCGTCATTGGTTAGCAGTAATAACCCCGACGAATTTAAATCCAGACGCCCGACAATGTGTAAATCCGGTGCGTAAAACTCACCGTTGTTATATTCACTCAGAAGGTCTAACGCGGTTATATGCTGGTCGTCTTTGGTCGCACTTACCACACCAACGGGTTTATTTAGCATCACGTAGCGGCGGATATTGCTTTGCAGTATTTCGCCATCAAGGGCGATGTGAGAGAACTGATCAATAACCTGTTGCGCATCGGTAGCGACACGGCCATCCACTTGCACGCGTTTTTGCGCGAGTAGCAAACGAATATCACCTTTCGGTGTACCGGTTTTTACGCTTAAAAAACGGTCGAGGCGGGATTTTTTCGATTGCACAATGACTTAACGAACGCGATTAATCATGCGTCCGGCTGCGCTCTGCCGGTTTCCATAATTCGGTGAGAAGATAAGTCTTAAAATCATCCGCGTATGGCTGAGATTTTAATCCTTCGCGCATACAAGCAAGCCAAGCATCACGTTCTGCAGGGCCAATAGATAAGTGTCGGTGCGCACCGGGTATATTAATCGGGCCGTATTTAGCACTGTATAATTTAGGGCCGCCGAGCCAGCCACACAAAAACCGCGTGAGTTTGTCACGCGATTCTGCGAGGTCAGCTTGATGCATCGCCCGAATCGTCGCCGCTTCGGGTAATACACACATAGCATCGTAGAACGCATCCACCAGTTGGCGAATACCCTCTTCTTGCCCTGCGGCACGGTACGAGGCATCACCCTGTCCGTACACTGGTGTTTGCTCTGTCATTAAGCAAACTCTTCCATAAAGTCGAGCGCAGCCTGGTGGCGAATGGTGCGGCGATGATTTGCCCACAATTCTTTCACTTTGTCTTGGTTACACTCTTGGCGATCCACCAGAACGCGGGTTTGCAATTCACCCTTGCTTTGGCCACCCACTAACGGCACTTTGCTGAATACAAATTGGTTAGAAACCAAGTCCATAAATGGCCCTGATTTACTGGTCGGCATAATAAACAACAACTGCAAGCCTAAGCTTTCGGTTAAGTAGTTAATCACTTCTTTCGAACGAGTTTCATCCATTTTCGAGAAGGCTTCGTCAACCAGCACCACACGCAAGTGGGTATCACCTTCGTTAAAGCGGAAGGCAGAGGTAATCGCCGCTGAACGAATAATATACGCCGGTGTTTCTAACTGGCCGCCCGACCCTGTGCCGTATTGGCTAAGTGCAATTGGCTCTTTATTCGCAGGCTGCTTATAAATTTCGTAAGCACGATAATTACGGTAATCAGAGATACGCTCTAATTCACGCATCGCTTTTTGCTCGTCGTCATCCAACAGCATTGCCATCAGATGATCGCGGACTTTTTTCGATGCTGCAGAAATATCCGCAGTAAATAAGGTAGCACCATCACCTAACGATGGGTTTTTAATTACCTCATCAAAAAACTGCCAATATTCCTTATATTCAGGCACCCATTCCCAATCAAACCAATAGGTTTCACGGTCGGCACCAAACTGATGATGAGCCAATTCTTTGTTTAGGTCTTCCAGAATACGCTTACCATCATTAATCGCTTGGTAAATCGAGTGACACAAGTTGGTGATAAAGACGTTATTGAAGCTTTCGCGTAATTGCGCCAGCTTGTCTTGTTTTTCAACCAAAATATTGTTCTTTAAGCGATTGTGAACGCGTTCGATTTCACGCTGCAAACCACACACGCCTTTAAAGAAATGGGCGCTGTGCTCTTCGCGATAATCCGGTGCATAAACAATCGCATCGGCGGTTTGGCAACGCAGATTGTGTTCGTTAATATTGCGTTCAATTTCGTAAGCCGTGGCATTAAGCTCTTGGGATACGCTTTTGCGCATATTTTCGATGGCTTCGGCTGGGCTATCGTTGGCTTCCGCATCGGCGGCGGCGAGACGCGCTTCTGAATCAAAGTCTGGCCACACACTCACGATAGCGCGTAGGTTTTCTTCTTTTTTATCGGCGATTTCAGAGGTTTTTTCCTGCATATCGCTGAGGTTTTTACAGAATTTTTCGCTGTCGTTTAACATTTGCTGTAAACGACCTAGCTCACCATCCAGCTCTTTAATCACGGCATCGAGTTCATCGGCTTTTTCTTTTAAGCCAGTAAATTCGTCTTCCATATTGCTAAAGTCGGATACGTCAACTTGGTTCAAAGCTTTTTCAGCTTGATCCATTTGATACTGAGTATCTAACATGCCCTGCATTTGGTCTGCGAATGTTACGTGACGCAGTAAATTAACGGCATCCAGTAATTGCTGGGCTTGGCGGAACTGATGATTAGCTTCGTTAGCTTGTTCAGCCAAGGTTTCTAATTCACCACGCTTGGCCGATAGCGCACGTTCGCGCGCGCCCAAACCAAACACCAGTTCGGTATCATCGAGGTCACAACGATAAATCGAATATGCACCCGAACCCAAACCTTCCTTAGTAACACCACGACGAGTTAAACGCAGAGTGTGTAGGTCTTCAACTTGTTCTACCGTGCCGTAGCTGGCTTCAAGGTAATAACGTGCGGTCGCATGTTCGAACGACATCACATTTAAAATCGAATTCGACGGCAGCTTTAGACGTTCGCAATCTTTCTTCGCTTTTTGCCCCTGAATAACACGAGCACGGCTACCACCGGGAATCGAACGCAGAATATGCGCCGCTTCGGCTTCAAATGCCGGTTCCACAATGATACTGAAACGCGCACCACCGATATAACCTTCAATGGCGCTCTGCCATGCAGGATCGGTCACTTCAACGTAGTCGGCAAGTACGCGCGGATCAGCTTGTGGGCACTCGCGCAGAATGGCTTCAAGTGCTTGGCGCACGAAACCGGGGTAATTTAACTGACGCGCTTCAAGGCTATCAATGTCGCCTTGTTTTTGATTCATGCGCGCTTGTACTTGTTGGAATTTTTGTTCGCGACGGTCGACGTTACGCGCAATTTGGTCGCGCAATGAAATGCCGCTGCTTTCTAATTCCACATTATGGAAGCGGTCACGCCATTGATTCATCAATGATTGCTGCTCACGCGCTTCATCTAAATGCGCTTCTAGCGGCGACAAATCGACCCAGTCTTTACCAAGCAGTTTACGGAAATCGACCGCATCTTGATCTTTGATGGCTAATACTTGTTTCGCTTGATCAAGAATTCGCTTGGAACCTAACGACGGAATTTCTGCGGCAACAGACGTCTTTTGCAAAGCACCGTGTACTAACTCGGTCGCGCGTAAACTGGCCTGCAATAGCTGCTCTTGTTCCAATAAAGGAATGGCTTGCTGTTGCAGTTTCTTTTTGCCATCAGCTAAAGCGCTTTCAGCCGCATCTTTATCTTGCAGCGCATCAATACCGCGCCGACGCGCTTCCATGGTGATCAGCTGTTCGCGTAATTGTTTACGACGATCTTGGGCAACATCACGCTCTTTTTGCGTTTTATTTAATTGCTCGCGAAAGTTTTGTTGCTGTTCTTTTGCGCTTAAATAACTGCGTTGGTCATGTAAAAAGCGGCTGCGCGCAGCGGTATATTCCAGTACGTTGTAATCAATCCATTGATCAATATACCGGCCCGTCGCGCCTTTGGTGCTGTTCAATATTGCGATGGTTTCAGCCAAGGTATTAGCATCGGATTCCATCGCATAGATGGTTTTCATTAAGTCCGATACGCTGCGAATAGCATCGCCCATATCCTTGGCTTCGAGAATTTCGTTAGCCACAAAGCCGTTAATACTTTTAACCGGCTTATAGGCCATAAAGCGTGAGAAAGTACGCGCTGCGTTCATGGCTTCACGTTCTGGCACCGCATCATTGCGACCACGTAAAGCTCCATATAAACGACGTAAATACTGTTTTTTCGTATCGTATTTTTCAATATTGTGCGGTTCGATACGACGCGCTAGATTTTTACCGAGTTTATTCAACTCGACGACATTACGCTGACCATCGGCTTGATCTAACAAGAAGTCGTTTAGCGTTAACTGCTCGCCGGCAATAATAAAAAACTGCAAATCATTTTGACGTGCAACAGGCTGGCTACCGGCGCGATCAATCGACGCACTCACGCCGATAATCGCGGTAAACGGCTCACCACTTTCGCCACCTGTGCCATCCGCACTGTTCGCCGTTGGATGAAATACCGCGGCTAAATAGCCAACAGCACCGCCGGGGCGCGCATAACTGCCATCGTCACAACCTAAAACATAAGAGGCCAAGGTACGCACGTTTTTACCGCGACCACGTTGGGTAGCTTCGTCCTGACCGGGGTTGTAATGGAACAAGGTATCGTGCGCTGCCGTCATGATGGTTTGAATGGCATCAGCTGCGGTCGTTTTACCTGAACCGTTACCACCAGAGAGCAAATTAATGGGGCCAAATTCAAATTCAGTGGCCGGAATATTGCCCCAGTTAACGTATATAAATTTCTTTAAAAACATGGCAATTATTCCCCAAACAAGCTGGCAGGTTGATGTGAACGCTGCGGCTCGTTATTTGTGTCTTCGTCAGCTTTTACGGCTGCTGTTTGTTCTGTATTTTCAACTAAATCAGCTTCTTCAGCAGGATCTGAATCAGCCGCTTCTGCCGTAATTTCTGCTTCAGATTCGGCGTCGGCGACAACAATGTCTTCGACCGCCTCTTCATCTTCGGAGTCAGTCAATTCTGCAGCGACTTCAGCTTCTTTTTCTAGCGCAGGTGCAGTGTCTAGTGCTGTGATTTCAACATCATCAGAGTCATCTTCACCATCCATCAGTTCGGTTAAGACTTGATCACTGACGTAACTCATAATCATAGGGCGAATGCGCAACCACATGTCGCCATCACCTAAGGTTTCTTCGTTAGCAATTTGCACTAAACGTAATTGTTTTAAGCGACGAAATAGCTGTTTACGATCCGTTAGGTTATCGGGCAAATTGCGCTTCAAAAGGTTTTTCATGGCGATGCTTAACGCTTCTAGCGAGGTCATCACGCAACCTTGATCGTCAACTGCACCTTCACGCAGCGCTTTGTCGTACTGAGCACGCAATACCAAAGTTAACGCGACTTCGGCTTGATTCAAGCGCGTACGGAAGGACTGTTGACCACCAAACTCTTGATCTTCGTCCATGCCCGGAACTTGCGAACCTGGTGGAAATAACCGCACAAATTGAAAACGACGGTCATGTTGAATACGCACGCCAATCAGCGATAAATACTCACCCACTAATTCTTCTAAACGCACATAGCGATCATAAAGTGTTTGTTCGATCTGAGATTCATCACGACAGATAACGCCGTAATCCAGCAAGCGAATTAATAACTCGGAGTAATCGCGCTGGCTCAGTCCTTCTTTTTCTAATTCTTTTTCAATCGACTGCAACATACTCAAGACTCTTTCTGAACCAGTTCAAAGGTAAAATGATCTTTTTTGGTGAAATACACATCGCCCTGTTCTCGGGCTGGATTTTCATCATAATCAATAAGGAAGGTGAATTCAGACGACAAGCCGTCGGCTGCACCTAGGCCAATAGCATGCGCTACGGCGAGGAAATCTTGCGCCGATTCAATCGGCATATCGCGGGTAGATACCGGCTTACCTGTCGCCAATTGGCGTTGCATGTAGTTTTTCAAAGCCTGCTGATTAACAAGGAAAGCTTGATCCAACACTTGCTGCACATAGATGTCACGACGCGCTTCGATATCAAAATCACCTTGCCCATCATCTAAATGCGCTTCAATTTGACGACGAGTACGCGGCGCTGCCATACGAACTTGGCCAGGATCCACCAATCGCACCTGTGGCACAGCCATTAACTCACCGGCCCGCTCTAGAATGCTATTTTGTTCTTTCTCGGTCTTACTGGCTAAGTGCTTACACACGGTCAGTACGTCGTTTTTAGACTGCGACGCGAGATAACTCATTTGACGAATAATGATGTCTGCACGTTTGGTAAAGCTTTGCAGTGCGCGACGCAGTGCTGGCAGCATGATGTCACTGGCATTACGCAAACGCATTTCGATGCCATCGAGCAAAGTCCAGAACACGGACTGGCCTTCTTGCCCGAGTTCCGGCAGGAGTTCACGTAGGCGACGCTCGGTCTTCGCTTTAAAAGCGACGTCTTTTTTGCGGATAGCATTGATGATCTTTTGAATAGTATCGCGATGCTTCTCCACGTTGTCCGCCGACAAACGCACAGACAGATCAGGCTGGAAACGATTCTCCATAAAATCGAAGAAGGCTTCACTGGCACGCTGAATAAGAAGCTGATCTTCCATCTCACGCACAAGATCACGCTTACGCTCTTCCAGTTCGGCAATCACATCGGTGAAATCACTAATAATGCGCTCAGAGTATTCATAGGCGTCCAACAGGTCATAGATATCGCCGCGCTCTAAGAAAGATTCTAGCGAGTTACGTGTGTTGCGCGTATTGCGATGGCGAGTGCGCGCCATTGAACGACTTTCGGTGATGAATGGCTCTGTGAATAAGCGCCCGTACCGAGTAAACGCAAAGGTACTTTGCAACGTGGCTTCATCCACCTGCTTTTCTAACCAACCGTGCTCTAAAAGTTGATTGAGTACCCAACCGGCTTGCTCGCGGCTGTTACGAAAGCGACCGTCTGGCGTATCGTCAGCTTCTTCGCTGCCATCCGCCAATACTGGGGCACGCACAAGCGCCTCTTGAAATACCTCAACCACCGTATCACGTTGAATTGCTTGGCCATAATCCGCACTGCTGGAGCTATACAGTCGCTGATACAGCTCACGTAAGCACTCCATAATCTGTGCCCGGTACTTGCCGGTCATGGGGCGGAAAAACTGCCCTCGTTCCTGTTCAAAAAACATACGATTCAATTCAATTTGTCGCGATTCAAACGCGCTAGATTACTGAAAGCAGAGCGCCTTGACCAGTGCAGAAACCAATGAGTGTGTAACCATAGGTGAATGCTTCGCCCTTATGCAGGTTCGAGCTATACTAAGTGCGCCCTGAAAAGGAAATCTTCTATGCAGCAACACCCTGAAACTCGTGCCAAATCGCTCTTTTTTGAAGTCGGCACTGAGAAGCTTATTGAACTGTCTCTGGCCTCGTTTGGCCTGTATAGCTTCTATTGGACCTATTGTAACTGGCTCCAGATTGCCCGTCGTGGTGGCCAAGTAAGCCCCATCTGGCGCACCTTGGTTAGTGTTGTCTATCAATTCGACCTATATCGTAGAATTAGTAAAACTGGCGAAGAGTTTGGCGAACCTACACGCTGGAAGCCTGCTCGCCTTTATTTTCTCTACCTGCTGTTTACCCTAATGCCAATATGGATGCTTATAACCGACCATTATTGGGGGCTATTAGCCAACCTAATGACTTTGCTACCTAATCTATTGGTTAACCAAACTATCAACAAACTTCACGATCAGCGTATGCATTTCTTTGCTAAAAACACTGAGCTATCTGGCTTGAATTGGGCACTGATAGTAAGCGGCATGATTGCTTGGCTTACCCTGATGACGTATGCGTTGGTTCAATAAGTTTTTTGCTTCTATAGGATTTGTCATATTTGCACTGGGTAATCTGCTACCTGCGGCATCTGCAGACACGCCTCAAGACTTAGAACGTCTCGTGATTTCCGCACCGGGAAGTCAGTATATTGGCAGGCACTTTCAGTATATCGAAGATCATAATCGCAGTTATCGATTAGAAGACGTCATGCGCTCCTCTGCTTGGCAAATGGATGATAAAGAAAGTCTTAACTTTGGTTTTAGCGATTCTGCTTACTGGCTAAAAATCAAACTGACTAGTGATGTCAGTGGTAATTGGTATTTTTGGAATCGCTATTCACTCTTAGATAAAGTAACACTCTACTTATGTACTGCAGATTCTAAGCGACGCTCCCAGTGTCGTATATCAACCGCTGGGGATTCATTACCTTTTGCGGAAAGAGAAATAGCCCATCCCAATTTGATTTTTGCTTTACCGCTCACCGCTGGTAATAGTTACGACGCTTACATATTTGTCGATACGCAAGGTACATATCAACTCCCAATAGAACTTATTGATGGCGAAAGTCTGCGCTCTGGCTTGCTAGGCAATAACATACTGCGAGGTGGATATTACTCCATGATGATTGTCATGGGGCTTTATAACTTATTTATATTTTTTTCTATACGTGATCGAAGTTACCTATTTTACTCTGCCTTTGTTGCCTCATTCTTATTGTTCCATATGTCGTATGAAGGCTCGGCCTTCCAATATTTTTGGCCAAACTATCCAGAATTAAACAGCATTGCTCTACCCTTCTTTTTTGCTTTGGCTCAGTTGGCAATGAGCTGGTTTATCCCCTCGTTTTTACGCTTAGAAAAATATGGTCCAACCAGCTTTCGACTCTTTCGTATATTCAGTGCATTGGCCATCGTTTTTATGGCATTGGCACTGATTACGCCCTATCGCTTCAGTGTTTCTACACAAAACCTGTTCAGTTCATTAATGGCAGTATCAGCTTTAGTTATCAGCATCTCGTTCTGGCTAAAGGGACACAGAGGTGCGCGTTTTTTCACTATTGCTTGGGTTATGCTAATCACAGGTATGGTTGTTGGTAATCTTAGTTCTTTAGGCATCGCCCCTACTAATTTGCTAACGCTATTTGGATATCAATTTGGTTCATTTTTCGAAGTTATCTTCCTATCACTTGCTCTCGGCGAACGTATTATTCGCTTACAAGATGAGCATACGAGAGCTCGAAAGAAAGTGGTCGAAAGCCAGCAAGAGGCCATCCGTTACTTACAACGATACGAAGATATTTATCAGAATTCGATTAACGGCCACTTCCGCATGGACGATAGTGGTGCAATTATTAAAGCCAACAAATCATTCACCAAGTTATTCGGCTATCAAACCGAAAGTGAGTTATTAGCCAGCAATATGCTATTAACCGACTACATAACAACCAAGAAAAACAGTGCCGAACTATGGGAAAATTTAAACAAAAATAAGCGTGTGCAAGGTTTCCCGATTACTATTCGCCCATATAACTCTACATCTGATTTACAAGTGC
>Ga0105357_10000515_pt1 | contig 20520 bp, 21 predicted proteins | sample GOMGulsemesocosm_4_FD_83660 | JGI IMG/M metagenome (GOLD analysis project Ga0105357, IMG submission 83660) | Methane-oxidizing microbial communities from mesocosms in the Gulf of Mexico - GOM15B Gulf of Mexico | ecosystem: Environmental > Aquatic > Marine > Cold seeps | place: USA: Gulf of...
CTCTGCCCCCATAGCATACCAATAGGCTTGCTGGTTGAAGGTTATATTAGCGCTGCGCTGCATTTGTATTTGTAAACGGGCGGTCATTTGGCTTGCAATAACAGCACATAAGGCAACAATTAACATAACGGTTATGAGCGCTACGCCTTTTTGCTGGTGATATTTTGCTAAAAAAATGATCACAAATTTTTACCTTGTCTGTCACCAGCCACCAAAAACTGTCGACGAATAATGCCGTAATCTTTAGTGTCAATTATAATGGCAATAGCTAATGGTAAAGAATTATTTGCCCATGTTTTTTGCCATTTTATACCATTATAATAATCAAAAGTTAATTCTGTTACACCGCTAATCAATGGCCTTACTTTTGGCTCTTCGCCAACGACTGAGTCAACAAAATTAAAGTGTAAACGTTGTAATGTTCCATCGAATAGTCGATAAGCTACCGACTGCATATCACTACGCGGTAATAATAAACCCGGGTTTGTCCAACCATGACGCACAAAAGCTATTGCTTGTTCTTCGCTAGCAAAACTGTCGTCTGCACTTTGTATAAATTTCGCTAGCGGGGCTTCGCCGTTAAGTCGAATACTACGGCGTGCAATTTGGATAATGTCTCGCTCAATAATTAAAAAAGCGCGTTGTAATTCATTCTGCCGTTGGCTATTTTTTTTAGTTGTTTCATTACCTTTTAATACTGAATCAAAAATAGTGAAACTAGAGAGGCTGATAAGGGAAAAAATGGCAATGGCAATCAGCACTTCTAATAATGTAAACCCCTGATTAAATTGCTTTGTAGGTAAGCTTGGTTGTAAAGGTTTTATACTGGTAGCTGGCATTATTTCTCTACTTTAGAAACATATGTGGTTAAGCTGCTTATCGCTAATTCATCATCTTGGTGTAGGCGAACTTCCATTACAATTGCACGCATGTCTTTGTCGGTAGTTTTAATCACTTTTTGTTGCCAAAACCAAGTTCTGCCGGCTAATTCTATTTCGCCTTTTAGGTTGTTTTTTGGTGGCCATTTTACGGATAAACTTGCGGCAACCAATTGGTTTGAAGCAACCCAATTAGCAAACATTTTACTTTCTAGGTAACTAATGTTTCTAGCATTGTTATTTGCGGTACTTAATAGCGCTATACCTGCGATAGAAAATACTGCCAGCGCTAGCATCACTTCAATTAAGGTAAAGCCTAATGTGTTTGTTGTGTTAACTTTTTTATTTTGTAAGCTCCTGGTTTGCTGGCTTTTTATTTTTACGTTGTTAATCATCTAGCACCGGTCCTTCTATTGTTAAAGGTATGCTATAAATTCCGGTAACACGATAAGCTAATTCGGAGAGGACATCATAGTGTGAAACGTCATTAGTGAATTGAAATGTAAGGCTAAAGGGGGTTATATCACCACCTGATAAAAGATAAACTTGCGGTAATAACCATTTTTCTTTTTTAGCTTCTTTCGCTTGCTCTATGGTGTCTGAAGTGTTGTACGAAAGATACTCTTCATCTTTTGTTTTGAACACTGATGAATCAAAAAGTAGTGGCTCTTCAATAGGTAAATCTTCTAGGGCAAGTTTAAGCGTTACCCCTTTGGGTAGTTTTTGTGTAGATAACCAATCTTGTTGTGATATTTTACTCCACTTAACGCCGTCATAGCCTAAAAAACGATAAGTGTTCTTGTCGAGGTATAAACCTAGCTCAATATTATTGAGCAAGCCATAATTTGCGGCACTTTCAAACCGCTCTGCAAACTGATAACTGGCTTTTTGTAGGATGTCTTCAGGACGTTTACCCGAAAAGTTAAATTGTACAGCCGACACAATCAAGCCAATTAACGCAATCACCACTAAGACTTCAAGTAAGGTGAAGCCTTTAAATTTTGTTATTGGTTTTGATCGTGTCAAGCAATGGTTTTTCATATTTTTAGGGTAGCTATACTTAATTTAAGCTAATAAACTACTGGTAATCACCTAAATTCCAATTACCTATATCGTCTTCGTTACCTACTTCTCCATCAGGACCTGCAGAAAATACATCCATTTTTCCTTGTTCACCAGGGTTTAATAAAAGGTACTCATTACCCCAAGGGTCTTTAGGAAGACGTTTTACATAACCATCTTCGGGAAAGCGACGTGGAATAGGTTCTATGTCAGTTTGATCTGTTAATGCCTCTAATCCTTGCTCTGTACTTGGATAATTATAATTATCCAATTTGTACATACTTAACGAGTTTTCTAATGCGGTAATGTCTTGTACTGTTTTTTGTATTTTAGCGGTATCTTGACTACCCATTAAATTTGGCACTACTACACTTAACATCATCCCAATGATAACAATGACAACCATCACTTCTAATAAGGTGAAACCCTGTACACTTTTAAATTTATTTTTAACCATAATTTTTCCTAACGACTTATCTAATGTAAAGTTAATTTTAATTTTTCTATGGGTTGGTGTTGAGTGGATACCACTCCTGGGCAATTGCTAACCAATAAAAGTATTCAATTTCATAATAGGCTCTAATATTGCCATAACAATAAATAAAACAACTGCTGCCATAGCTACCATTAACGCAGGCTCAAATGCTTTTAAAGAAATATTCACCAAGGCTTCAAATTCTTTATCTTGATTATCAGCTGCACGACTTAACATTTGCTCAAGTTGACCACTTTTTTCACCACTGGCTATCATATGTAGCATCATAGGAGGAAATAACTTTGTTTGCTCAAGTGACAAGTGTAGGCTTGAGCCCTCACGTACTTTATCAGCGGCTAATTTTACCTGTTGCTTAATATATAAATTGTCGAGCACTTCACCTGAAATTTTCAGACTTTCTAATAAGGGTACCGCACTGGCAGACAGTATACTTAGCGTTCTAGCAAATCGGGCGGTATTAATACCTTTAGCTACTTTACCTATGCCTGGAAAGTTGATTATTTTTTGGTTGTAAGCCATTTCAAATTTTGGTTTTTTCAATAATTGTGAAAATAGCAACATTATCATGGTAGTAAATAACACTATCAACAAACCATTGTCTTGTAAAAATTCACTACTAGCAATTAAAAACTTAGTTGAACCAGGTAGATTTGCTCCCATATGCTCAAACTGACCAACAATTTGTGGTACCACCTTTGTTAATAGAATAGCGATAACGCCTACAGCAACAACCGTCATGATCACAGGGTAAACCAGGGCTTGAATGAGTTGTGAACGCATTTGCTCACGTTGCTCTGTGTAGTCAGCTAAGCGATTTAGTACTTTGTCTAAATGACCCGATTTTTCACCAGCTGCTATCATAGCACGATATAAATGATTAAAAACCTTGGGATATTCAGCCATACTTTCAGCTAGGCCATAACCTTCAGTTACTTTGGTTCGCACCCCCAAAACCATGCTTTTAATAATATTTTTATCACCTTGTTCTGCAACAGCTATTAATGATTCTTCAATAGGCAAGCCTGATTCAACCAAGGTTGCTAATTGACGGGTAATCAACGCTAACTCTGCCGCTGATATTTTTCTTTTTATTCTCTGATTACTCGGCTTAGCTTGTTTACTTGTTACCGATTTATTATTAGCCAGTGTGGGTGTAACTTCTGTCGGCATTAGGCCTTGTTCACGTAATAAAGCGCGCGCTTGCCTAGGTGTATCGCCTTCAATAACGCCTTTTTTAGTTTTTCCTTGCCTATCTACGGCTTGATAATCAAAAGCAGCCATTAATCTTCTCGTGTAACACGCAACACTTCTTCAAGAGTTGTTTGCCCGGTCATTACTTTGTCAAAACCATCGTGTCGGATAGATGCTGTGTTTTTACGAATATACTTCTCTATTGCTTGTTCGCCATGACCATTGTGGATCAATTCACGAACACCATCATTAACAGTTAATAATTCATGAATGCCTGTTCGACCGCGATAGCCTTTAAAATTACATTTATTGCAACCTTTTGCACGATAAATTACTCGCTGGTTATTATCAGCTAAGCTGAGTAAGGTACACTCTTCTTCATCTGGCAGATGACTTTCTTTACAATATGGGCATAAAGTGCGAACTAAACGTTGGGCAAGTACACCAAGTAAACTAGAAGAAAGCAAAAAAGGCTCTACGCCCATATCTTCCATACGTGTAATGGCACCTGCAGCAGAATTAGTATGTAAAGTCGATAGCACTAAGTGACCGGTTAAACTTGCTTGAACTGCAATTTGAGCTGTTTCTAAATCACGAATTTCACCCACCATGACCACATCAGGATCTTGACGTAAGATGGCGCGTAAACCACGGGCAAACGTCATATCAACCTTAGTATTTACCTGTGTTTGACCAATGCCTTCAATAGCAAACTCAATTGGGTCTTCAACGGTTAAAATATTACGTTCTTTTTCATCAACTTGTGTTAATCCAGCATACAAAGTTGTACTTTTACCTGAGCCTGTAGGGCCAGTTACTAAAATAATACCGTGGGGTTTATCAATTAATTCGCTAAAAGCATGGCGATTAAAGTCTGTCATGCCCAGGTCTTCAAGATCTAACCTCGCTGCATTTTTATCAAGTAAACGTAAAACAACTCGTTCACCATGACCTGTTGGCATTGTTGATACGCGAACATCAACAGCACGACCACCAATACGAAGTGAAATACGACCATCTTGCGGAATACGTTTCTCTGCAATATCAAGTTTTGCCATCACTTTAATGCGCGAAACTAATAAAGAAGCGAGCTTTCGGTTAGGTTTCAAAACTTCACGTAAAATCCCATCAACTCGAAAACGTATTTGCAGTGTGTTTTCAAACGTTTCTATATGAATATCACTGGCACTTTCTTTGATAGCTTCGCTGAGCATAGCGTTAATAAGTTTAATAATGGGCGCGTCATCTTCGTTTTCTAACAGATCTTCGCTTTCTGTGATTTCATCGGCAAGCGAATATAAATCTACTTCATTGCCAATATCTTCCATCATTTGTTGTGCTTCAGAGGAGTTACGTTGATAAGCCTTAGTTAACAATAATTCAAATGATGCTACATCATGCACATCAAAACTAAGTGGGGCTTTAATAATCCGTCGAACTTCAATAATGGTTTCCAAACTAATATTGGCTAAACAGTGTAAAACGTAAGCTGTTTCATTTTTACTAAGTAATACGCTAAAGCGCTTAGCAAAAGCGAAAGGTAATCGCCAAGCGATAGCACTTAACTCATTATTATCAAGCTCAGTTATTTGTTCGCCCTGCGGTTCTATTGCTACCTCTGTAGCTTGAATAAAGTCTTCAGACATTATTCGTTAATCTCTGTTTGTATACTCGTGTCAACAGTCTTACCTTGTGGTAACTGGTCTTTTTCTTGTTGGGATTGATCTTGCTGTACCTTCTGTTGATAATCATCAAAAGTAGGTGGTAAAACTAAATCGTTAGTCCACTTAGGTAATATGGGTAACTTTTTATTACTCATTAAAGACAAACCTTCCTCATGCTTACGAATTTGGTCAGCCCGCATATAGTTATATTTACTTTCACTGATTTCATTCATTAAGCCCGTCTCACGTATTATCGTGGAACGTAGAAATACCATTAAATTACGCTTTCGTGTACTATTACTGGTCGATTTAAACAAGTGACCAATAAAAGGGATATCACCCAATAGTGGTACTTTCTGCACACTTTCTTGAACATCTTCATCAATTAAACCGCCCAGAACTATCGTATCTCCGCTTTCAGCCATAACAGTGGTTTTTATTTCTCTTTTATTAATTGAAATATCAACCCCTGTGTTGCCGCTAACCGAGGAAGTTTCTTGCTCAATAGTGAGTTGAACGGCATTGCCCTCATTAATCTGTGGCGTTACACGTAATTTAATACCCACCTCTTGACGTTCAACAGTTTGGAAAGGATTGTTATTATTACTACTACTTGTTGATCCTGTGAGAATAGGAATTTCTTGACCGACAATAAAATAGGCTTCTTCGTTATCAAGTGTAGTAATGCTTGGTGTAGCTAAAACATTTGAGTTAGTATCAGTGCTCACAGCTTGAATAATAGCCGCCCAATCACCTGTGGCGATTCCCATAACTATACCACTGGTTGATCCTAACGCCGCTCCGATTAAAGAAAAATCGCCGTCTGTATCATTTAATCTATATTCATCACTAATTTTTTCTCCAGTTTCAGAAGAGTAAACTGCTGGAACTATTTCTCCTTTCTTGGTTTCTGCCAACTTAACACCAGCTGCAACAGATGAAATAGTGGCTGGGCCATTTGTGAATTGAGTAAAACCAAAATTCTCATTACCCCACTGTACTCCTAAACTTACACCGTCAGTTTCATACACTTCAACAATAATAGCTTCAATTAATACCTGTGCACGACGAACGTCCAGTTGACGAATAACGGCTTCAAGAGATCGTAACATATCGGGTTGTGCAGTAATAACCAACGCATTAGTAGACTCATGGGCTTCAATACTAACATCACGCTGGCCACTACTACTTCTTGCTTGGGACGTTTTCTTTTCTGAAGTAATAGATTTACTAACACCTTTAAGTACTTTCACTAAGTCTGAGGCTTTTGAGTATTTAAGATAGTAAACACGAGTATTACCATTTCTTTCTAACTCGCTGTCAAGTCGCTTTACTAATCGAGCCACACGTTCGCGCGCCTTTACTTCACCACTAACAATAACGCTATTACTACGATCATCGGCAACAATTTTAGGAATTAAAAAAGTAGGTTGACCTGCTTTGCCATTTGATGGCTTGTTCATTGCTTCGGTGATACGCACTATTTCACTGGCAGAAGCATATTCTAATTTGATAATTTGTACATCTTGATCGCCTGCTCTATCAACACGTTCAATGATTTTAACTAATCGATTTACCGTTGCGGCGGTTCCTGTGAGCATAATAACGTTGGCAGGATCATAGTTTGTCACATTACCGCCACCTGCTTGATCTGACAATTGTCGTAACAGCGGCACTAACTCACGCACGGTAACATTTTTCACTTCGACAATACGGGTAACCATTTCATCACCAACAATTTTACTGCCACTACCAATAACAGGAATAGCAGCAGTTTTTGCGTCTTTATTGCGAATGATTTTAACTATATTATTATCTCTTTCTATGGCGGAAAAACCGTAAACCTCTAATACATTTAAGAAAAATTGATAATATTGTTCTTCTGATAGTAAATCATAACTGCGTACATTAATTTTACCGCGCACGTTAGGATCAACAATCATGGTTTTTTTCAAGTTTTTGCCGACAATAGTAACAAACTCAACAATTTCTGTGTTTTTGAAACTAGGGGAATATTGCACGGCACTTGCTTGTCCGACTGAAAAAATTCCGTTAAAGGTACAAGCCGTTATCAAAACCACGCTCAATTTTTTAAGTTGCTTAAACTTGTGGAGTATCTGTTTAACCACAAATGCGTTTAAGGTTGTGCCCATGAAAAATTCCTTATTACTTCTTTATTAATAATAGAAGTTAATGCTAAAAATTAATGTTTATGAAAGTATTTTTTAATTGATACTAAACAGTATACTAATCAAGTCGTTTTTTCGCTTAACCAATAATGATATATCACGTTCAGTTTTTAATGCTGACAATGCCTGTACCGCCTGTAGTGGAGCAAGTAAATCATAACCGTTCATTTGTACCGCAATATCACCTGATTTTAAACCAGATAATTTAAAAAATGCAGCGTTTTTGCCTGGTGATAAGCGGTAACCGACAATTTCCCTCCCTTTTCGTGAGGGTGAAATGTGTAGGTAATCTGTTATTTTTCCAGGGTTACTTTTTAAATCGGCTCTTAAAAGCTGAGCCTGTTTACTTAGGCTATCATTAGAACGTTGATCAACAACTCTCGCTTTTGACCTTGAGGCGCTATTTCGTGATTCACGCGGTTGAGGTGCTTTATTGTAAACTTTTTTATTAGAGACGCTTTGCGCTGGTTGACTATAATCAGCACCATCTAGCATTAGTGTTTCTAAACGACCAGATTGTTTTATAATAACTCGATCAAATAATACTTGTTCAAGGCTTGCACGTGTTCCTTTTATCATTTCGCCAATACCGTAAGTTTCTTGCTTATTTTTGTATTCAATAATAGCAGCGGCAGTACCAACTTGGTCACTAGCTACCAAACCAGACAATGTTAATTTTAATCGTGTTTCAGGTACATTTTTTATTACTGTTGTTTCAACTATAGAGATAGATTCATTGTAGGCACCAAATAAATTTAATGATTGTAATTTGGATAAATCAAGGTTTTTATCTCGTGATTGACTATGAATTTGCTTAGCATTGTTTTCGCCAAAATTGCTAGTTAGAGTGCTAGTAATATTACTAGCACTCGGTATTATCAACCAAGTGATTTTAGCTGCAATAGAGGTAATATAAACCAACAAGCACACACTAAAAACCTGTGCTATTTTTTGCTGAGGTAATTTGGTAATGAAATTATTAATAAAAATTAAATTATTGAATGAAACCATGGGTGTAATTGACGATTTGAAGGTAAGTGAATAATATATTACCTATAATGACACTTGAGTTAAGCGTTAGCAACAAGCTGTGAAGCTATATTTTACAATTTCTTTGCCTTCTGTATTTTGCTTGCTATATAGTCACAGTATTATTTACTTCATTAAGTAACTCTATTAAGTAACTTCATTAAGTATGTGATCTTTGCTATTGCTGAAATTATCCAATCACTGCGTTATTTTTCTTTAATAGCGCTAACCGATACATTTAAGTCTTTCAATATACCGTCATGTATGTTGTAAACTAAACCATGCACAGTCACATTTTGTTTTTTAAGCCAAGCATTACGTAATATAGTGGTATTAGACACGTTAGCCACTTGTTCAATAACATTTAAATCACAGAGTAAATTCATACGTTGGGCATTGTCGACTACAGCATCTAACTTCGCTTCATTAAAGCGATATACATCTTGAATGTGGCGTAACCAATTGTCTATTAAGCCATGGCTTTTATCATCCAAAGCCGCATTAATACCGCCACAACAATAATGGCCACAGACAATAATGTCTTTAACTTTTAAAATATCTACTGCAAATTGAATAACCGATAAACAGTTTAAATCAGTATGAATTACTTGGTTGGCAATATTACGGTGTACAAATACTTCACCTGGTTGCATTCCTAATAGTTCATTAGCAGGTACTCGAGAGTCAGAGCAACCTATCCATAAATATTGCGGTGACTGTTGTTCTGAAAGGCTTTGAAAAAAATGAGGGTTTTCGGCAGTTATTTTGCTAGCCCATTTCTTATTATTTTCAAATAAATGTTTTATTGTGCTCATAAGTATAAATAACTTGTTATTATTAAAAGTATCCAATGACATTTTATGTCAACAATAAGAAGAGTAAAAGAAAAATATGGTTTTAATACGGTATTAATACTAATCATATAAAGTATGTGATCATTTTTACTGGTAAAAATATCTAATCACTTCGTTATTTATTTAATAATTAACGCTGTAGGGTGCAGCTTATTAGGTAATGCGCTTATTAGATAATGCAGGTATAAATTATCCTAAACAACTAGTTTTTGAAATAAATGGCTTGTGTTTGGCCATTTATTTTGTGTATAAAGTAGCTCACCTTTTTAATGAAACGGGAATAAGAAGTAATAATGGCTAGTGCAGCAGCAATTCATATTTTAGTGAAAACAGAGAAGCAGGCGTTTGAATTAAAAGATAAATTAGCTAAAGGTGCGGATTTTGCACAATTAGCGAGAAAATTTTCAATTTGTCCATCAAAGAAAAAGGGGGGTGATTTAGGTGAATTTCGTCGTGGGATAATGGTTAAAGCGTTCGATGATGTCGTCTTTAAAAAAGAATTATTAAAAGTACATGGACCGATAAAAACAAAATTTGGTTATCATTTAATTAAAATTTTATATCGACACTAGTGACCGTTATTCCGGTTTATCTTCTTGCTCTTTTTTATCTAGCGCTTTATTTCGTTTGTTAATACGATCTAGTTGCTCTTTTGTTAAATCAAATTTTCTTGCTGATTTTTTCAACAATAAAACACCTCCGAGAATGATTCCAAGGGCTAAAGAAATTATTATTATGATACCTAAGGACATAAAACCTCTATAAACGTTTGTCAGATGAAGTTAGTTAGATGAATTAACTAAGCTTTACTGTCTTGGTTTCTTTGCTGAGCAAGTACTTGTAATTGTTTAGACTGCTCGTGTAAGCTATTTCGCACTAAGATTTCTCGATCGTCTTCACGGATAAAGTGAAATATTACTTTATGTAGGTAGCACTCTTGATCTTGCTGTATTTCAATTATTTCACCATAACAGTAAATAGCAGAATTTTGATTGAGTAGAAAAATTTTCATTTCTAATAATTGTGCTAGTTTGAACGCCTTATTAGCGGTAAATAATATGCCGCCACCACCAAATTTAACACCTTTAAATCGGTGTTCCTCGTCATCTTGTTGGCTTAAAATATAACCAATCAATAAGTCTATTTTTGCCGATTGATGATTTAAAAATTCAACTAGTTGGCCCGTAATGCCAGAAAGAGCTTGCAAAGGGCGTAGCGCGGATTGATCTATACTTTTAATATCACTTGCCATTTTAAAGGGCGTTGGCATATTCGCTAAAAATTCTTCAAAACTTGTCGTTTTAGCCAACTCAAGTGGCATTATATTAATGCTAAAGTTATAGTCTATTGAAAAAAACTCGTGATATTTAGCGAGTTTTTGCTCTATTGTTTCGTCGTTCGTTTGTGTCATGTTTGCGAATTCTTCACTTTATACTTACTGGTTTAATCAAATCTTATTGAATAACAAAGTTCTAGTAGAAACAAAGCTCTAGTATAAACAAAGTTATAGCAGAAATAATGTTATTTAAGTATCTTTTATTAATTTTGCACCGAACATTGGGTGGCTGTGTTATGCTAAACGCCTTATTTCAACACGAATTTTTTCGTCACTTTTAGTCTTAATATTCAATGTTTCAACCTGTTAGTCTATTTATTGGTTTACGTTATAGTCGCAGTAAAAACCGTGCAGGTTTTATCTCTTTTATTACTTTTTTCTCTACCGTGGGTATATTGCTTGGGGTTGCATCATTGATCACTGTTGTTTCTGTGATGAATGGTTTTGAAGGCGAACTAAAAAAAAGAATTTTAGGGTTAGTCCCTCATATTATTGTTAGTCAAGAACCAGTTAGTCAAGAAGCTGTTAGTCAAGAAGCTGTTAGTCAAGAAGCTGTTACCGATAAATATAATGTTAAAGTAGGTTCTTTCAAAGAATGGCCTGCACTTAGAACGTTGCTATTACAGCAAAAAAATATAGAGCAGGTTACTCCTTTCTTAAGTAGCGAAGCACTTATTCAGTCATCGGTGAATCTGCAAGGTGTCATATTGCAAGGTATCATTCCTGAATTTGAAGAAAATAATATAATTAACAGTCATATGCTATTAGGGTCTTTGTCAAGTTTGTCTGAGCATGCGTACCGCGTTGTTATCGGCCATTCTTTAGCAAATAAGCTAAAGGTGTCGATGCAAGATACCGTACGTATAGTTTTGCCAAATAAAACCATTTTCACTCCTTTAGGCAGAGTTCCTGTACAACGTAATTTTATTGTTAGTGGAATTTTTAATGTTGGTTCTCAAGTTGATGATTCAATGGTGTATGTGCACAGTAAATACGGTGCAAAATTGTTACGCCGACAAGGTGATGGTATAAATCAATTACGTCTTTATTTAGATGATGCTTTTAATGCTGAACAAGTAGTCGATGCGTTAACATTAGCTAATCAAGTGAATTTTCCTATTAAACAACTTAGTTTCACTACCTGGAAGGATAGTCAAGGAGCGTTTTTTTCTGCTGTTAATATGGAGAAAAAAATGATGTGGTTAATGCTGAGTTTAATCGTTGCGGTTGCTGCTTTTAATATTGTATCAGCCCTTGTTATGGTTGTAGTAGAGAAACAAGGAGAAATAGCTATTTTGCAAACACTAGGATTATCTAGAATGGGTATTGTTAAAATTTTCATTACTCAAGGTATGATGAATGGATTATGGGGCGTTACGCTGGGAAGTCTTTTAGGGGTGCTAACCTCTTTAAATATCAATGAAATATTAGCAACCTTCGGGTTTAATATTTTTGAGGCCGGTTATGCAGCACAATTATTACCTGTGCAACTTGAAGTCAAAAATGTTGTGGTGATTGTGTTTTCAGCTCTAGTAATGAGTTTTGTTGCCACGTTATATCCTGCTTTTCAAGCTTCAAAAATTCAACCAGCAGAGGTTCTACGTAATGAGTAAGGTATTACACTGTCAACAATTATCTAAATCATATTTGCAAGGCAATATAGAAATCAAAGTGTTAGATGGCTTAGATTTGACGGTTGAACAAGGTGAGTTACTTGCCATTGTTGGTAGTTCAGGTTGTGGTAAAAGTACATTTTTACATCTTGCTGGCGCCTTAGATTTACCTAGCTCGGGTGAGGTATTTATTAATGATGTTAATATTCTCACCTTATCAGATAAGCAAAGGGCTGTTTTTCGCAATAAACATATAGGCTTTATTTATCAATTTCATCATTTAATGATGGAATTTACTGCACTTGAAAATGTTGCTATGCCTTTACTTATTCGTGGCGATAAACCCAAACAAGCTATTACCATGGCAACTGAAGTATTAGCACAGGTTGGTTTAGCTCACCGTGGTCATCACAGACCAAGTGAGTTGTCAGGGGGAGAGCGACAACGTACTGCAATTGCTCGGGCATTAGTGACTAAACCGTCACTAATTTTAGCCGATGAACCGACCGGTAATTTAGACAGTGATACTGCAGAACAAATTTATCAATTACTTCGTAGTTTAAACCAAAGTGTGCACACTAGTTTTGTCATTGTTACCCATGATATTTCATTAGCTATGCGTATGGACAGACAACTAAAACTAGATCATGGAAAATTAATGCCTTTTGTTGAAAGTGATCAAGTTACTTTAAATACGTTTTCGTCTAACAATCCTGAGACAGCAATAAATGTCTAAAATGGTCAGTTCAACAAAAAATATCAACAAGAGAAATACTTCAGAGTCGATATTTACGCCATTAAGTCTTTTTTTAGCCTTACGTTATGTTCGTAGCAGTCATGGCCAAGGGTTTTCGTCTTTTATGTCAGCGTCTTCAACCATCGGTATTGCATTGGGCACTATGATACTTATTGTCGTGTTAAGTGCCATGAACGGTTTTGAGAAAGAGTTAGCTAATAAGCTATTATCGATAGTACCTCATGCTGAATTAATGTCGGTAAACCAGCCTATTTCAAATTGGTCTGACAACATTAAGCTAATTCAAAAAAATCCTCAAGTTGTTGCAGCAGCACCAGTCATTATTCTAACCGGCATGATGCAACATAAAACACAGCTAAAGGCACTCGAAATAAGGGGTGTTGATGTAAAGTTAGAAACATTAGTCTCAGATATAGAAAATTATATTGTTGAGGGGAGTTGGCAAGGGTTAAATAATACAAGTAGTAATGAATATAGAGATAGTAATGAAAATAGAGTTAATGGGATTGTTATTGGTGCTGGAGTTGCTAAAAAATTATCGGTGAAACTTGGTGATAAGGTTCAAATTTTATTGCCCTCTAACAGCAAAACAACGAAACAAAACATCTTTTCTGCACCGATTAAGCGTTATGTAAAAATTGTCGGTATTTTTAAATTTGGTGGTGTTATTGATGAAACACTAGCCTATATATCACTTGTGCAAGCTGCTGATATTAAAAATTATAAGCCAGGCCAAACGGAAGGAATTCGTTTGAAGTTCAATGACGTTTTTGCCGCACCAAACATTATCAGGGGTATTGCTGCTAAGTTTGATCATTATGTTTATATTAAAGATTGGACCCGTTCTCAAGGGCATTTGTTTAACGACATACAACTGGTTCGTATGGTTATGTTTATTGTTTTAGTATTGGTTATTGCTGTTGCAAGTTTTAATATTGTTTCTACGTTAATTATGGCGGTAAATAATAAAAGAGGTGATATCGCCATTCTTAAAACTATGGGAGCGAGTTCTAAGCTAATAATGCTAACCTTTATTTATCAAGGATTAGTTAATGGGTTGTTAGGCAGTATTATTGGTGGCTTTCTTGGTGTGATTTTAGCGTTAAATCTTGCCGATATCGTGGTCTTTATAGAACGTTTGTTTACCTTGAAGCTGCTGTCTGCGGATGTGTATTTCATCGATCATATCCCCAGTCATCTTCATATGCCTGATGTGTACATTACCGTAATAACTGCGCTTATAATGTCCCTATTAGCCACTATTTATCCTGCTTGGCAGGCGACTAAAATAGAACCAGCACAAGTGCTAGGACAATCTTAGTCTGTCATTAGATTAATGATGAATTATTTTGCTTTAAATTAATTTAATTAGAATAGGGATAAAATGAGGGATAAATGTAACTATTCATTAACTTCACCTTGTTTGTCTCCTAGGTTATCTATTATTATAGATAACCTAGGTATATTACCTTCGAGATCTGTTTTGCAACAGTACGCGTTGCTTGTGTTAGTTTTCAACATCATGACGCTAAAGAAGTAAAACCAATGGCTATTCCAGAATCTATTTTAGGAGCGTTAAAAAGTGTCTGCTGAATTTTCAATTTTCGAACTTGTATTAGAATCCAGCTTATTAGTTAAGTTTGTTATGTTAGTTTTACTCGGTTTTTCAGTTACTTGCTGGGCTATGATCTTCCAACGCACACAAGCATTAAATATGGCAAAGCTAGATTTAAAAGCATTTGAAGATAGGTTTTGGAGTGGTGCTGATTTAAGTAAACTCTACAATGAAGTATCCGATAAAAATCAAATACAAGGTATTGAAAGTTTATTTGTAGCGGGTTTTAAAGAGTTTGCTCGCTTACGTAAAAGCCATATAAATAATCCACAAGTTATTGTTGATGCAACACATAGAGCAATGCGCGTGGCGTTATCACGAGAAGTAGACAGCTTAGAAGTTCACTTACCTTTTATGGCGACCGTTGGTTCGATTAGCCCCTATATTGGTTTATTTGGTACAGTTTGGGGCATCATGAATTCTTTTATTGGCTTAGGCTCAGTACAGCAAGCAACTTTAGCCATGGTTGCTCCGGGTATTGCCGAAGCACTTATTGCCACTGCAATGGGATTATTTGCAGCTATTCCCGCCGTTATAGCCTTTAACCGCTTTAGTCATAAAGTAGAAAAGCTTGAAAATAGCTATGGTAATTTTATGGAAGAATTTGCGAGTATTTTACAACGTCAAACCGCAATTGAGCAGCTAGATTAATTGGGGAATTAACTTATGTATCAAAGAGTTAGACGTCGTAAAGTGGCAGAGATTAATGTTGTCCCATACATTGATGTTATGTTGGTATTACTGATAATTTTTATGGTAACCGCCCCATTAATAACTCAAGGGGTAAAGGTTGATTTACCTCAAGCGTCAGCAGAACCATTAGATAAAGATACAAAGCCGCCTTTGGTTGCTTCAGTTGATGCCCAAGGTCGATATTATATAACTTTAGGAGCAAACGACAAAGAGCCTTTGTCGGCAGAAGAAGTGGCCATTTTAGTTAAAGCTCATTTAGCGGTTAACCCTGACACGCCTGTTGTTGTTAATGGTGATGGAGCTGTGTCATATAATGCTGTTATTCAGCTGATGGTATTACTACAAAATGTTGCAGGTGTACCGTCAATAGGCTTGATGACAGATCCTGTGGAGAATTAAGGTGGAAAAAAAGTTTCTGAGTGCATTAATTAATAGTATTTTTTTGCATGTAGTATTAGTTGTTGTGTTGTTAGTTGGTGATTTTAGTACTGAAACAACACCTAAAAAAAATACGGCTATTGCACAAGAGATGAAACCGATTCAAGCCACCATAATTGATTCAGCTAAATTGCAAAAAGCGATTAATAAAATAAAAAAACAAAAGGCTGATGATAAAGCAGCAGAAAGAAAACGTATTCAAAATATTGAAAAGCGTGCTCGAGATGCCAAAAAACGTCGCGCTAAAGAAGAAGCACGCATTAAAAAATTAGAAAAACAGCGTAAGAAAAAAGAACAAGAGAAAAAACGCGCAGATAAAGCGGCAAAAGAGTCAGTGGCTAGAGCAGCTCAAGCTGATAAAATAAGAAAACAAAAAGAGCAAGAAAAACAAAAAGCTGAAGATGCAGCGGCTCAAGCACGTACTAAACGACGTAAAGCGGAAGCTGCTGCCCAAAAAGCTGACGATTTACGTAAAAAGCAAATTGCTGAGCGGAAACGTCAAGAAAAAGCCGCGGCAGAGCAAGCAGTACGTGAACAACAACTCGCCGATCAAATGTCAGCTGAAATGGCTATGCGAAATAAAGCTCGTCAGCAGCAAATGATGTCAGAAATACAGCGGTTTTCGGCATTGATCACTAATGTTATTGAACAAAGAATGATAAAAGATCGCAGTACTATGGAAGGTAAATCGTGTAAATTAACAATAAGTCTTGCTCCATCAGGCAATGTGCAATTTGTCACTAAAGGTAAAGGTTATTTAGTTGTTTGTAATGCCGCTAAACAGGCAATATATAGTGCTGGAACTTTACCCGTTTCAAAAGATCCAGAAATATTTAAAGAAATGAGCAAAATTAGTGTTACGGTATTGCCTAAGTTTTAAATAGCAAAATACCTAATAATTAACTATTAAAATTAATTTAGAAGTGAACAATGAAAATTAAATTACTCTTCGGACTTTTCATCATCCTACTCTCCACCTCAGCCATGGCTACACTTGAAATAGTGATAACGGGTGGTGTAGATAGTGCTCGCCCTATCGCTATAGTTCCTTTTAAATGGCAAGGTGATGGTGAGTTACCGGAACATATTTCTCAAGTGATTAGCGATGATTTATTACGAAGTGGCAAGTTTAATCCTATCAGTAAAGATAAATTTCCACAGTTATCTATTTCAGCAGCAAACATTGATTATAGTGCATGGGCAAACACAGGCGTAGAAGCAATTGTTTTTGGTACTATTAAAAGAAATACGCTTGGGCAGTATCAAGTTAGTTATCAATTGGTTGATGTAATCCGTGGTCAAATCACCGGTGGACAGGCATCTATGCTCAGTAATGGTAAATTGATTAGAACACAAGATCACATCCTTAGGAAAAGCAGCGCTCAAATAAATAGTAAACAATTTCGCCGTTATGCACACACCATTAGTAATGCTGTTTATGAATCACTGACGGGTAGTAAAGGGGCATTCTTAACACAAATTGCTTATGTTATTGTACGTGATCAAGGAAAGTTTCCATACCAGTTAGCATTTGCAGATTATGATGGTTTTAATGAACAAGTCTTGTTGAGTTCTAATGAACCATTAATGTCACCAACATGGCATCCTGATGGCGAGCAATTAGCTTATGTTTCTTTTGAAAACCGCCAAGCACAAATTCATAGTTTGAATATATATTCTGGACAGCGCCAGTTGATTAGTTCATTTAAGGGAATAAACAGCGCACCTCGTTTTTCACCTGATGGCAAAAAAATGGCAATGGTTTTGTCTAAAGATGGTAATCCTGATATTTATGTGATGACCTTAGCAAACAAGAAGTTACGACGAATAACACGTAATCGAGCTATTGATACTGAGCCAAGTTGGTTACCTGAGGGTAATTCTTTAGTATTTAGTTCAGAACGGGGTGGTAAACCTCAGCTTTATCGCGTAAATTTAGTTGATGGTAAAATAAGACGATTAACATTTAATGGTGAAGTAAACCTAGGTGGATCGGTTACGCCTGATGGTAAGCAATTAATCATGGTTAATAGAACTCGGGGACAGTACCGTTTAGCTAAGCAGGAAGTAGATTCTGGTCTGTTTCAGGTGCTAACTAAAACCCGATTGGATGAATCACCTAGTGTTTCACCTAATGGTGGAATGATTATATACAGCACTTTACATAATAATAGGCAGGTATTAGGTTTAGTCTCGGTAGATGGTCGCTTTAAGGCACGTTTACCTGCACTTGATGGACAAGTTAAATCTCCTGCTTGGTCACCATTTTTGTAAGTTATACCTAATTAACCTTAAGGTTAATTAGGTAAGTATAGTGATAATTTAAATTAATTTTAAAATTATAAGTTTTGTAAAATAAAGGAAAATAATATGTGCTTAAATAAAGCATTTAAGAATGTAGTAATCGCGTTACCTCTTTTAGCGTTAGCAGCTTGTAGCTCTAATGATAACAGTGATGAACAAAGTAATACTGATACCAATGCAAATACCCAAGTGACACAACAAGTTACAGAAGATAGTGTACAAGTAACAGCAGCTAAACGTGCCGCTGAAATTGAAGAACAGAAACGTCAAGAATTAGCAAAATTACGTTCTGAACATATAATTTATTTTGATTTTGATGTCTCGAATGTAAGTGAACAATTTGCCGGTGTTTTAGACGCACATGCAGAATTTTTGAGCGCTAATTCAGATGTTAACGTATTGATAGAAGGTCATGCTGATGAGCGTGGTACGCCTGAGTACAATATCGCATTGGGTGAACGTAGAGCTAAAGCAGTAGAAACTTATTTGGAGAACCTGGGTGTAGCTTCAGAGCAATTATCAGTAGTGAGCTATGGTGAAGAAAAGCCAACGGTTAAAGATCGCTCTGAAGGTGCTTTCGCTAAAAACCGTCGTGCAGTAATTGTTTACTAAACTTTTTACTTGCAGATGCATTTATTAACGTCGGAAAAATAAATGAAAAAAACTTTTTCAAACCGAACAGCTTTATTTGGCTTGATGTTAACTGCTAGTACTTCGGTAGTACTAGCAGGACAAGCGCCAGTGGTTGACATAAATTCAACAGTAAATGTTGAGCAAAACCATGTACCTCTAACACATGTACCTATAACAAAAGTGCCTATGACACTTACTGAGCAATTAGCCACCGTTGAACGTAAGCTGGACTCTCGAAACCGTTCTCAGGTTAATATTCAGCGACAACTCGATGACTTACAAATTCAAGTTAACGACTTGCGCGGAGTTACAGAGTTGCATACTCACCAACTATCTCAAGTACTAGAGCGCCAACGTGAATTGTACCAAGAACTTGATAGACGTGTTAGTGAAGCATTAAAGCCAGCAGTGCGAGCGCCTGACGCTGCCGTGAATAATTCTACAGCGATATCGAAAGATTACAGCAATAATTTAACAGAAAATGAAGCTTATGATAAAGCGCTTAATTTAGTACTTAAAGATAAGCGCTATGAACACGCTATTCCTGAATTTCGAAACTTTAATCTAACATACCCGCAATCAACCTATGCACCTAATGCTCATTACTGGTTAGGACAGTTGTTATTTAATAAAGATAGTTTAGATGAAGCTGAACGTGAATTTACTATTGTTGTACAGCAATTTAAAGGTTCAAGTAAAAGACCAGATGCGTTGTTAAAACTAGCAATGGTTGCTCAGCAACAAAAAAACAAAAATAAAGCAGTAAAATTGTATCGTCAATTATTGAGTGAATACCCAAGTTCAACTTCGGCACAATTGGCTAAACCGCGTCTCGAAAATTTAAAGTTATAAATAAATTCAATTGCTGACAAAAGTAGCCCTTTGCTGAGTTTTTAGGCATATAAGAAAATAATAGTTAAAAAGTGAATTTTGTTGTTGCACTAAATTTTATTATGAGTATTATATGCGGCGCGTTGAGGCACTAAACTTAACGCAATGTCGGCCGTTAGCTCAGTTGGTAGAGCAGTTGGCTTTTAACCAATTTGTCGAAGGTTCAAATCCTTCACGGCCGACCACTTTAAGATACTCCGAGGTTTAAATAACGAATCTTGATGTAAATAACTCTGCTACAAGAGTATAACGAGTAGTTTGAAATTTTTTCAATAAAACACAATGTCGGCCGTTAGCTCAGTTGGTAGAGCAGTTGGCTTTTAACCAATTTGTCGAAGGTTCAAATCCTTCACGGCCGACCACTCTTAAAAGCGCTGAGATTCCAACAGTGACTCTTTAAATGAAACAACTCTACTATCAGAGTATAAACAGTAGATTGAAATTTATTTCAATGAAGTACAATGTCGGCCGTTAGCTCAGTTGGTAGAGCAGTTGGCTTTTAACCAATTTGTCGAAGGTTCAAATCCTTCACGGCCGACCACTTCTTCTTATTAACGTGAATACTCAAATTAAATGATATAATTATTAAGTCAAATTTATTTAAAAGATTATAATTTTCTAGGGGCTGTTTTTTTTAACACGTTGATATTTGAATAATAATAGTTGAAGTAGAGTAACTCAACTTTAGAGTATAAATAGTAGATTGAAAATTATTTCAATAAAACACAATGTCGGCCGTTAGCTCAGTTGGTAGAGCAGTTGGCTTTTAACCAATTTGTCGAAGGTTCAAATCCTTCACGGCCGACCACTTCCTAGAATACTTATCATCAATCAAATTTGAAGCCAAGGCTTTTAACCATTAGGTCTAATTTATGTC
>Ga0105357_10000519_pt1 | contig 20496 bp, 24 predicted proteins | sample GOMGulsemesocosm_4_FD_83660 | JGI IMG/M metagenome (GOLD analysis project Ga0105357, IMG submission 83660) | Methane-oxidizing microbial communities from mesocosms in the Gulf of Mexico - GOM15B Gulf of Mexico | ecosystem: Environmental > Aquatic > Marine > Cold seeps | place: USA: Gulf of...
CTAATAGGAATAACATTGATGAAATTAAAATTAATCCCTTTTTTACTTGCTGGTACTGCTTTAGTTGCAGGCTGCCAACAAAATGCCAATACAGTAGGCGCACCTACTATCTTAAAAGAAAATGCGGCGGCCAGTGTTAACGGTCAATTTATCAGCAAAACGGCACTAGAAGCCCTGACTAAAGAAGTTAGTGCACGTGCTCAAGGTCAAGTTATTCCTAAAGACAAACTGGTCGATGAGTTAGTTAAACGCGAATTATTAATACAAGAAGCAAAAACTAAAGGCTTAGACAAATCGGCTGCAATCCTAGAACGCCTAGAAATGATGAAAGGCGCGCTACTTTCACAAGCGGCTATTGAAGATTATATCAAAGCAAACCCTGTTACAGACGCGGATTTAAAAGCAGAATACGATAAACAAATTGGCATGGTGGCAGGCGGGGCAGAATTCAAAGCACGCCATATTTTAGTTAAAACAGAAGATGAAGCAAAAGCACTTATCGTTGAATTAGATAAAGGCGCGGACTTTGTTAAGCTTGCTACAACCAAGTCAACAGGCCCGTCAAAAGCGCAAGGGGGGGATTTAGGCTGGTTTGGTGCGGCACAAATGGTTGCTCCTTTCTCAGAAGCAGTTGCTAAACTAGAAAAGGGGAAATACACAACGACGCCAGTAGAAACTCAATTTGGCTGGCACGTTATTTTACGTGAAGACTCTAGACAACAAACTCCTCCTCCTTTTGAGGCTGTGAAAGCACAATTAGAGCCTATGGTACAAAGAGAAAAACTAACAAATTATCTTGATGCACTACGAAAAGGTGCACAAGTTGAAATTTTCGTTCCTTTAACTGAAACTGCACCCGTTGAAGTTATCGAAGCAGTTGAAGTAACTGAGTCTGCTGATGGAAAAACAGCTAAGGCTGTTGAAGCCGTTGAAGTGGTCGAGCCAGCTAAATAGTTATTAGTGATCTGTAGGCTCTTGCCGATTGAGAGCCTACCTTGCTATTTTACTTGAGCTATTAATGTTTGCATCATGGCTTCTGCCTGATGCAAATATCCCCTACCAAATAAATTCAAATGATTGAGAATATGGTAGAGATTATATAAATTTCTACGCGCCTCATAGCCTGAATCTAAAGGCCAAACATTTTCATAAGCGGCATAAAAATCATAACTATAACCGCCAAATAATTCAGTCATCGCAATGTCGGCTTCTCGATCACCATAATAACAAGCTGGATCATAAATGATTGCCCGCCCTTGTTCATCTGCTGACGCATTGCCAGACCATAAATCCCCGTGTAACAAAGACGCTTGAGGCTGATAGCTAGAAAAAAACTGCGGCACTAACTCGTATAGCTCAGCACCTAATAGCTGAAGTTTTCCCTCATAGCCATTTTGCTTTGCTAATTTAAGCTGTACTGCTAGACGCTGCTCTTGCCAAAAATGTACCCATTCATTTTCACGAGCATTTTTTTGTAGATTACTGCCTATATAATTATCATGATGCCAGCCAAAATAGTCTTGCTGCACTTGATGTAGTTGAGCCAATTGCTCGCCTAATTGCTGCTGAGAACGACTAGATAAAGGTTGCAAGGCAACATATTCCAACACTAAAAATGCATCTTCGCCTGCTATGCCGGAACAAATAGGTTCAGGAATACGTAAGGTATGTATACTCGCTAAGTCATGCAAGCCTAAAGCCTCAACTTCGAACATAGTTAATAAGTTAGCCTTATTTAACTTAACAAAATAACTTGTTGTTAGTCCTTGCAAACGATAGACACGATTAATATCACCACCGTGCATCGATTCAATTTCTTGCAAATCAAAAGACTGACCCGTTGCTTGTTCTATATTGCTAACAATTGCTGCCCAAGACTTCATTAATAAACTCACTCTCAACTCAAAACTGCTGGGCTTTCCGTCTTGCTGCATTAGCGTTTGCAAGATCACCTTGTTGCTCATAGATATCTGCAATCAATCGCCAATTTTTCTTTTTTAATCCAGCATTACCTTCCGCTAATAAAGCAGATTTTTTAGCCAAATTGATTGCTAGTTCAGGCTCCTCTTGTGCCCATTTTAAAACAGCTAATTTATGCAATAACAATGCATTTCTTGGCTCTATACGCAAGGCTCGCTCAATGGTAGCCGCAGACTCATCTATATTCCCCTGCTGATACGAATTATCAGCATCAGTAAGCAAAGCAACGACGACATTAGATGATTTTGCTTGAGGTTTAACTTCAACATTCTGCTGATTTAGAATAGTAGAATCTTGTACCGTTATTGGTTTAGTCGTGACCGGCGTACTTATAACGGCATTATTATCCCTGCTAGCCGATCTTCCAGGTGAGTCAACTTGACCATAAACAGGGGCGGGTTTTTGCTTGCTACTAAAGCTACTACAACCCACTAATAAGCTTGTGCTACAAATTAATATTCCGATTTTTTTTATCATTTTTTTACAATCTAGGCTTTAGATCACTATCCTTAAGTTAACGAACTATCATTTAAACATAATGTGCCGCGGGAGAGACTTTTAGCAGCGATCTCATACAAGTCACGACTAAAAACTCCTTCCATAAATACTCTCATAATTAAAGATGAGAAAAAGATGACATTAAATCAAAACAGCTCAATATCATCATCGTCGTCTTCATTACTATTGACATGCTCTGCGGCTAGCTGCATTGCTTGCTCTACCGTTTTCCCTTGTAAAATCGCATCATACATGATTTTTTCAGATTCCATCGTATAGCCATCACGGATTTTATCTTGTAACTTACCCCACTCCATTGGGTTATAAAGTAATTGCGGACTATCAACGATTTCCGATAACCCAGTTAGATTTTCCGTTACATGCTGCAAGCATTGTTGCATACGATCATAAAACTGAAAGGCAATAATAGAAGACTGCACTTTTTCATTGGTCAGCCTATAATGCTGCATAATTTTATCTTTTGCGGGACTATCCTCTATGTCAGCGAGAGCGTTATTTATTTCCGACAAGTTATCAACCATGCTAGTAAACGACTCGGTTAGCGTAGTCACAGACTGTTCACCTTCACGCATACTAGATTGCACTTGCGTAGCGGATAGCGTTAATAATTTAACCGTTTCTCGTACTTGGCTCCAGTCTAAATCAGGTTGCCGTGAGTTTGAATTTGAAATATTCATCAATTAATATTTTTTAAAAAATTAAAAAGCACTTTATATAAAGTGGACTTGCATTAGCCATTGTATTTACTGACCTGATAAGACATTCTAAACAATAAAAAGGGAAGCGCAATGCTTCCCTTATTTTTTTGAGCTAGAAGAAAATTTAATCTTTAATTGTCGCTATAGCAATCGCTAATTGCGTATCTAACTTTTGAGTTTTAAATACCTGCCATAGATCTTTTTCACTCCGCACACTCTTAACAATCACCTGCTCGATTAAAACTTTGGTTGTAGAACGATCCAAACCGACCAAAACATAAACTTCACCTTCCGGCCCTACCTCAGTTAGATAGACTTTAGCTCCAGTTAAGTTGGTACTATCGATATGTTTATTAGCGCTAACAATTAATGCATCAATGGCCTTACTGCTTAACTCTGATTTTCCGGCATATAGGCTAATTCTACCCGCGACTTCAAGCCTAAACCGCTCGGCCAAGTGCTTTTTTGCCGTGATTTCAGCCATATCCAGCATATAGTTATGCCCCCCGAATGACCGCTCAAACTTGCCCACCGCCTGAATAGCTAAACCAGAATAAGGTTCATCACAAATCCAACTTGGCGCTATTTTCTGAGTAGAAAATAAGCAAGCAGGTTTAACGATTGTCTGTTGCGTACAAGCCATTAAATTAACGGCTAAGATAATAATGATAACTTTGATTAATTTCATTTGATTAAACGTTTGTGTAATGACTCTGTAATATCAGCTTCAAGGTTTCAATGCACTCCTACTCCCACTAATTCTGCCTAAATTCCTCAGGGACTTTTAAGTTAGTCGGCATAGTAGGCTTTTCTCCAAAACCTGTTTTAGCGGCTTTTAATTGGAATATATACGCTAAAACCTGCGCAACCACCAAAAATAAGCCTGCGGGAATCTCTTCACCTATTTCTGTGGAGTAATACAAGGCACGCGCCAAAGGTGGCACCGCAACTAAGGGCACATCTGCACCCGTGGCAATATTACGAATTTGCGCTGCAATTAAATCAGTCCCTTTTGCCACTAAAACGGGAGCACCAGAACCATTAGGGTCATATTTGAGTGCCACAGCAAAATGCGCGGGATTAGTAACGATAACATCAGCTTCAGGCACATCATTCATCATTCGGCCTTGCGCCATTGCCATTTGTAATTGCCGAATACGCCCTTTTACTTGAGGGTTTCCATCTGAGTCTTTGTGTTCATCCTTGACCTCTTGCTTGGTCATCATCATGTCTTTTTTATATTTCCATAGCTGATAGGGAACATCTATCATGACTAATAAAAATAAAGTTGAACTTAAAATCAACAAACAATAAATCAAAATATCCGCAGTGTGATAAATAGCACTTTCAACGGATTCGTTACTTAAGCCCATAAATTCAGGCAAATAAATATCATATAAAATTTTAGCGACAAATAAAATCAAACTGGTTTTCAATAGTGCTTTAAGTAATTCAACCACGCCTTGCATGCCGAACATTCGCTTTAAGCCTTTCATCGGATTAAATTTAGACAGCTTAGGCTGCATCGCCTCCATGCTAACATTCCAGCCGCCCATCATCATAGGCCGAATTAAAGCTATGACCATCATAACTATCCCGAAAGGGAAAATCAGTAAGATACCATCCAATAACACTTGATTGAAAAGGTAAATCGTACTTTTTGGGTCAAAAATAAGCTCTCTACTTATCTGAAACTGCTGCTTCATTAGCGTCATTAAGCCAAAAACCATTCCTTCACCTAAAAACATCAGCATAATCACGCCAGTCATTAATGAAACAAAGGTATCTAATTCTTTAGAGCGAGGTATTTGGCCTTTTTTACGAGCATCGCTAATGCGCTTCCCCGTGGGCTCTTCGCTTTTATCTTGCCCTGAATCTTCAGCCATTTAAACGCGTAAAACCTGTTTAATTAATTGAAATCCCTCTGAGAGTACAAGCGAGAAGGCATCAATCACATTCGGCATTAAAATCCAAATCAAAATCAGCCCCATCATAATGGTAATCGGGAAACCCACACCAAAAATCTGTAATTGTGGTGCAGCCTTTGACGCAACACCAAAGCTAAGATTAACAAATAAAACCGTAGACATAATAGGCAAGGCTAATAGCACACCTCCAGCAAAAATTTGCCCGCTCCAAATAATAATAACCCATAAATCAGCTTTGCTTAGACCAATAACATCAATAGGTAAAGTCTTGAAACTTTCTACGAGCAATTCAATCAACAATAGATGACCGTTAACACTCAGAAAGAATAAGCTACCCGAAATAACTAAGATTTGCGCAACAACAGGTACTTGCACGCCTGATGCAGGATCTACCATAGAGGCAAAACCTAGCCCCATACTGTAGGCAATAGATTGACCACCGACCAGCAGAACCGCAAAGACCATTTGCAAAATAAAAGCAGACATCAAGCCGATAGCTATTTGCTGAATCGTCACCATAACCCCCTCATAACTCATCAAAGGCACATCTGGCAACGGTGGAATAAAGGGCATAATCACCCAGGTGATTAAAAAAGAAATAAGCAGACGGAGTTTAACGGGCGTAGATTTAGCGCTAAAAATAGGCACGGCCATAAACAAGGAGCTAATTCGCACAAAAGGCCAGAAAAATAAGGCTATTTTTGCTAATAATTCCTGCTCAGTAAAGTTCAAGGCTTAACCTATTAGCAGAGGAATACGTAACATAAGGTCCTGAAAGAAATCCACAATCACTTGTAACATCCAAGGTCCTAAAATCATTAAAACAACAATAATCGTTGCTAATTTAGGGATAAAAGTAAGGGTTTGCTCATTAATCGAAGTCGCCGCTTGAAACATAGAAATAATCAAACCTACGACGAGTGAAGACAATAAAATAGGAGCAACTAATTTGACGGCAACGACTACCGTTTCTTGCGCGATCATGGAAATAACGTCAGGTGTCATTATTTGAACCCTCTACACATAAAAACTAGCCGCCAACATTTCTAAAACCAACGCCCAGCCATCCGCCAAGACAAAAAGCATTAATTTGAAAGGCAAGGAAATAATCATCGGCGATAACATCATCATCCCCATAGACATTAAGACACTGGCAACCACTAAATCAATGACTAAGAAAGGTAGAAAAATTAAAAAACCAATTTGAAAGGCGGTTTTTAACTCACTAGTGACATAGGCGGGCAATAATAAAGAGAACGGTACTTCTTCAGGACTGGCAATATCATCCCGATTAGCAATGCGCATAAAAAGCTCTAAATCTGTTTCACGCGTCTGCTTTAACATAAACTCACGAAAAGGACCGGAAGCTCTTTCTATCGCAGTTACCGGATCTATTTTTTCTTCAAGATAAGGCTGTACTGCCTCAGTATTCACTTTATCTAAAACAGGCATCATGATAAATACCGTCAAAAACAAAGACAATCCCAACAACACCTGATTACTCGGAGCTTGTGCGGTCCCCAATGCCTGCCTTAACAAACCTAAAACAATCATAATCCGCGTAAACGAAGTCATCGTTAGCAAGATAGAAGGCAATAAGGTCATTATTGTCATCAAAGCTAATATCTGAATCGTTACTGTATAAGTCTGCCCCCCTTCAGCATTGGTCGTCACACTTATAGCTTCGATGCCTTGAGCTGCAATAGCTGGCTGCAACAAACTTAGCGCCAATAATACGCCACACACACACCTTTTAATCACTGCCCTGTCCTTTCATCACTTGCATTAGTTTTTGCGCAAATTGACTTTCACCCGCACTATTTGAGCGCGTATTCTCGAAAATCAAACAGTCCTCTCCTTCTAAGGTATGCAAAGCTTCAACTCGCCCCGGACTTACACCAAGCAATAATTGTTTATTACCCAACTGCAATAAGACTACACGTTCCTTAGCACCCAGAGAAAGCCCTCCCAATACGCGCATTTGGCCGGCGGTAGTCGAAGTCAATCCGCCCGCCTTTCGCACAGTCCAAACACATAAGAAAAAAATACCTAAAACCAAAATTAAGCCACCACCCCAGCGCATAAAATCCGCTGCCATTAAGGTTCTAGGGGCACTGGGCTCCAATGCCGCCGCCAAAATAGCATCACTATAAATGCTTAAACAAGTGAGGAGCGCAAAGAGTCGTATCACGCGAGTCGCTTAATTCTTTCTGAAGCGCTAATAACATCCGTTAAGCGTATACCGAATTTATCATTAACCACCACCACTTCACCGTGCGCAACTAAAGTACCATTAACCAGCACATCCATAGGCTCACCCGCTAAACGATCTAACTCAACTACTGAGCCTTGATTTAGCTGTAGCAAATTACGAATATTAATTTGTGTACGACCAATTTCCATAGAAATCGTAACTGGCACATCCAAAATAACATCTAAATTAATATCTTCGCCATCGGCGGCCTTAGAGTCATCTTCTAGTTCTTGAAACGACATTGCTGCGGCGTTTCCCTTGCTTTCTGCGTTGCTTTGCTCTTCCATAGCATCACCCCAGTCAGCTTCTGCATCAGAACTTCCAGCACCTTGCTCACCCATTGCCGCAGCCCAATCATCTCCTAATTCGCCGTTTTCATCTTCACTCATTTTGCTATCCTCTCTTTAAAACGCCAATACTATAGTACTGCGCAGTACTTCTTTTCTATTTATTTAAAAAATCACAAACTATCGGGGGAAATTTTTTCATTGATTTTTACTGCATAATTCCCATCAGATAAACCTACCTCTCCTCTAAAAATAGGAATAGATTCGGCACGCAACATCACCTCTTTAGGTAAATCAATCGGGATGACATCCCCTTTTTTAAAATGTAAAACATCACTCAATTTCACTTGCTTTTCAATCAACATACTATTGACATTAACCTTTGAGCGCATCACTTCGTTGCGCAATGAAATTTGCCAACGATTATTATCCGACTCTCCTTGATCACTGGAAATACCGGCATCCAATAAATCTCTAATTGGCTCAATCATAGAGTAAGGCATAGCAATATTAATATCACCGCCGCCGCCTTCTAGCTCAATATGCACCGTAGAAACAACAACAATTTCAGCGGGACTAACAATATTAGCGAAGGCTGGATTAACTTCCGAATTCATATACTCAAAATTAATATCTAAAACTGGTTTCCAAGCTTCTTTTAAATCTTTAAAAATCAAATCGATAATCAATCGAATAATACGCATTTCAGTTGGCGTAAATTCGCGCCCTTCTACTTTATTATAGAACTGACCACCGCCCCCAAAAAAGTTATCCACGGCAGTAAAAACCAGTCTAGGCTCCATAACAATTAAAGCTCGCCCACGTAAAGGCGCAAAGCGAACAATATTTAGATTGGTAGGGACATAAAGACTCTGCACATATTCGGAGAATTTCTGAATTTGAATGCCGGAAATAGAAATTTCCGCTGAGCGACGCAAAAAGTTAAACAGTGAAATTCGGAAATAACGAGCAAAACGCTCATTAACCATTTCCAGTGTCGGCATTCTGCCACGCACAATTCGCTCTTGACTATTAAAGTCATACTCGCGCGCATCGCCCTCAACACGGTCATCAGCATCGCCATCGACATCGGTATCAACATCGCCATCATCTACGCCATGTAAAAGCGCATCGATTTCATCTTGGGAAAGTAAATCAGCTGTTGACATGGCTATTGCATAACAAACGAAGTAAAAAACACATCTTGTACTTTATTCTTGCCACCCATTTTTTTCATCACTTTACCGGCTTCCTCAAACATAAGCTCTAATAGCTTCTCTTTACCTTCAACTGTTTTTAAATCTTCTGGTGCTTGCCCGCTAATAAGCATTAAAAAATTATTACGTATCATCGGTTCATGTTTTTTTAATAATTCCACTGAAGTGATACCCTCAACGCTTAAAGCAATTGAAACTTGAAGCAAACTGATTCCCGAGCTTTTAGGGAAATTAACCACAAAAGGCTTATCCATTTCAAAATAAGTCAAAGCAGTATCAACGCTCTCAACTTCCTCTTCTTCAGGCTCAGCCTCAACTTCCTCAACGCCTTCCACCCCCTCTTCTACGGTGGTTTCGTCACTCATAAAATAATAAGCAGCACCACCGCCACCAGCGAGTAGCACCACAAGCGCGATAATAATAATCATCATTTTTGATGATTTTTTCTCTGTACCCTCTTCAACTTCCGCCATTATTTTATCCTTTATTCAAACTAAGCAAATAACTTGCCACTAATCAATTAACTCAAAATCAATAATTTTTTGGTAGAAAAAATTTAGCGCAATAAGACAACTACTGCCTATCCTCTCTATTATTCACCTATTATAAAGATAAGAACAAAAAATGTAGAAATATTAACGCAGAAATAAAAAAGGGGCTTTTACATTCAAGTAAAAGCCCCTTTAAAATAAAAAACCATCATATGCCTAACAAAAAGGCACGCTAGTCATTTACCGCATCAATTTAATTTTCTAATGCACAGCAATGCTTAGATTTCTTGCCGCTACCACAAGGGCAATCTTCATTACGACCGACCTTATTAGAACTATCGACTTCTTCCGCCAAACTAAGTTCTTTGGTTTTCTTTTCAATCATATACCGACTAAATTCCTGCAAGGTATGCAAGGAAACAGGTATCGCATCCATAAGATTCACAATTAAGCGAGACTCCCACTCCTCGTCAGCAATATCCTCCTTGGTATTTTTTTTAATTTTCTTCAGCATAGGCGCTGTATCAAAAGTATCATCACCTAAGCCCCTAAAGACCTCCATACTGACAACAACAGGATCACTTTTTGCCTCTTTTTTTGTTACATACGGACTTTTCCATACAGGCATACGCAAAGATAAGCCATACCAAAAACCTCGCGCCCATCCATAAATCGTATTAAATATGCCCTCATTAAGATCTTTGAGGTCATAAGTATACTCAAGCTCTCCCTTATTTCTCATGACACAATAATATTCATAGCACTCAAGCAAAAACTCAGCTAAAGGGTTCGCTTGTTCTGCATCATCAAAGATGGATATATCACCATAAAAAGGGGCTGGCAGCCATTCGCTAGGCTTAATTGGATCTGGAGTAATCACTAGGGCGTACATAAAGCCGTCTAATTCATCCTCTGAAAAATATCCTCCTGGTAAACTATCAATCGGTGCAAAAAGTTTCTTAAATTTCGCGCTTAGTTCCGGTGTCAACATGATGTTGTTTTTTTTAAAAAATGTGAAATGCATGATATTCAATTAACCTCTAGTGAAAAGTCCATTGTGAATAAGCTCCTATTCTGCTTAAACACTCACTAGAAATTAAAAATTATGTTACCACCTAGCTCAGTAAAATCAACAGAATCATATTAAAAAATACGCCTGCTTATAATCAATCTTTTATTGAACAACGCCCTCCACAAAAAAAGGGGCTTTTACATTCAAGTAAAAGCCCCTTTCATTAGTAAACAACTGCCCCAGCAGAAACTAGGTCATTTAGAATGCACAGCCTGGCTTAACACCCAGTTTTTTCAAAATAATCGCCATAGGGCAAAAGCCTGTAAACGCTGATTGAAATAAATTAGCGCCAACAAAAGCTGTGAACCACAGCCACTTAACAGCGTGATACTGCGACAATACTAAACTAATTAAAATGAATGCTCCAGCAACAGCAAACACAATACGATCTATACTCATTTTTTTACCTATTTTAAGCGGACAACGCCCATAAATTTAAGAATCATTTTTTCATAATACGGCTCGCTAATACCTTTAGCGATTTTGCGCATAAAGTATTTTTCAAAGCCAATCTTCGCTAAATGCACCCACTTTCCCTGTTGTGCCCAAGTCGTATTCCGTGGTGGAATTTGCGGCACAGCTAAGAAAGCAATACCACTATCACCCATATCTGCCAGACATAAAGCATTGAGGCTTGGCTTTTCATGTGGCTCTTTACCCGCCAACTCACCTGCAATATTATGCGCCGTGGCAGTGACCATCGACTCAATCATATAGCCAGTTTTCGGGGTACCGACTGGCACGGGTGTTTTTTCTACCGGCGGCAAAGCAACACACACACCGACAGAATAAATATTTTTAAAAGTTGGATTACGTTGATGTTCATCAACAATAATAAAACCGCGCGGATTAATCAAACCTTCTGCCTTTGTGTTACGTACTGCATCAATACCAGTAAAGGCTGGCAACATCATCGAGTGCTTAAACGGCAATTCGTGCTTTTTCTTTTCTTGGCCGTCTTCATCCACTTCAGTAACAAACATCATGCCTTCTTCGATTTTATCGACTTTAGCATTCGTTACCCATTTAATCGTTTTATCGCGTAAAGCACTTTCCATTAAGCTTTTAGTATCACCTACCCCGCCTAAGCCTAAGTGCCCAATATAAGGTTCAGAAGTTACAAAAGTCATCGGTACTTGGTCGCGCACTTTACGTTTACGTAATTCAGCTTCCAAAATCATTAAATATTCATAAGCCGGTCCAAAACAAGAAGCGCCTTGCACTGCACCAACAATAATTGGTCCAGGGTTTTCCATAAACTTTTCCCAGTCACCGGCGGCTAACACAGCATGATCGACATGACAAACCGAAGTGGTATGCCCTTCTGGCCCTAAGCCTTCAACTTCATCAAAAGCTAACCGCGGGCCAGTCGCAATAACTAAATAATCGTAATCAACGGCAGAGCCGTCGTCTAACTGGACTTGATTATTTTCTGGATCAACTAAAGTAGCCGCTTTTTGAATAAAGGTGATGCCTTTTTTCTCAAAAACAGGAGCAAGCTCAATTTTAAGCTCTTCAGGTGTACGCCATTTAGGTGGCACCCACGGATTAGAAGGAACAAAATGAAAAGTAGGTGAATCAGAGATAACTAGAACCTCATGATCATTACTAACCATTTCTTTCATTTCATACGCCATTGGCACACCGCCAATTCCTGCACCTAAGACAACTATTCTAGCCATAACAATCTCCACGTTTATTTAAAATAATATATCAATTTTATCTATTATTATTTTTCTTTGACATACACTTGAGCCAAGTAATATAGTAAAAAATTTCCAACTTAGCCCCCTGACATGAGAAACTAGGTCGTATCGATTCTAAACCAAAACTACCAAATTGGCACTCAACAAATATCACTTGCTTTTATATTAGCATTCTCTAAAATAAGGATCAACTTATTTACTAAATTTTATTCCTACACAAGATTCTTGTGACACCGTTTTTATTGGAGTTCAAATGACCCAACCCAACCACGATACCGAAACAGTCAATCCGATTGTCTTGTTTTCGATCAACCACCCCAAGTTAATCACTTGGTTAATGACACTTATTACCGTCATTATTGTTTCGATGGCGGCATTACCTAATTTTTATCCAGAGCAACTGTCTTTTTTGCCCACCATAAAGGTTGATACTGACCCTGAGAATATGCTCTCTGATGATGAATCCGTGCGCGTTTACAATCATCAGATGAAAACCGAGTTCAGCTTAAGCGATATTGTGGTGGTCGGTATCACTAATAAGCAAAATGCCAACGGTGTTTTCAATAGCAAATCGCTGGCGAATATCTATGCCTTAACACAATTTTCGCATAGCATTAAATGGGTGGATGAGAAAAATCCAGACAAAATGGCCGGCGTGATTGCCGTCGATATTTTAGCGCCGTCTACGGTCGATAATATCGAACAAGGTGGCTTAGGTACTGTGAACTTTAGCTGGCTCATGCCAGAGCCGCCAAAATCAGATGAAGAGGCTATCGCGGTACGTGACCGTGCCATGAATATTCCTTTCTTAAATGGAACTTTAGTCAGTGATGATGGCAAAGCGATTGCTTTATATTTACCGATTACCAATAAGAATGTCAGCTATCAAGTACGCGAACAACTATTAGCCAAAATTGCTGAATTTGGTGTCACCGAAGAAGAATACTATATTACTGGCTTACCCGTCGCCCAAGATACTTTCGGTGTCGAAATGTTCAAGCAAATGGCTATTTCTGCACCTTTAGCCATGTTAGTGATTTTTTTACTGCTTTGGTGGTTTTTTAAACGCTTGATTTTTGTCACCTCACCAATGATCGTGGCGATGGTCTGCGCACTTTCAACAATGGGCGTATTGATTATTACCGGCAATACTATCCATATTATGAGCTCGATGATTCCTATCTTCATCATGCCCATTGCGATTTTAGATGCAGTCCATATTTTGTCGGATTTCTTCGACCGCTATAATACCATTCGTGATAAACGCAAAACTATCATTCACGTAATGAATGAGCTGTTTACACCGATGTTAATTACCACGTTAACAACCATTGCGGGTTTTTCCTCATTGGCTTTAACACCGATCCCGCCCGTGCAAGTCTTTGGTATTTACATTGCTATCGGCGTATTTTTAGCTTGGATCTGGTCAGTCACCTTTATTCCTGCTTTTATTGTGTCTATTTCTGATGAAAAGCTAGAAAGTTTTATTACCACAGAAGATACTAAAACCGAAGAAACTAAAACGCCGATGGCGAAGTTATTGGCCAAAACAGGTCAATTTACTTATAACCATGCCTTATTTATCTTATTATTTACCTTAACGTCGGTAGGTATCGCAGGCTACGGTATTAGTAAAATCAACGTCAACGATAATCCGATTAAATGGTTTGCACCATCGCACATTATTCGTGTCGCTGATCGCGTTTTAAATGAGCATTTTGGCGGCACGTATATGGCTTATCTTGCTTTAGAGGTAAATCCAGATGCTGTTATTGATACGGATTTTAAAACACCTTTATTAACGCGCTTAGCACAAGCACAACAAGAGGCTATTAATGATGAGTACACGAATAGTAAGCAAATTTTTACCATCGTGCAAACTGCGATAACAAACCATACGGGCGATAAGGCCAGCCTTGAGCTTGCTTTAAATGATGCCATTAATAAAGGTATGGATAATTCAGCTGATGATGAATTTGATACTTGGGATCAAGCCCAATTATTTATTGATAGAGAGCGTCAGCTAAACGAAATTTTCAAACAACCGGATGCCTTAACCTATTTAGCTGACTTACAAAGCTTTATTAACAGCTTAGAGGTCGTAGGTAAATCTAACAGTCTTTCGGACGTGGTTAAAACGGTACATAGAGAATTACTGCTGGGTAAAACAGAAGAGTTCCGAATCCCTAATTCATCTAATGCCATTGCACAAACCTTAATCACCTATCAAAACAGCCACAGACCTCATGATTTATGGCATTTTGTTACTCCTGATTACCGTAAAACCAGCCTTTGGGTGCAATTGAAAAGTGGGGATAACCAAGATATGGCGTTTGTCGAGAAGGAAGTAGCGCAATATATTGCTAGCCATCCGATGCCTTATAATCTACAAACAAATTGGTTTGGTTTGACGCATATCAATGTCGTTTGGCAAGACAAAATGGTGACGGGTATGTTGGAATCATTCACCGGCAGTTTTCTGGTTGTATTATTGATGATGGTTTTATTATTCAGATCTTTTGCTTGGGGCTTATTGTCGATGATCCCATTAACTGTAACCGTGGGCTTAATCTACGGCATCATCGGCTTAATTGGTAAAGATTATGATATGCCCGTAGCGGTCTTGAGTTCACTCAGTATTGGTTTAGCGGTAGACTATGCTATTCACTTTTTAAGTCGTGCACGTGAATATACTGCGCGTTATGGATCATGGGAAGCGGCGATTGGCCCTTTATTTAGCGAACCTGCGATGGCGATTTCACGTAATGCGATTGTCGTCGGCGTTGGCTTTTTACCCTTATTAGCCGCACCTTTGGTTCCTTATCAAACAGTCGGTGTATTTATTGCTGCCATTCTATTTATGGCAGGTGTCAGTTCCTTATTAATTTTGCCCGCATTAATCACCTTAATGCCACGAATTTTCTTTAAAGATTTACCTAAAACCGCATAAACTGGAGACATTTATGAACATTAAACAAGTCTTATTCGGCTTAAGTACCACTTTAGCGTGTAGTTTTGCATTTGCAGAAACTCCAAACGTGGAAGATATTATTCATCACACCAACTACACCAGCTACTACCAAGGCCAAGATGGTAAAGCCAAAGTAAAAATGACCATTAGCGATGCGCAAAATCGTACCCGTGAACGTAAATTTGTGATTTTACGTAAAGACGTACCAACGTCCGACGATGTGGCTAGCCGCGCCTATGAAGGCGAGCAAAAAATGTATGTTTACTTCAACCGCCCAGCGGATGTAAACAAAATGGTGTTTATGGTCTTAAAGAAAATCACGACGGATGATGACCGCTGGTTATATTTACCAGCCTTAGATTTAGTTAAACGTATTGCGGCATCTGATAAGCGCACCAGCTTTGTTGGCTCTGATTTCCTTTATGAAGATGTCTCCGGTCGCAGTTTAAGCGCAGATAAACACGCGTTAATTGGTACTGATGACAATTACTATATTATTGAAAATACGCCAGTTAACGCTGATGATGTAGAATTTTCAAAATATATCATGTATATCCACAAAACCACTTTCTTGCCGATTTCAACCGAATACTATGATAAGCAAGGTGAAAAATATAAAACCTATACGGCTTTAGCAGTGGATACTATTAACGGCCATCCAACCATTACAAAATCAGAAGCGAAAAATCTCAAAACTGGTGGTAATACGGTAATGGAATACAGCAAAGTTGAATATGATGTTGGCTTGCCTGATGATATTTTTAGTGAACGTTATTTAAGAAAGCCGCCTAGAAAATATTTGCGTTAGATTTAATCCCTGCGGGAGGGGCTTTTAGCCGCGACTTATAGAAAGTCGCGGCTAAAAGCCCCTCCCACAAATATATTACTCATTTAACGGTCATATCAAAAAATAAGCCTTTTTACACAAACCATAACATCATGCGTCTATCTTCTTTATCCTTTGCCATCGCTGTTATTTCAAGCCATTCGATAGCTCATGCAGCACCACCTTTACCTACAGGACTTGCACCCACAAGCAAATCACCGACTCTACCATCAGGATTAAGCCCAGCGCCTAGTTTACCCACAGGACTTACCACCCCAAAATCAAACGCACCCGCTCTCCCATCCGGCTTAAATTCATTACCGACTCCTAGCAACTCGCCGAGCTTGCCATCTGGCTTAGGACAATCCCCCTCATTACCAGCCGGGATAGAACAAGCGGAGAATACCGAGCAAGGCTCAGAACTGTTTAATCTATTTGATCAAGACGAACCCTTTATCAATGTTAGCGGATTCCTAGATGCACGCGGCGGTATTCGAACTCAAAATGATCCTTATGAAGACCAAATGTCTTTAGGCGAAGTTCGTTTACAACTTGCCTTACAAAAAGACGTTGGCCCTTTTTCACTCAACTTAGTCACTGACTTTCTTTATGATGCCCAAGTTGATTCTTACGATATTAATTTGAATACTGGTAAAGGCTGGATTGATTTAAGAGAAGCCAGCGTTGCGTTTAGCCCTTTATCGTTCATGGACGTTAAAGTTGGGCGACAAATATTGACTTGGGGAACGGGCGACCTAATCTTTATTAATGACTTATTTCCTAAAGATTGGCAGGCTTTTTTTATTGGCCGAGATTTAGAATATTTAAAAGCCCCTTCTGATTCACTAAAGACTTCTTTTTTTACTGACTATGGCAATTTAGATTTTGTTTATACCCCTTGGTTTGATGCCGACCGAGGTATTACTGGTGAAAAGCTCTCTTACTACAACCCAATGAGTGGCTCATTAGCAGGTCAAAATGCCATTATCGATCCTGAAAGACCATCAGACTGTGAATTCGCCTTACGCTTGTATAAAAATATTGGTTCCAATGAGTTAGCCCTATACGGTTATCACGGTTTTTGGAAAAGCCCTATGGGCTTCAACCCTCCGACGACAACAGCCGGCACAGGTCGAGCCTATTACCCCAAAATGCGCTCATTAGGAGCCAGCTTACGCCGTCCTTTTTGGCAAGGTATCGCTAATATCGAAGTGGGTTATTATGATTCCTATGAAAAAGGCAGTAGTAGCAATCCTTTCGTACCTAATAGTGAAGCACGTTTTTTAATCGGCTACGAACAGGAAGTCGTGAAAAACTTCTCTATTGGTGTGCAATATTATATCGAGTGGATGCAAGATTATAATCACTATGTATCTAGCCAAGAACAAATAGGCGCACAGGCGATGCGCGATGAAGTTAGGCACTTATTAACTAATCGTCTTACCTTAATGACCCACCAACAAAATGTGACTTGGTCATTATTTACCTTCTTCTCACCTTCCGATGTCGATGCTTACTTTAGGCCTGATGTCAGCTATAAAGTAAACGACTTCTGGACGGTTACAGCAGGCGGTAACTTCTTTGTTGGTAAAAAACAAAACTCATTTTTTGGCCAATTCGAGAATAATAATAATGTTTATGGCTCTGTGCGTTTCAGCTTTTAAGTAAGCTAGCACCCTGACAGGCACAGCCTGTCAGGGAATAACTTGCTGTGCCTGTCAAGACTTTAAGAGTATGCAACTCTAAAAAAACACTTTACATACAAATAAGAATTGTTATCATTAGCATATATAACAAGAAAAGAGGATCGTATGTATATCTGTATTTGTAAAGCTGTCACCGACTCACAAATTCAAACCGCTATTGATGATGGTATCAATACACGTAAAGCTTTACATCAATGCCTTGGTGTAGGCTCAGATTGCGGTAAATGCAATCGCCATGTCCGTGAACTTATTAATCAAAATAATGTGTCAAACATGGCAATACCCGTTATGATCTAATTTTATCAACCCAATTTGGATAACATTATGAAAGGCGATAGCAAAGTTATTACATTTTTAAATCAAGCACTCGAAAATGAACTAACAGCAATTAACCAGTATTTTTTACATGCTCGAATGTATAAAAACTGGGGATTTACCAAGCTCAATGAAAAGGAATATCACGAGTCTATTGATGAAATGAAACATGCCGATTTATTAATTGAGCGTATTTTATTTCTTGAAGGCCTGCCCAATTTACAAAATATTGGTAAGATTCTTATCGGTGAAAATCCAAAAGAAATGCTCAGCTGTGACTTGCAGCTAGAATTAATTGCCATTCCCCTGCTACGCGAAGCGATTGAATATTGTGAAAGCGTCAAAGATTTCGTTTCGCGTGATCTATTTACTCATATATTAGAAAGCGAAGAAGAACACGTAGACTGGCTGGAAACCCAACTCGAATTGATAGAAAAAGTAGGCATTGAAAATTACCTACAATCACAAATGTAATCATAGCCGACTCAAAACCTTTCAATGGGCTGTGAGTCGGCTAAATATCTTTAGGCTATACACTTAAGGCGGGACATTACGGTAGGGCATGCATTGCGTGCCTTTTGGTGTAGTAAGGATCATGCACGAAATAACTTAAGCACAATGGGGCGCAGGTCTTCAGCCTGCCTTTTAAAAATGCAGGCTGAAGACCTGCGCCCCAGATAACAATGTATAAATTATTTCATGCGCATTCCTACATAAATATGTACCGACTTAAGTGAGAAGCCGAAAATGGCAATGCGCTTAGCTATTAAATAGAGTGCACGTAACGATTCATAACCAGTTTCGCTGACTCACCTGAAGCTAAATAGTACTCAAATAACGCTAATACATCATTAATAGAGACATAGGCAAAGGCACCAAAGCCCTTATTTACTAAAAAAACCTCATGTAGCTCTGCAATAAATCTAATACGTTCTCGGGCTAAATCGGACATTGTCGTGTTCCTTTTGTGTTTTAGTAATAATAAGTGTGCTGGTAAACTAAATCTGTGAACTATTCAGGCAATTTTTCAAATCAAATTCTAAATACTTCACATAATTCACTCATGCTTATCTTTTGTGACAAAGGATTCATACAACATAAATACTACACCGACGGTAATCGCCGAATCAGCAATATTAAAAACGGGCCAATGATAAGCTTGATAATAAACATCTAAAAAGTCGATTACATAGCCATAGATAACACGATCAATTAAATTACCTAGCGCGCCACCGAGAATCAAACTTAAAGAAACAGCGAGTAAAGTTTCGTCTTTTTTAAGGCTTTTTAAATAAATCACCAACCCTACACTTATCCCTGCGGCGAGAGCCGCAAAAAACCAGCGCTGCCATCCACCGGCGTCACTTAAAAAACTAAATGCCGCGCCATAATTATGCGCATAAGTAATACTAAAGCCAGGAAAGACAGGAATAGATTGATATAAACTCATATTGCTATCAATCCATATTTTACTGAGCTGATCGAGTATTAAAGCTAACCCTGACAGCCATAGCCATTTCATCATAAATATTTACTCTTAAAAAATACAAACTAAACTTACATAAAATTATGGGAGTGACTTTAGCCATGATCAATCACGACTAAAGTCACTCCCACTTAGAGAGCTAGCTTATTTGATTATGCAAATTGTCTAACTTCACCATCACCCGCGATGTTTCCCACGCAACGACCACATAACTCTGGGTGCTCAGCATGACTACCCACATCTTCTTTATAATGCCAACAACGCACACACTTATCATGTTCTGAAGCGACCACTTTGACTTTCAGCCCTTCTAGCTCTGTTATGGCAGCATCACTACCCGCATCTTGCATAGGTAAAACAACAGCCTGTGAAGTAATAAGTACAAAATGTAATTCTTCCGCTATTTTACTCAAAACAGCAGTATATTCAGCATCACAATATAAAGTCACTTCTGCATTTAAAGAAGCACCTATTACACCTGATTTACGCATTTGCTCTAATTCTTTACTGACTGCTTCGCGTACCGACATCACACATTCCCAATCGGCATTAGACATAAGCGCGTCATCGTTTAAAACAAACAAACCTTCGTACCAAGTTTCTAATAATACCGATTCGCTACGCTCACCTGGCATATATTGCCAAATCTCATCAGCCGTATAACAAGTAATCGGCGCTAACCAGCGCACCAATGCTTCCATTACGTGATACATCGCTGTTTGTGCCGATCGACGAGCAAGGCCATCAGCTTTAGCGGTATATTGACGGTCTTTAATAATATCTAAATAAAAACCGCCTAAATCCATCGCACAAAAATGATGCACTTTTTGGTTAATAATATGAAATTGATACTGATCATAGGCCTGCTTGACTTCTTCTTGTAAATTAAACGCACGATCCACAATCCAACGATCTAAAGCGAGCATATCTTTTGCATCAACACTATGTTGCGCTGGGTCAAAGCCATCTAAATTAGATAATAAAAAGCGTGAGGTATTTCTTAATCGACGATAAACATCAGAGGTACGTTTTAAAATCTC
>Ga0105357_10000524_pt1 | contig 20420 bp, 22 predicted proteins | sample GOMGulsemesocosm_4_FD_83660 | JGI IMG/M metagenome (GOLD analysis project Ga0105357, IMG submission 83660) | Methane-oxidizing microbial communities from mesocosms in the Gulf of Mexico - GOM15B Gulf of Mexico | ecosystem: Environmental > Aquatic > Marine > Cold seeps | place: USA: Gulf of...
ATGATTGTGCTGAATAAAACCTTGCCAGTATAGCACTGGCTTTATGTACAGCAAGTTGAATATTTATTAATTTATAATGTCGTTTTTTTAACTTAATACTTTTAACGGGCTATTTCTCTAGCAAGGTGCTTTAACTAGATAATAATTGTTCAAGCTGAGTGATTTTATTCAATTCAATATGCGGAAGTACTGTAATAGGCATACCTACATCATAACAAGACAGCCATGCAGTCTGACAACCTGCTTGCAGTGCCCCTTGAATATCAGAATGACCGCAATCACCAACATGCAGCAACTGGGATGGTTTAATATTCAATTGCTGACACGCTAACGCAAACATATCACTAACCGGCTTTTGTTTAAGTAAACTGCCATCAACTTGCCAACCGGCATGATAAATATATTGAAAGTGTTGTGAAATACCTAATGTTTTGGTATCAACATTGCCATTACTGATAGCGATTAATAGGTATTTTTCGCTTAACTTGGCCAGTAGTTTTTCGCTACTTTTAGGTACAGTAAAATCGCTACGTAACGCAATAAAATAATCTAATGCCGCTTGCGCCTGTTGTTGAGCAAGACCTTTAACTAAACCGAGTGATATAAAGCCTAATTGATAACTGACCAAACGCACTTGCGCCACATCATGGGCTAAGTCAGGTTGTTTTAAAATGGCTTGATGGCGAAAATGAGACCAAAAACTTACATGCAAAATTTTATGCTGATCGGGCATAAGCGTCTTTAATATAGGCAAGCTAGAAAAATAGGCTATCATCTTTTTATCGATTGCCTGCATTACCGGTTTGTTACTGTATAAGGTGTCATCTAAATCAAAACTAATCGCTTTGATTTCAGTTAAGCGACGGTAAAATTTCATATAATCCTGCATATTGAGGTGGCATGGCTATGTAGATGACTCAGGATCTACTGTTAAATTTAAAATATATTATGTAGATCAGGCTTCAGTCCGACAAAGGGCAATAAATTACCACTTACAATGGATATCATGTTTTTCCTGAGCGATGTGCATAAGCACGTATTATTAAATTGCTAAATGTTGTTTTAATAACTTAGCCACTAAACGCTTAAATTGACTCAGTAATAAGGTATCCATACGCGGATCAAAATGATGAGCATCATCACTACTAATGGCTAAAAATCCTAGCTCGTATTCATCATGTACTAATTTCACTAAAACTACAGAGCCTGCACAATGACAGGAAAAAATGAGTTGCTGCTCACTTTGCTGTAAACGACCAAAGTAGTAATCACTGTTTGATAAGCGGTTTTGCATCACACCTTGGCAATCATTTTGTGTCAAACTGTCATGGGTGATCTCAGTAGCATTAACTAAGTATAATTTAAAAGCAGATAAAGACAGTAGTTCTTTCGTGGTTTGCGTTAGGCAATCGAGTAATTCTTTCGCTGATTTACAGTCTAACAATCGTAAATACAAGTCACTATAGAGCATAAATAAATTTTCATTATGACAGGCAACAGACATCAACTGAGTCACTTCATCTTCTAGATTATGTACTTGTTGTCTCAACTGCTGTTGTTGCCTTTCAACCAAAGACACTGTGCCTCGTTGATTATCAATCAACCGTAAACCGGTCATCAATTCATTATTACGGTTGAAAAACTCCGGATTATCTTGAAGGTAAGCACTTACCAACTCATCAGTTAGCGGTAAATCATCAGTCTTAATTATTGTTTTTTCACTTTTCATAAAATCTTCTTCACATATTTTGTAGGTTGAACCGTAGTCCATCAATGTTTCGGAGTAATACCAATGGCAGTAAGTTAGTGATCAAATATCAATGAGGGTAAATTTTCAAGAACAAGGCGCTTGATTGAGCAATAGCGGGCTATTGTGATTGAAAGCAACGATGTTATGGAATATTTAGTCCATTTAGAATGATCACATATTTAATGCTATTGGTATAAGCATGTAATTATACAGACAACTGTCCATCAAACACATGTACCGCAGGGCCAGACATTTTTACCGGATGTCCTGGACCTTTCCAATAAATTCTTAATTTTCCACCGGGTAACTCAACCGTTACTTGTCGGTTTAGTTTGTTTTGCATTTGACCAATAACCACGGCGGCACAAGCGCCACTTCCACATGCTAACGTTTCAGCAGCACCACGTTCATAAACGCGTAATTTAATTTGATTTGGCGCGACAATTTCCATAAAACCCACATTGGCCTGTTCAGGAAAACGTTCGTGCAATGACAATTCTTTACCTAAAGTAGCCACAGGCGCCTCTAGTACATTATCAACCGTTACAACACAATGAGGATTACCCAACGACACCGCACCACAAAGTACCGTTTCTGAGTCACTGCGTATAATATATGTTCCTTCTGCTTTTTGTGCGGTAAAAGGGATTTTAGCTGGCTCAAACTGTGGTACAGGCATGGTGACCGAAATATTACCATCTCGTTCAATAAACAAGGTCATTTTACCCGAAGCCGTGGTGACTTTAATTTTATTCTTATTACACAAACCTTTCATACGCACAAAGCGGGCAAAACATCGAGCACCATTACCACATTGATTTACCTCACTACCGTCCGCATTAAAAATTCGATAATGAAAGTCTAAATCTGGATCGTAAGGCGGTTCAACAATTAATAGTTGATCAAAACCAACACCAAAATTTCTGTTAGCCAATTTAGCAATTTTTTCATTAGATAGGTGAACATTTTGCGTTACATTATCGAGTACTAAAAAATCATTACCTAGGCCATGCATTTTAGAAAAATTTACTAACATTATTTCGACTTCTTTTGCGTGTCTGTTATTGTATCTATAATTGGGTCTTTAATCGTGTTCTTATTGTTTTGCAGAGGATCTTCCACCGTGATATTTTGTTCTAACTTTGGCTCAACAATTTGATATAAATCACCTTTAAAACCACAAGCAGATAGAAGTACGCTCATTAAAAAGCAGGGTAACATAAAAGAAAAGTGTTTAATTGAATGCATGATTACGAGTTTTTGCCATGAAAGTTGTCTAAATCAAGCTTTGTACTTAACTTAGTTGTTATATTTATCTTAGTTGATTGGTATTATACCCAAGATACTTCAAAATGCGAGTTTCAGAATGCCTGAGCGGATCATGAGCCATACGCATCTTTTTTAATGGCTGTTCCTTTCAAAACAGATATAACGATGAGCATGTTTTACTCAGAAACCCCCGCAGGGCTGGTTTATAAACATTTTATGCTGAATTTTACATTTTGAAATAACTTGGGTATATACTCACATGCTAATCCCCAAACAACTAAAGAAAGCCAATGAACGATAGCCAATACAATTTAATTGCTGAAGATCTATTACTTGCCGTTGAAGAGGCAATTGAAGAATGCGGTGTTGATATAGATTATGAAGGTGTTGGTGGTTTATTAACACTAACCTTTAAAAACAACACTAAGATCATTATAAACAAACAAGCGCCTTTACATGAAATTTGGGTAGCCACTAAATTTAATGGTCACCATTTTTCATTTATCGATGAACTTTGGACAGATAAACGTGGCGGTGGTGAGTTTTGGCAATTTTTATCTACTGCAGTAAGCAAGCAAGCTGATACTGAAATAACCCTAACAGCACAATAGCATAACCTTTGAGAACAAAACCTATGACGACAGTACGAATAGCAACACGTGAAAGCGCCCTAGCCTTATGGCAAGCTGAATATGTTAAAGCACAATTAGAACACTTTCATCAAGACATTAATGTTGTACTTGTGCCCATGACCACCAAAGGCGATATTTGGTTAGATACGCCATTGGCAAAAATAGGTGGTAAGGGTCTTTTTGTTAAAGAACTTGAAGTTGCTATGCTTGAAGATCGCGCTGACATTGCTGTTCATTCAATGAAAGATGTCCCTGTAGACTTCCCTGACGGTCTGGGTTTAGAAGTCATTTGCCCTCGCGAAGATCCCCGTGATGCTTTTGTTTCAAATACATATGCTAAGCTTAACGACTTACCTCAAGGCGCTATTGTTGGCACCTCAAGCTTACGTCGCCAATGCCAATTAAAAGCAAAACGCCCTGATCTTGATATTAGAGACTTACGCGGTAACGTAAATACCCGCCTAAGAAAGTTAGATGAAGGGCAATATGATGCCATTATTTTAGCTGCTGCTGGTTTAATTCGTTTAAAAATGGGCGAGCGTATTGCGCAAACTATTGAACCAGAAGAAATATTACCTGCTAATGGCCAAGGCGCTGTTGGTATTGAGTGTCGTATTAATGATGACACTATTAAAGTCTTATTAGCGCCGCTTGAATGTAGCGCAACCCGTATCCGTGTATTAACAGAACGCTCGATGAATAAAGCATTAGAAGGTGGCTGTCAGGTGCCAATTGCTAGTTATAGTGTTATTTCAGCTGATGGTAAAGACGTTCACTTACGTGGTTTAGTTGGCGCGGTAGATGGAAGTGAGATAATTAAAAGTGACATTACTGGCCCTATTGAACAAGGTGAGGCATTAGGTAACACCCTAGCACAAGAATTACTTAGCCGCGGTGCCGATAAAATTTTAAAACAGGTTTATGATATGGCCAATTCTGACAACTAACCCATGCTGACAACTCATAGCGCCTGGCCGCTTAATGTTTTAATTGCGCGGCCAATAAAAAAAGCACAAGCATTAACCTTATTACTGAACAAACAAGGCATTGCTTGTGTTAGTCAACCGCTATTCGACTATCAGCCGTTAGCTGATCACAAGCAAAGTAAAAAGCTACTGACAACTGCCAACATTATAATATTTGTAAGTGTTGCCGCCGTTGAATTTTCCCATGCTAACGTCATATCAACACACTGGCAATATCAACATATTATTGCCGTAGGTAAAGCAACAAAAGCAGCGCTACAAGCATTAGGGCTTGAGAATATACAGTGCCCTTTTCAAGAAAATAGCGAAGGTATATTAACCTTAAGTGTACTAAATGAAGGCCTATTAAATAAAAATATCACCATAGTACGTGGTAATGGTGGTAGGGAACACTTAGCAGTGGAGTTAATTAAGCGTGGCGCATCGGTAAATTATCTTGAAAGTTATCAAAGAATATGGCGAATATTCCCTAAAGATATAAACAAGCAATGGTATCAACAACAAATTAATTGTATTGTCGTTACCAGTAACGCACTACTAGATAAACTTGTACATTTAACACAAGCTACTAACGTAACGATAGAAAATAAAACAACTAAGCACTGGCGAGAACAGTGTGTTTGGTTAGTCGCTAGTAAACGTATTGCCAAGCATGCTCAACAGCTTGGTTTAACAAATATTATACAAAGTGACGGCGCTAGTGAAGAAGCAATTAATACTGCGCTACAAGCATTAAGCATTTATGAAAACTTTCGGGTCAAAAGATTACCGAAATGATTCGCTTTCTAGCGATTAATGAATAATTATTAAAATTCAATAATGGAATGAAAAATGACTGATAAAAAAACGCCATTAACCACAGAACAAAAAAAAGAAACAAGCTCTAAAGCGCCTACGACTAAAGCTGCGGCTAGGGCTAAAAAAGTTTCAACAAAAGACATAACTGATAGTAATCAAAATAAAGTATCGAAATTAGCAATCATTGCTATTTTTATTGCTTTGGGCAGCACAGCTACTCACTATGTTTGGCAGCAACAACAAAGCCAATTATTAATATTGGATCTTTCTCAACAGATTGATCAAAAAAGTACGGCTACATTCAATCAATATCAAGCTGAAACGAAGCAGGCACTGACACAATTAACAACTCAAGTTAACAATAACAATCAAGTAGAAAAGGTAGCTGAACTTAATGCACTACTCAGTCAACTTGAACGTAAAGTTAAGCAACGTCAACCCAGTGATTGGATATTACATGAAGCTGAATACCTCATCCGTATTGCGGCAAGAACCTTATGGTTAGAAAGTGACACCACGGCAGCTATTAATTTACTCAAAAATGCCGATGCCCGCTTAGCGGCTCTAAACGACCCTACTTTTTTACCCGTACGTGAACTTGTTCATCAGGATATAAAATCACTTGAACTGATGCCTACCTTGCAAACTGACGAGGTTGTTTTAACGTTAATGGCATTAAACAGGCAAATATCAATACTGCCTTTAGCCATGGTTGATATTGGTATTGAAACTAATAAAGACTCCAATGAGTTGTCAAATGATATTAATGATTGGAAAGCTAATTTAACCAAAACATGGGAAAAATTCCTTAATGACTTTATTCGTGTTCGTCAAAGAACAGGGATGATAGAGCCACTGGTGTCACCAGAGCAACAACAACATTTAAAACAAAATTTAAACTTAAAAATTCAATTAGCTTTATGGGCAGCAAGTGAACGTAAGAGCGATATTTACCAGAAAGCATTAGCCGATATGCAACGCTGGTTTACTGAGTTTTTTGATCTGAAAGAGTCAAGTAATCAACACTTTTTACAAGCATTAACTGACTTACAAACAAAACGCATTAGTTATGATTATCCAAGTGAGTTAACGTCTTTAGCTGCCGTCAGGGTAGCAATAAGAAATCAGACGGCTACACTTGTACCTTTACCGACGAAATCTGAAACTTCGCCAACTAAAACTGCCGATAACGCTACAGAAGCACTGACAGAGAAAGTAAAGCAACCTGAGGTTGTAAAAACGGAACCTGTAGCTTTACCAAAGCAAACTCAAATTACGCCGACTAAAACTACTGATGACGCTACAGAAGTACTTACAGAGAAAGTAAAGCCATTTGAGGCAGCAAAAGTAGAACCTGAAAAATCACCCTCGTCACCAAACCATCAGGGTGTTCAGCCTAAAGTTGAGGGCATCAAATGATCCGTTTTATTATTGTCATAATATTATTCTTTACTGTTTTAGCCCTTGGTCCATTATTAATTGATGAAAAAGGCTATATTTTAATTGCCATGGGTGAAACCATTATAGAATTAACTATAATTTCAGCTGTGATATTGTTTTCTCTATTCGCTACCACCATTTTTATTCTCTATAAAACACTACGTGGTGGCTTAAATATAAGCTTCAAAGCATTTAATATATTAGCTTTTGCTAGTAGAAGACGTGGCATTGCCAATTTCAACAAAGGCCTTGCTGCCTACATGTTGGAAGATTATCAAGGTGCAGAGCTGCTATTTGCTAAAAGTGCCGAGCCGGCAAAGCGTCAACAAAGTGCTTATTTACTTGCTGCTGCTGCCTCAGCAAAACAGCAACATAATTCCAATACCAACCACTATTTAGCCTTGTTAGAACAAGAGACTGAAAAATTAACCGTTTCCGATTTAACCAGCGTTATTGTGAAAATAAAGCTGTTAATGAATCAAAAATCAGACGATGGATATAAAAAAGCACGTCTATTAATTGATAAAAATCATAAACTAATCACTCAGGACACTCAGCTATTAGTACTAGAAATTGATTTATGTTTAATTGAAAAGCGCTTTGAATCGGCGGTAGATTATTTAAGTATTGTCCGCAAAGAAAAAACGATTACTGATGAAACGCTGCAAGCATGGGAAACAAAAGCCTATTATGGTGCTTTCAATCACATTATCAATAAGCAAGGTCCTACAAGCTTACTTGATTATTGGAAGTCAATTGGCCGAAAAATAAAGCAGCAAGAAACCGTTTTATTTGCTTATTGCCAGGTTTTAGCTGAAAACGAAATCACCGAACCATTAATCAAGCTTATTACACCAATATTGAAAAAACAGCCTAATGACCGCTTTCTTAAGTACTTACGCTCATTGTCTATTAAGCAAAATGAGCCGTTAATCGAAGTAGCTCAAAAAGAGCTTCATCGTAATAGCCAAAGCCCCCAATGGCTTAGTTGTTTGGGGCACTTAGCGCTAATGAGTGAACAATGGTTAATGGCAGAGAAGGCTTTTGGCAGTTTAATTAAACTTGAAGGGCAACAATACGACAAACAAGATCTACAAGCTTTTGCCAAAGCGCTGACAGAAGAGGGCCAGCACCAGGCAGCAAATGAAGTGTGGGTTAAAGTGCAAGCCTATAGTTAACTTGTTGGGTCTCGCTACGCTCGTGCCGACCTACAAAAGCTAAGCTATTTTATTACCTAGGTCGGGCGGTGCTTGCTTCCACAATTTCAACCTTTCTACCCGTGTGACACCAAAATACAACATAGCCGAAGTTCAGGTTATTTAAATAAAAGCAAAAGCATCCGCATACATATGTTCGAGTAATGCGCCATGCTCAATAAAGTCACTACGAATAACACCAACCATTTCAAAGCGTCCTGCAAGGTATATATCATACGGCTCTAGGCTAACGATATCATGCATGGCGGCTTGATGAACTAAGCCTGTTTTTCCTTGCCATTTGTTGTTAGCATTTTTATCTACGTTTTCGCTGATATTTTCAATAACAGGAATAAAATTAGCATACGGTAATTTAGCAATTATCGCTGCAGTTTCTTCAAGCTCATAAGCCGCATCTAACTCACGTAAGCCCCAGTACACCATAATATGGCGTTGTGATTTTTGCTCTGCGAGGTATTCAAACATGGACTTGATATAAGAAAACCCTGTACCACCAGCTAGCAACAACAATGGACGTTCACTGTCTGTACGTAACTGAGCATTGCCAGCAGGTATTTCTATAGTAATAGACTTATTACCTGCTTGTGCAGATTTAATACACTCTATCACTTGCATAGGATAGCTATCGGCAACAAAAGCGCCTATTTGCAATTCGATCAAGTCACTATTTGGGGAACTAGCAATAGAAAAGGGTCGCTTGTCTTCATCACTCATCACAAAATTTAAATACTGCCCAGCAATAAAGTTTACTTTTTCAGCGGGTTTTAACAGTACCTTAAACACATGAGCCGTAAGTGAAGTTAATGACACTATTTGACAGCTAATTGTTTTCATTAATATATCTCTTTAGTTTTATTATTCAGTTTTATTGTCTACTTCAGGGATAATTGCTAAATCATCCCAAATATCATCTATCTGTTGTTTTATTTCGTCAGTCATTTCAATAGGGACGCCCCATTCTCTGTTTGTTTCACCCGGCCATTTATTAGTCGCGTCTAATCCCATTTTAGATCCTAAACCTGACACTGGTGAGGCAAAATCTAAATAATCTATCGGGGTATTTTCAATTAACACTGTATCTCGACTTGGATCCATACGCGTAGTCATTGCCCAAATCACATCTTCCCAGTTTCGTGCATCAACATCATCATCGCAAACAATGACAAATTTTGTGTACATAAATTGTCTTAAAAATGACCAAACACCCATCATAACTCGTTTAGCATGACCCGCATATTGTTTCTTAATAGTGACAATAGCTAAACGATAAGAACAGCCTTCTGGCGGTAAGTAAAAGTCTTGAATTTCAGGAAACTGCTTTTGTAAAATAGGGACAAACACTTCATTTAATGCCACGCCTAAAATAGCAGGCTCATCGGGTGGCCTGCCGGTATAGGTACTATGGTAAATTGGATTTTTGCGCATAGTGATATGCGTAACGGTAAACACGGGAAAGTTATCAACCTCATTATAGTAACCGGTATGGTCACCATAAGGACCTTCTGGCGCTGTTTCTTCAGGATCTAAGTAGCCTTCTAAAATAATTTCTGCTGTTGCAGGCACTTGTAAATCATTACTTATGGATTTAGTTACCTCCGTCTTCGAACCACGTAATAAACCCGCAAAGGCATACTCTGACAAGGTGTCAGGCACCGGTGTTACTGCACCTAGAATAGTTGCAGGATCAGCACCTAAAGCAACAGACACAGGGTATTTTTCTCCGGGATTAACTTGCTTAAACTCTTGAAAATCTAAGGCTCCACCACGATGAGATAACCAACGCATAATGACTTTATTCTTAGACAATACTTGCTGACGATAAATCCCTAGATTCTGACGTTCTTTATGAGGACCTTTGGTAATGGTTAAGCCCCAAGTTATTAATGGTGCAACATCACCAGGCCAACATGTTTGAATCGGCAATTTGGTTAAATCAACCTCATCACCACTTAACACAACTTGCTGACAAAGTGCTTTTTTGATCACTTTAACGGGCATATTCAGTACTTGCTTATAAACAGGAATTTTACCTAGAGCATCACGAAGACCCGTTGGTGGCTCTGGCTCTTTAAGCATAGCCAATAATTTACCCACCTCACGTAAAGCCTTAACATTTTCTTGCCCCATAGCAAGTGCTACTCTGTCTGGGGTACCAAATAAATTAGTAAGTACGGGCATACTATGAGGTTGACCATGTTCATCTACCGCATTCTCGAATAATAATGCTGGGCCTTTAGCGCGTAACGTACGATCGCTAATTTCGGTCATTGCTAGATGAGTAGAAATAGGTGCAGTAATTCGTTTCAATTGCCCTATTTTTTCAAGCTGACTGATAAAGTCACGTAAATCGTTATATTTCATAAATATCTCAGTATAAAGCAAAAAAAGTTTCGAGTAGAGCACCACGCTGTTCTCGTCACTTATTTACAAAAAAACCAGTCGTGGACTGGTTTTTCAATAACACTAATAATGGAGTGATTTATTTTCGCTTCATTGAATCAAAGAATTCATTATTGGTTTTAGTCATAGCTAGTTTATCAATAAGAAATTCAATAGAACCTATTTCATCCATTTCATGAACAATTTTACGTAAAATCCACATTTTTTGTAATTCATCAGGCTTAGTAATTAATTCTTCACGACGGGTACCACTACGATTAATATTAATTGCTGGGAAAACGCGTTTTTCTGAAATCTTACGCGAAAGGTGCAACTCCATATTACCTGTGCCTTTAAACTCTTCGTAGATAACTTCATCCATTTTAGAGCCGGTTTCAACTAACGCTGTGGCAATAATGGTTAAACTACCACCTTCTTCAATTTTACGCGCCGCACCGAAGAAACGTTTAGGACGATGTAAAGCATTAGCATCAACACCACCCGATAGAATTTTACCTGACGAAGGGATGACTGTGTTGTAGGCACGGGCTAAACGAGTAATCGAATCAAGTAAAATTACCACATCTTTTTTATGTTCAACTAAACGTTTTGCTTTCTCAATCACCATTTCTGCCACTTGTACGTGACGACTTGCTGGTTCATCAAAGGTAGAAGCAATAACCTCACCTTTCACCAAGCGTTGCATTTCAGTTACTTCTTCTGGACGCTCATCAATTAATAAAACCATTAGCTCTGCATTAGGGTAATTATGAGCAATGCTTTGTGCGATATTTTGCAATAATAAAGTTTTACCGGCTTTGGGCGGAGCAACAATTAAACCACGTTGGCCTTTACCAATTGGCGATGCTAAATCAATAACACGCGCGGTAATATCTTCGGTAGAACCATTACCACGTTCCATGGTAAGTCTATCGATAGGATGAATGGGGGTTAAGTTTTCAAATAAAATCTTATTACGGGTATTTTCAGGGCGATCAAAATTCACTTCCGTTACTTTTAACAAAGCAAAATAACGCTCGCCTTTTTTCGGTGAACGAATTTTACCTTGAATAGTATCACCCGTTCTCATACTAAAGCGGCGGATTTGACTTGGCGATACATAAATATCATCTGGGCCGGCTAAATAGGAGGAGTCGGCAGAACGTAAAAAGCCAAAACCATCTTGTAAAATTTCTAAAACACCACCACCAAAAATATCATTATCGTTTTCGGCATGCTTTTTTAAAATAGCGAAAATTATGTCTTGTTTACGGGTTCTAGCAAGGTTGTCTAGCTTCATCGTTTCAGCTAGTTTAACCAATTCATTAATGGATTTTTCTTTCAGTTCGGTAAGATTCATAGGGGGTTTCTTAAACTATTTTAAGTAATTATGTCCTGGCGATTGCCGATGACAGTTTATTGTAAATGTGTTTTATAATCTTTTTAGCTAAAAACAAGCGAATAAAGTAGTAAAAAAAGATAATAGAATAGGGATATAGAAATGTTATTTTATACTCAGAAGTTAAATTTAGCATTAAAAGTGAACTAGGTAAAGTCACTCGTTAAAATGTAAGTAATTATTTTAAAAAACACGCAAAAAAAAACCTGAAGTAATTTCAGGTTTTTAAGGTATTCAATGATTATTTAAAGATTTTTATCTAGAAACTCTTTTAATTGTGTTTTTGATAAAGCGCCCACTTTAGTGTCGACTATTTCACCATTTTTAAACAGTAACAAGGTTGGAATTCCTCGTACACCATATTTAGGTGGCGTATCTGAATTTTCATCGATATTTAATTTACCCACCGTAACTTTACCATCATACTCTACCGCTATATCATCAAGAACTGGCGCTATCATTTTACAAGGGCCACACCATTCCGCCCAAAAATCAACTAACACTAAACCTGAGGCTTTTAAAACATCGGCTTCAAAACTATTATCAGTTAGCTGAACTATTTTATCGTTCATCTCATTCTCCATTATTTATGATTATGACTTATGGCATTTGTGCCATGCTATTAAATTTTTATATTATACATTTATGAGGCTATGTTACCTATTTTTCAAGTTTGTTTTCTTTTATATTCAGTTAACGTCGCTAAAGTTAGTTATTAACCAACTATGATGTTAAGCTGTCGCCATGAAAAAAACACACTTAACAGAAACAAAATTCGCTGACTTAAATCTTGCTCCACAAGTAGTAACCGGATTAGAAGCCATGGGCTTCCAACATTGTACGTCCATTCAGGAACAGTCTTTACCTATCTTGCTTCAAGGCACTGACATAGCAGGCCAAGCTCAAACAGGTGAAGGTAAAACAATCGCATTTTTAGCTGGAACATTTCACCAGTTATTGCAAGTAGAAGCTCCGAAACATAATCAACCCCGTGCTTTAATAATGGCACCAACACGTGAACTTGCTATTCAAATTCATCGTGATGCTATTGAAATGGCAAAAAGTACCGGACTACGTCTGGGTATTGTCTATGGTGGTGAAGGTTATGAAAGTCAACGTTTAGCATTAGAGCAAGGCGTCGATGTTTTAATTGGTACCTGTGGTCGCTTATTAGATTATTTAAAACAAGGTATTTATAACTTAAGTAATATTGAAGTTATTGTACTTGATGAAGCCGACAGAATGTTCGATTTAGGGTTTATTAAAGATATTCGCTATATGTTTAATAAAATGCCTCCTGCTAAACAGCGTTTAAGTATGCTGTTCTCAGCAACATTATCATTTAGAGTTAAAGAGCTTGCTTTCGAGCATATGAATGATCCAACCAGTGTAGAGATTGCACCCGAACAAAAAACAAATACTCGCATTAGCGAAGAGTTATTTTATCCTTCTAATGAAGATAAAATGGCTTTATTACAAACATTGATAGAAGAAGATTGGCCTGAAAAAGCGATTATTTTTGCCAATACTAAACATGTTTGTGAAAAACTTTTTGATCACCTTGTTGCGGATAAATTAAGAGCGGGTTTATTAACCGGCGATGTTCCTCAAAAGAAACGTTTGAAAATACTAGAGCAATTTACCGACGGTACTTTGGATATATTAGTGGCGACTGATGTTGCTGCTCGTGGTTTGCATATTCCATCGGTTACGCATGTTTTCAACTATGATTTGCCCGATGATTGTGAAGATTATGTACACCGTATTGGTCGTACAGGTCGTGCTGGTGCATCTGGGCATGCTATTAGCTTAGCTTGTGAGCAATACGTATTTAATTTACCTGCCATTGAAGAGTATATTGATCACTCGTTGCCAGTAACAAAGTACTTACATGAAGCTTTACTTGATGACTTACCTAAAGTAAGTCCACGCCCACGCCGCTATAAACCTGGTGGTAACCGACAAGGAAGCCGCAGTAACTTTAGATCAAATGGTAACAGTAACTCTCGTCCTCGCCGTTAGTCCTCTTTGTGTTTGAATGACTATGAAAGAAAAAACACCACAGTTTAAAGCAGAATATACGAATTCGCATTATGCTGTGGTCGATTTAGGTTCAAATAGCTTTCATTTACTGATTACCCAACTCGTTAATAACCAAGTTAAGATTGTAGCCAAAATCAAACAAAAAGTACGTTTGGCTGCCGGTTTAAATAATAACAATGAATTAAGCCTCAGTGCGATTGATCGTGGTATTACTTGTTTAACTTTATTTACCCAACACCTCAAAAACATTCCTGTAAGTAATATTCGTATTGTTGCCACCGCTGCTTTAAGAATAGCGATAAATCGTGATGCTTTTTTAACCTTGGCTAATAAAATTTTACCGTCAGAAATTAATCTACTGAGTGGAGAGCAAGAGGCTAAAACTATCTACAGTGGCGTTGCCCATACCAGCCAAGGCAAGCTTGAACAAAAACGCTTAGTTGTTGATATTGGTGGTGCGAGTACTGAATTAATTATTGGTCAAGGCTTTGATGCGAAACATGCCATTAGCGTAAATTTAGGCTGTGTTAGTTTTAAAGAAAAGTTTTTTGCTGATAATTTATTAACGGATAAAAACTTTACCGCTGCTATTACTGCAGCAAGTGAAATTGTTACCCCTCTCTCTGCTAATTTCCTCAATTTAGGTTGGCAATCTGTTTTAGGTCGATCTGGCTGTATGCAAGCGTTAGCCGAAATCCTTCATGGCAGACAACAACCGATTATAATTACTGCCTATTTTTTACATGAAATAAAGCAAGCGCTTATTCACTGTAAAGCTACTGAGAATATATCTGATAATATAGCGTTTTCAGGATTAAGAGCCGATAGAGCACCCGTGCTGGCAAGTGGCTTAAGTATTCTCATTGCTTTATTTAAGGTTTTTAACATTACCGAGCTAACGCTTTCTAATGGAGCACTTCGTGAAGGATTACTTTATGAAATGCTTCCTCCCAAAAATTCGTAGCTCATAGTTTGACGCCTTACTATTTTTCTTCTTTCAACCACCTTGCCACTTGTTTGGCAAAATACGTCAATATACCATCAGCACCCGCGCGTTTAAATGCTAATAAACCCTCCATTACGCAAGGCTTTTCAGCTAACCAACCATTTTGAATGGCTGCCATATGCATGGCATACTCACCACTTACCTGGTAGGCATAGGTTGGTACTTGAAAGGTGTCTTTAACACGGCGTACTATGTCTAAATAAGGCATTCCCGGTTTAATCATTACCATATCAGCACCTTCACTAATATCCTGTGCAACTTCATGTAAGGCCTCATTACTATTAGCGGGATCCATTTGATAAGTATGCTTATCACCACCTTTTAAGTTACCTGCTGAGCCGACAGCATCACGGAATGGACCATAGTAATTAGATGCGTACTTGGCCGAATAGGCTAATATTTTGGTATTAACGAAACCCTGTGCCTCTAACCCTTGACGAATAGCACCAACACGACCATCCATCATATCCGAGGGCGCAATAATATCAGCACCTGCTTGTGCATGTGATATCGCCTGCTTAACTAATATCTTTGTTGTGATATCGTTTAATAAATAACCAGTTGGACCAGCTTTATTCTCATCACTTTCACTTAAAATACCATCTTGTCCATGGGTAGTGAACGGATCAAGCGCTACATCGGTGATAACTGCTAACTGTGGAAATTTTGCTTTTAATGCTCGTACAGTTCGCTGGGCTAAACCTTTTGCATTGTATGCTTCTTCTGCCATTAACGATTTTTTCTCATTCGGTGTCACCGGAAAAATAGCAATCGCAGGAATACCTAAATCAACAAGTTCTTGTGCTTCTTCTAATAATAAATCAATACTTTTTCGCTCTACTCCGGGCATTGACGTGATTTCTTCACATTGATTTTCACCTTCTAAAACAAATACCGGATAGATTAAATCATTTACTGTTAATTGGTTTTCTGCCATTAATCGACGGGTATAATCATCTTTACGCATACGACGCATACGGCGTGCCGGATATTGGCCAAAAGAGGCCTGACCAAAAGTTGACTGGCTTATATTGTTATTCATAGTTTATTCCTGGAGATTGGTGCTAATTACTCAATACTATCTTTAATACTGCTTTTAAATGCTGTTTTTAAATAACCGAGTCTGATTACGTCCATTATCCTTTGCCTGATAAAGTGCAGTATCAGCGCTCTTAAATATCTGTTCAGGTTGCACGTCATCTTGCTGCATATAAGTAAAAATACCACTACTAATTGTCAATGATATTTCAATGTCTTGATGAATGCATGCCTGTTGCGCAACAGCCTTTCTTAGGGCTTCAGCCAAAGCCATCGCCCCTTTTTGATCGGTATCAGGTAGTATTAAACAAAACTCTTCACCACCATAACGAAAAGCCATATCACTACTGCGTTTTAAGCTTTGTTTAATATGATTACTAAGCCAAACTAAACAGTAATCACCGGCTAAGTGTCCATAATTGTCGTTAACCGCTTTAAAATAGTCAATATCTATAATTATCAAGCTTAGTGAGGTTAAATTACGTTTACTACGACGATACTCAGCCAAAATTTTCTGATCATAAAATCGACGATTAAATAATCCCGTTAGCTCATCCAGGGTGTTTTTTTGTTCTAGTTCACGATTAGCTTCTTCTAGCTCTTGTAAGGTGATATTCAGTTCCAAAGTACGTTCTTGAACTCTTTCTTCTAGTAAGTCCTGACTTTTTTGTTGCTGCTCTAATAGTGAATGATAAGAGTTTTTTGCCGATAAAGCTGCTTCATTTGCTTTAGCTAATTGACCTGTTAAAGATTTTTTCTCTATTAAATCTTTCCGATAAGAGGTATAAAAAACAATCAGCATTATGGCCAAACCAACAACAAAGCCAATGGTTAATCCTTGAAAAAGCAGTTCATTACATTGAAGAGTTGGGTCGGTCACAGCGAGTTCTTTATAGGTTAAAAATTTTACGAGCATTAAGACTAGTTTGACAAGCTATTTCATCTGCGTCAATAGCTGTTACATCTGCAATTTTTTGAACTATATAGGGTAAGTAACTTGGCTCATTGCGGCTACTTTTAGGACGAGGTCTAATTGTTCTAGGCGTTAAATAAGGGGCATCTGTTTCAATTAACAAACGATTTAGTGGAATTAATTTAATAACCTCTTGTAGCTCTTTTCCTCTACGCTCATCACAGAGCCAACCGGTAATACCTATATACATGTTAGCTGCTATACATTGTACTAATTCTTCTTTACTACCGGTAAAACAGTGGGCAATCATAGCGGGAATTCGATGAATAAAAGGCTTTAGTTCCGCGAACCAAGGAGAGAATGCATCACGCTGATGCAAGAATAATGGCATATCAAGATCTGCCGCTAAGCTAATTTGTTCTTTAAAAACTTTTAACTGTTGCTCTGGTGCGGAGAAGTTACGATTAAAATCTAAACCACACTCTCCTATGGCTTTAACATGGGGTTGTTCTGCTAACTGAATTAATTGGGCTAAATAATCATCACTAACGCCATCAGCATCGTGAGGATGAACTCCTGCTGTACTGAATAGGGTATTAGGAAATTGTTGCTGGTAATACTTGCATAAAGCTAAAGCCTGCTGACTTTCATAAACACTTGTTCCTGTAATCAAGAGCTTTTCAACCCCTTGATTTTTAGCTCGAAGAATAAGTTCGTCTCGATCTTTATCAAAACGCTTATTGGTTAAATTTACACCTATATCAATCAACATTTTTACTACACAGCGTCCTCATCTTCTTTATGATATAGCGAGGCTATTAAAATGCCGACTTCGAATAACAATAACATAGGGATTGCTAACATAGATTGCGAAATAATATCAGGTGGTGTCAACAACATACCAATGACAAAAGCACCTACAGCCATATATGGGCGTTTCTTTCTTAAATCATTTGGGCTAGTTACCCCTGTCCAACACAATAAAATAATCACTACCGGTATTTCAAATGCGGCACCAAAAGCAAAAAACAATTTCAAAACAAAATCTAAGTAGCTACTAATATCGGTAGCAATCACTACACCTTCGGGGGCAACTGAAGTAAAAAAAGCAAAAACCACAGGGAAAACGATAAAGTACGCAAAAGCAATACCGCTATAAAACAATAAAGTAGAGCCTAACATCAGTGGTGCAATTAATCGTTTTTCATTACGATATAAGCCCGGTGCAACAAATGACCAAATTTGATATAAAATGTAAGGCATTGCCAGAAAAATAGAGAGGACTATGGCAAGTTTAAAAGGAGCGAAAAATGGCGATGCTACATCCGTTGCAATCATTTGTGAACCAGCTGGCATAGTTTGCAACAGGGGTTGTGCTAAGTATTGATAAATATCTTGAGCGAAATAGGCTAAACAACAAAACACCAACAATATACCAAGCACTGCGTGTAATAAACGCGCTCTTAGTTCAATTAAATGGTCAAAAAGCGTCGTACCTTTCTCTGTTGCTAAAGGCTCTGCCGTCTTTGGCTTTGAGGATTTTGACTGTTCTACCGATGAATTCATTTGTCCTGCTTAACTTCATACTTAATATTCGGCGTGCTTTTTTGAGACGTATCTGATGACTCAATATTTTGAGCCTGATCTGTTTGGGTTTTATCTATTTGAATATTATCTGTTTGAGTACTACCTGATTGAGTATTAGCTTCTGGTTCAGTACTAGCGGTTTTACCTATAGTAGATTGGCTCTCTAATGAAGTGCTAATAAATGAGTCCATCGCATTTTTATCAACCTTTTTAAAGGGTTCATTGACCATCGCAGCAGCTTCTTTCAATGACTTAACCGATTCAGCGATTTCGGGACTTAAGTTCGTCATATCCGCCTGCTCTGCTTTTTTAAGGTTTGCATGTAACTCATGAACTCTGAACTCTTCTGAAAGCTCAGTTTTTACCGAATCACTAAATTTACGCACGCCAGTGACCCAACCTTTAAGAGTTCTGATTGCTACAGGCAAGCGATCAGGGCCAAGTACCACTAGACCCATAATAGCAATAAGTGTTAATTCCCAAAAACCAATATCAAACATTAATTACGCCTGACTATTGTCTTTTTGGCTTTCTTTCGATTTGCTAGCTTCTTGTGCAGTAGTAGTACTGTTATCACCTAACGTATCTGAGTTTGCTTCAACTTTATTAGCTGAATCCGTGTCAGCTGAATCTTTATCTTCACCTATAGCATTTTTAAAGCCTTTTACCGCCGAGCCTAAGTCGCCACCTAAGTTGCGCAATTTTTTAGTACCAAACAATAAAACAACAATTACGGCAACAATTAATAATTGCCAAATACTGATACCACCCATAACAAACTCCTATAATCTAATTACCTTCATTATACCCAAATGAAATCAGTAAACGAGTAAAAGAATGCGTCAAAACAAAGTTTAAAACAACATATTACCGAATGAAGCTGTATTATTTTAATGAATATTACGATCTGAATTCAAATTACAGGCAGAAAAAAACCGACCTCAGTCGGTTTTGACAACACTAAGTTAAATCAATGCTATAGCACCATAGTATTTTTCAGCTTGTTTAATGCATTTTTTTCTAGTTGTCGAACTCGTTCAGCTGAAATTTGGTATTTATTGGCTAACTCTTGCAACGTTGTTTTATCTTCACTCAACCAACGCATTTTAATAATATCTTGGCTACGATCATCTAACGCAATTAATGCAGTAGAAAGGCGGTTATTCGCATGACTTTCCCAATTATCATTCTCAACTTCAATCGCTAAGTCTGATTGTTTGTCTTCCAGATACTGCGCCGGCGAAAAATTACCTGTACTGGTATTATCGTCATCATCAGAAGAAAGCTCAAAAGCCTGGTCATGGCTGCTCATGCGATTTTCCATTTCTAAAACATCTTTAGTACTAACACCTAATGTTTCAGCAACAGTATTCACTTCAGCATTACTAAACCAACCCAAGCGTTTTTTATTCTTACGTAGATTAAAAAACAATTTACGTTGTGCTTTAGTGGTAGCAACTTTTACAATGCGCCAGTTTTTCAATACATATTCGTGTATTTCTGCTTTGATCCAATGCACCGCAAATGAGACCAAACGGACACCTACTTCAGGGTTAAAACGTTTAACCGCTTTCATTAAGCCCACATTACCTTCTTGCACCAAGTCGGCTTGTATTAAGCCATAACCTGAATAGCCTTTGGCAATATGAATAACAAAACGTAAATGCGACATGATCAGCTTTTGTGCTGCTTGTAAATCATTTTCATTATAGAGGCGAGTAGCAAGATCATGCTCCTCTTCAGCGGTTAGCATAGGAATGCTGTACGCCGATTGCATGTACGATTCAATACTACCACTTTGTGGTAAAATAAGTTGCATTGTATTACTCATATATAAAAACCTCTTTTCTTAAGTTTTTCGCTCACTATTTTAACATAAAATGGCTATTTTAACTAGCTACACTATACGTTTTAACTACCTATACTATTCTAGGGGCGCCAAATGCCGACGAACATTAGCTTA
>Ga0105357_10000528_pt1 | contig 20319 bp, 21 predicted proteins | sample GOMGulsemesocosm_4_FD_83660 | JGI IMG/M metagenome (GOLD analysis project Ga0105357, IMG submission 83660) | Methane-oxidizing microbial communities from mesocosms in the Gulf of Mexico - GOM15B Gulf of Mexico | ecosystem: Environmental > Aquatic > Marine > Cold seeps | place: USA: Gulf of...
AAGTGAAAACAGCTCAGCCCCTGCAGACAGTTTGTCTGCATTGTTAAATAGACAAGTTCAACATGACACTTCACCACAAAAACAAAATACGGTAACGACATCAAAAGAGTATCATCAGCGTTTAGAGGAAGGATCAAATATAGGGCAGCAGTTGCGCAGCTTTACAGAACGTTTGCGTCAATCTACCCCTGATGGCAATATTCCTGCACCAGAGTCACAATCAATTGCAGGTGAAAAACAAACAACGAGTGGTGTTCCGTTAAATAAAGTTATTCCTAATGTTGATGTTGCAAGTGTCAGTAAAAAAGATTTTGATATTATGCAAAAAGAAATGGCATCCATTAGACAAATACTTGAACATCAAGTGTCGGGATTAATGTGGCAAGATATGGCACAAAAAGATCCTCAAAGAGCTGTTTTGTATAATAAATTAATAGCATTAGGTTTAAGTGAGCAAATTTCTGATCAAATAGCAGGTTATGTTCCTACAAACAGTAATGAAGATGAAGCTTGGCAGCAGGCTCTAAAGTTAATTGCAACACAAATAAACACGACAAAAAATGATATTATTCATCGTGGAGGTGTTGTTGCATTAGTTGGGCCTACAGGTGTTGGAAAAACAACGACAATTGCAAAACTAGCAGCGCGATTTGCACAAATACATGGTAGCGACCAAGTCGCTCTAATTTCAACTGATACTTATAGAATCGCTGGCTTTGAGCAATTGTCTACATACGGAAAAATTATAGGGTGTCAGGTTAAATTAGCTAAAGACAGTGAAACACTTGATGCACTTATTCAACAATTTAGTCAAAAGAAATTAATACTGATTGATACTGCAGGTATGGGGCAACGCGATCTTCGTTTGGTAAAGCACCTAACCACGCTTGTTTCAAATTCTCGTGTAAGGATCCGCAATTATCTTGTACTGGCAGCAAATAGTCAGCAGCAAGTAATGCAAGAAAATGTAGATCGTTTTAGAAAAATACCATTGTCAGGGTGTATTTATACTAAACTTGATGAAAGTGTTAGTATTGGCGAAATTATTTCAACATCAATTCATAACGGGTTATCAATCAGTTATCTTACCGATGGACAAAGAGTTCCAGAAGATATTAAAGTAGCTAATGCGGATAAATTAGTGATATTAGCTGATAAAATGGCGACAAGATTAGCAAAGAAAAATATCTCTAATCATAGAGCAATGCCGATAGCCCCAGTTGCAGTTTTATAGTATTATTATTTCATTGAATTAGAAGTATTAAAAATGACAGATCAAGCGAGCGGCTTAAGAAAAATGCAAGATACACAAAAAATTAAAGTGATAGCTGTTTCCGGTGGTAAAGGTGGCGTTGGTAAAACCAATGTTTCATTAAATACCGCAATAGCTTTAGGTCAACAAGGTAAACGTGTTTTAGTACTAGATGCTGATCTAGGCTTAGCAAATGTTGATGTCATGCTGGGATTAAGAGTAAAACGAAATCTTTCTCATGTTTTATCGGGTGAATGTGAACTTGATGAAATAATGATAGAAGGCCCAGCAGGTATTAAAATAATACCTGCCACATCGGGTTCTCAATCAATGGTTGATTTAACACCACCTGAGCATGCCGGCTTAATACGCGCTTTTAGTGAAATGAAGACCGAGTTTGATATTTTAATTATTGATACTGCGGCAGGTATTTCAGACATGGTGCTGAGTTTCACTCGCGCAGCACAAGATGTTATGTTAGTTGTATGTGATGAACCAACCTCAATTACTGATTGCTATGCATTAATGAAATTATTAAGTCGAGATCACGGTGTTTTTAAATTTAAAGTAGTGGCTAACATGGTGAGAACGCCAAAAGAAGGTCAACAACTTTTTGTTAAACTGACAACGGTTACAGATCGCTTCTTAGATGTTGCTTTAGAGCTTGTTTCAGTGATACCTTTTGATGAAAATATTCGAAAGTCAGTACGTAAGCAACAAGTTATTGTAGAGGCTTATCCGAACTCACCCGCAGCTAAAGCATTTAAAAGTTTAGCAAGCAAAATTTCTAATTGGCCTCTTCCTAATAAAGCATCAGGGCATTTAGAGTTTTTTATTGAACAGTTATTAGATCATAAATAATAGAAGTTTATAAACTTCTATTTTGTTGTATTAACTTTTTTAGAGAGAATAGTATCAAGTGGTAAAAACTATTAGCTATAATAATCAAATTGACAAATCAGTATTACTTGAAAAGTATACTGTGCTAGTTAAGCGTATTGCTTATCATTTATTAGCTCGACTACCTGCAAGTGTGATAGTTGATGATTTAATTCAATCTGGCATGATAGGGTTGTTTGAAGCAGCTAACAATTTTGATAATAGTAAAGGTGCAAGTTTTGAAACCTTTGCAGGGATTCGAATACGAGGGTCAATGCTTGATGAAATACGTCGAGGTGATTGGACGCCACGTTCAGTGCATAAAAACAGTCGCTTAATCGCCGAAACAATTAAGCAACTAGAAGCAAAAAATGGACGAGATGTAACAGATATTGAAGTTGCAGAAGAACTTGAAATATCACTTAATGATTATCATCAAATGTTAAGTGAGGTTAGCACGGGTAAAATATTAGGTATTGATGACTTAGGTGTTAATGAAGATGCCATTAATATAGATAAAAGCTATCGCAGCCATGATCCATATCAAAGTATTGAGTATAGTGCCTTTAAAAAAGGCCTTAGTGAGTGCATTAGTACTTTACCAGAGCGCGAAGCTCTAGTACTGTCTCTATATTATGATGAAGAATTAAATTTACGTGAAATAGGGAAAGTTCTTGATGTAAGTGAATCTAGAGTTAGTCAGATTCATAGTCAAGCGATGCATCGTTTAAAATCTCGTATGCAATCATGGAAAAGTTAAGTAGAATACATTTTAATATGCACTAAGCTATATTGTATTTAAATTAAAATTTTGAATGTGACGCCGGAGGGGCTCCCTTGGATAAAAATATGAAAGTACTTGTTGTTGATGACTTTTCAACAATGAGACGTATAGTAAAAAACTTGCTTCGTGATTTAGGCTTTACGAACATTCAAGAAGCAGATGATGGTAGTACTGCATTACCTATGCTTCAAAATGGTAGCTTTGACTTTGTGGTTACTGATTGGAATATGCCAGGAATGCAAGGTATTGATTTACTAAAGGCGATTAGAGCTGATGCTAGCTTATCTCATATCCCTGTTCTACTTATTACGGCAGAAGCAAAAAAAGAACAAATTGTAATGGCTGCCCAAGCAGGCGTGAATGGTTATATTGTTAAACCTTTTACTGCAGGCACACTAAAAACTAAAATAGATAAAATATTTGAGAGAATTGGTTAATTCATTTAAATCAAAGTTATAAAGGTTTAATGTAATTATTACTTGAATGTTTTTCTAGAGAAATTCTAGCATGACTTTATCATAAGCCTATAATTTTAAATGATATTTTATTATTGCATTAAGGATTTTTCATGAGCATGTCAATGATGGGACAGATCACATTAGATCAAGCAAAGTCGTTGGTTGAATTTTTAGAAGCAGATCAGCAAGAAAAAGCTGATGATCTTCTTGCCGAAATTCAAAACCCGCTTAATTCAGAGTTATTTGCTGAAATTGGTAAATTAACGCGTCAACTTCATGACTCAATGGCAAACTTTCAACTTGATACTCGCCTTAATGACTTAGCAACTGCTGATATTCCTGATGCGAAAGAAAGGTTAAACTTTGTTATTACCAGTACAGAGGAAGCGGCTAACAAAACAATGGATGCTGTAGAAGCTATATTCCCCGTTATTGATACTATTTCTCAGCAGGTAAAAACAGTACAACTAACATGGCCTAAATTAATGAATAATGAGATAGGCCTTACAGAATTTAAAACACTCTGTTTTGATATTGATACCCTGTTGGTAACAACAGGAACAGAGACAGAGCAAATACGTAGTTTAATGACCGATGTTTTGATGGCTCAAGATTTTCAAGATTTAACCGGTCAAGTTATTCGAAGAGTTATTGATTTAGTCAGAGAAGTTGAAGAAAATTTAATTAACATGTTAACAGTGTTTGGGGTGTCAACAGATAAACCTCAGAGCGATAAAATGCCTAGTGTAGGTGACAATTTGGTCGAAGGACCTATTGTTAACAAAGAAAATAGAGACGATGTTGTTGAAAGCCAAAATGATGTCGATGATCTTTTATCAAGTTTAGGATTTTAACAGGAGTTACTGTATGTCTTTTGAGATCGATGATGAAATCCTACAGGATTTTTTAGTTGAAGCAGGTGAAATACTAGAATCGCTTTCAGAGCAACTGGTAGAGCTTGAGAATGATCCAGATAATAGTGATTTACTTAATTGTATATTTCGAGGTTTCCATACAGTTAAAGGTGGAGCAGGCTTTCTTGGGTTAAATCATTTAGTTAATGTTTGCCATTGGTCAGAAAATATATTTGATTTATTGCGAAACGGACAGCGTACCGTCAATTCAGATTTGATGGACACTATTCTATCCGCCCTAGATACAGTAAACGAAATGTTTGTATTGGTACAAAATGGTGAAGAACTAGAACCCGCTGATGCCGATTTACTCGCTGAATTAGAAAAGTTAAGTGTTCCTGAAGGTGAAGAAAAACCTGCGGAAAATACTGATGTACCTTCAGAACCCGTTGCTGAAACAGCCTCGTCTGGTTCTGCAGATGAAATGAGTGAAGATGAATTTGAACGTCTATTAGATGAATTACATGGTGGCGACAGTGCTACTACTCCCCCTCCTTCTAGCGCTTCTGCCTCTATTGCTAGTTCAAGTGCGGGCAATGAAATATCTGATGATGAATTTGAATCACTGTTAGATGAATTACACGGGCAAGGTGCTTTTTCTACTAAGGCACAAGAAGAGCCAACACCAGCAGCAGCGCCAACATCATCAAGTGATATTGAGGATGATGATTTTGAAAAATTATTAGACGAACTGCATGGAAAAGGAAATGCACCTAAAACCTCTTCTGCTCCACCTGTTCCTGTTGAGGCAAAACCAGCACCTAAACCAGTAGTAAAAGCTAAAGAACAAACAGCACCAGCCAAAAAAGCACCAGCTAAAAAAGTGGCAAAAAAAGCTGTAGTCGCTCAAGCAGAAACTACAGTAAGAGTTGATACTAAACGGCTTGATCAAATTATGAATTTGGTTGGCGAATTAGTATTAGTTAGGAATCGTTTAAGTAGTTTAGGCTTGGTTACTGATGATGAACAGTTAAATAAAGCCGTTTCAAACCTTGATGGCGTTACGACAGATTTACAAGGTGCGGTAATGAAAACCCGCATGCAACCAATCAAAAAAGTTTTTGGACGTTTTCCTCGTGTTGTACGAGATTTAGCCCGTAGCTTAGATAAAGACATAAAACTTGTTCTTGAAGGCGAAGAAACTGATTTAGATAAAAATTTAGTTGAGGCTCTTGCTGATCCTCTCGTGCATTTAGTTAGAAACTCAGTAGATCATGGTATTGAACAACCTGATGTTCGCGAAAAAATGGGTAAACCCCGCGAAGGTGTTGTTCTTTTAGCGGCATCACAAGAGGGTGATCATATACTTTTAACCATCAAAGATGATGGCGCAGGTATGGATGCTGGAAAACTCAAAAAAATTGCAATAAAACGTGGCGTACTTGATGATGAAAGCGCTGCACGAATGTCAGATAAAGAAGCTTTTAGCTTGATATTTGCCCCAGGTTTTTCTACAAAAACAGAAATATCAGAAGTGTCAGGCCGTGGTGTTGGCATGGATGTAGTTAAAACCAAAATAACGCAACTAAATGGTACCGTTAGTATTGATTCAGAAATGGGTGTAGGTACCATACTTGAAATAAAAGTACCTTTAACACTCGCTATACTACCTACATTAATGGTGGTTATAGGAGAACAGACATTTGCAATGCCGCTAGGTGCAGTTAATGAAATATTCCACTTAGATCTAACAAAAACCAATAGTGTTGATGGTCAGCTTACTATTATTGTACGTGAAAAAGCGATACCACTCTTTTATTTAGATCAGTGGTTAGTACGCAATTATTCAGTTACAGATCGTAAAGCAGGGCACGTTGTTATTGTACAATTAGGTAATCAACAAATAGCTTTTGTTGTTGACAGACTAATTGGTCAAGAAGAAGTTGTAATTAAACCTTTAGATCAGCTATTGCATGGCACACCAGGTATGGCAGGTGCTACAATCACAAGTGATGGTGGTATCGCGTTAATTATCGATATTCCTAATATGCTTAAATTTTATTCAAAAAAATCTCCCGTAAATAAAAAATTACATGCATAAATGATAGTTTTGTTATCACTAATATTTAGTTATATGAAAGTAGAGGAATTTAATGGCCTACAAGGTACTCGTTGTTGATGATTCAAGTTTTTTTAGACGCCGAGTCACCGATATACTTAATAAAGACCCTAAATTAGATGTAATTGATGTAGCGGTTAATGGCAAAGAAGCGGTTGAGAAAGCATTATTACTTAAGCCTGATGTTATTACCATGGATATTGAGATGCCTATCCTCAATGGTATAGCGGCAGTTAAGCAAATAATGGCTAAAGCGCCAACGGCTATAATTATGTTTTCTTCATTAACTCATGAAGGAGCAAGAGCTACATTAGAAGCTCTAGAAGCAGGGGCCTTAGATTTTTTACCTAAAAAGTTTAGTGAAATTGCACAAAGTTCTGATGAGGCAGGTAGTTTACTTCGTCAAAGAGTCTTAGATATAGCAAGTAATAAAGGCTTCTCAAAACCTAAAGTTACACCTACTGCACCAAGAGTTATACCTGCACCTTCTTTTAGAAAAAATTCTCCCACCAGCGGTGTAACATCTTTTAAAAGATCATCAATACAACCCGTTCAAAGTAGAAAAAGCGCTATTCGAAGTTCAGGAAAAAATTATAAATTACTGGCAATTGGCACTTCAACAGGTGGACCTGTTGCACTTCAAAAAGTGTTAACAGAACTTCCAAGTGACTTTCCATTACCCATTATTATGGTACAGCATATGCCAGCTGCTTTTACTTTAACTTTTGCTAGTCGGTTGAATACACTTTGTAAAATTAGCGTTAAAGAAGCGAGTGATGGTGATCTATTAAAACCAGGTTGTGCATATTTAGCACCTGGTGGTCGTCAAATGGTTATAACTGGTACAGAAAATGCACCTAAAATAAGAATATTAGATGATAATTCACCGAAAATAACCTTTAAACCAAGTGTTGATGTAAGTTTTGGTTCTGCCGCGAAAGTTTATTCTGGAAATGTTTTGGCTGTTATCCTTACTGGAATGGGCTCTGATGGCAGAGATGGCTCTCGTATGCTAAAAGAAAAAGGTGCAACAATTTGGGCACAAGATGAGGCGTCTTGTGTTGTTTATGGTATGCCTCAGGCGGTTCACGTTGCCGGAATTTCAACGGAATCCTTGCCGATAGATACAATCGCAGCCTCAATACTTAAGGAATTGAATCATGGATAGGTTAAGTGTTGCTGGGATATTAATTGCTTTATTTGCAATTTATTTTGGCTTTATGCTTGATGGCGGTTCTATTATGAGCCTCTTTGAACTACCTGCATTTATTATTGTTTTTGGTGGTACCTTGGGTGCTGTGATGTTGCAATCTTCTAATGTTCAGTTTTTCCATGCCTTATCTTTATTGAAATGGGTTTTTTATCCCCCTCAATATGATATTGAAAGTGGTATTCGTAAAATTGTTTTGTGGGCAGAAAAAGCAAGAGAATCAGGTTATTTAGTTTTAGAAGATGTGGCATTAGATGAGTATGACCCATATATCAATAAAGGCTTGAATCTGTTAGCTGACGGTGTAGAACCCGAGAAATTTCAATTATCATTAGAGCTTGATCTCGAAATATATAGAGAACATAACTTACGATCAGCTAACGTCTATGAATCTATGGGTGGATATAGCCCTACCATTGGTATTTTAGGTGCTGTTTTGGGGTTAATACATGCAATGACTAACCTAACTGAACCTGATTTATTAGGACAAGGCATTGCAACTGCTTTTATTGCAACAATTTATGGCGTTGGTTTTGCTAATTTAATTTACCTACCCATTGCGAACAAAATTAAAGCAATTATTCATCAACAAACACTGTATAGAGAAATGATTGCGGAAGGATTAGTTTCAATATCACATGGCGATAACCCACACTCTATTGAAAATAAGTTATCAGCTTTTAGGTTACAATAATGGGCCGTTTACGACGTCGTTCAGCCCCTGCAGAGCATGATAATGTACATCGATGGTTAGTTTCATACGCTGATTATATGACCTTACTTTTTGCATTGTTTGTTGTTCTATACTCCATGGCAATGGTAAATGAAGAACCCTTTGAAACGATTACAGAATCTCTTGGTCGGGTGTTTCAGGCAAATAAAGAGTTACCGAAAAATAGAGGTCATGGTGATGACATACTTCCTGTAAACACAAGTAAAACCAATAAAAAATTATATGGTAATGGAATTTTAGACGTTGCGGGACCAGAACTATTAGATGGTGAAAAAACATTATCTAATATTTCAAATTCTCAAGTTGGAACAAATCTAACATCACTTGAACAAGAGTTACATACCGCTTTATATGATGTTTTAGAGTCAGGTTTTGCACAGTTGCAAATAGATGGAGATTGGTTAGAAATTGAACTTAATAGTGGTTTGTTATTTCCGAGTGGGTCTTCATCTCCAACGGGTTCTGCTCAAGCAATTCTAGCTGTTATATATGAAGTAATAGGTAAAGTTAGTAACTTTGTTCGTATTCGGGGCTATACGGATAATCAGGCGATTAATAATGAAATTTTCGCATCAAATTGGGAATTATCAGTATATCGAGCAACGTCTATACTACGTGTTTTAGAAGATCTTGATATGAGCCCTGCTCGCATGGCTATCGAAGGTTATGGTGAATATTACCCTAGTGCAGATAACAAAACAGCACAAGGCAGGGCTAAAAATAGAAAAGTTGTTATTGCCATTTCTAAATATGGAATAGAAAAATCTAATTTATTGAATACACCAACTATCAGCATTAAAGATGTAGAAAAAATAAATAGTATTGTAGAACCAGGCTCAGAAGATAATAATATCAAAGTTATTCGAATGGAAAATGGCGGTTTGAGAATAACAACTCGAAATGAAGATGATTCACAAAAATAAAGCATTAATGATTAGGGAATTTTTTTGGAAATTTGGACAGTAGCGAATCAAAAGGGTGGTGTTGGTAAAACCACATCAACAATAACCTTAGCAGGCTTATTGGCTGAAAGCGGTAAACGAGTTTTATTAGTTGATACGGACCCACATGCATCTTTAAGCTATTATTTTGGTATCGAATCTGAAGATTTGGACTTGAGTGTTTATGACCTTTTTATACAAGTATCTTCTAAAGAACAAATATTGCAGAGCCTATGCCCAACAAAATATACGAATATAGATATTCTCCCTGCTACAATGGGGTTGGCAACACTTGATCGTTCATTAGGTACTAAAGGTGGTATGGGGTTAGTACTGAAAAAAGCAATGGAAAAACTCACTGATGAATATGATTATGTTTTGATGGATTGCCCACCTGTTTTAGGTGTATTAATGGTTAATGCATTAGCTGCCGCAGATCAAATTATAGTGCCAGTACAAACAGAGTTTTTAGCCTTAAAAGGCTTAGATCGAATGATCAATACAATGGAAATTATGCAAGGAGAACAAAAGGATCTATTTAAGTATACGATTGTACCTACCATGTTCGATAAGCGAACTAAAGCCTCCGTTATTGCTTATAAACAGTTACAAATAAGCTATGAAAGTAAAGTATGGTCAGGTGTTATTCCTATTGATACCAATTTTAGAAATTCGAGTGTTGAGCAAAAAGTACCTTCAGATTATGCTCCTAGCTCAAGAGGTGTTTTTGCCTATAAAAGTTTATTAAATTATTTGATAAAACAATCGTCATTAAATAAAGGTCAAAATAAATAAATGAAAGAATCGTTAGCTGCTAGCAAAAATATAATGAAAAATTATTTATCTGAACTATTAACAGATGAAGATGTTATGCCAGCGAAGCAAAAAATTCAAAGTAAGCGCTCTTCTGTAACTACCGTTGTTAAAAATAAAAGCTTAAATGACTTATTACAAAATGTGAATGTAGATATAGCTTCTCCGACTGAAAAAAATACAATTGAAAGTAAAGCTATCCCAAGTAAAGTGATAACAGAGGTTGAGGCTAAATCAACTTCTTTAGCTACAGACAAAAAAGAGATAAAGCAAACTGCCATAAAAGATAGATCTTATCGGCAGGGCAATTTTCAAGCCATGTTTTTTGATGTTGCAGGTTTAACCGTTGCTGTACCTTTAATTGAACTTGGCGGTATACATAACAAAGAAAAAACAACAAGTATAATGGGCGTACCAAATTGGTTTAAAGGTGTTATGCTTCATCGAGATGAAAAAATAAATATTGTTGATACAGCCTTATGGATAATGCCAGAAAAATATAATGAAAAGCTAAAAAGTTCGCTAAACTATCAATATGTTATTATGCTTGATGATAGTCGTTGGGGTTTGATGGCAGAGCATTTAGTTGATACAGTTACATTAGGTCAAGATGATATCAAATGGCTAGATACATCAAATAAACGACCATGGCTAGCAGGTTTGGTAAAAGATAAGATGTGTGCATTGCTTGATGTGGAAGCACTTATTCAATTATTTGATGAAGGTAGTGGTATTGATCAATAAACTGTGAATAAATTTAGTTTATTATATTATAAATGTGATAAATAATTAGTTTGATAAATAATGAAAGAGGCAAGTTTTATGTCTGAAGAAAACTTAAATACTAAAAGTACAGGAAAAGACGAAGTATTACAATGGGTTACATTTCAATTAGAAAATGAGACCTATGGTATTAATGTTATGCAGGTACAAGAAATTTTACGTTATAGTGAAATTGCTCCTGTACCCGGAGCACCACTTTATGTGCTTGGTATTATTAATTTACGTGGTAATGTCGTTACGGTTATAGATACTCGATTACGCTTTGGCTTAGAATCCTGTGAAATTACGGATGAAACTAGAGTTATTGTCATTGAGTCAGAAAAACAAGTCATTGGTATTTTAGTCGATAGTGCTTCTGAAGTTGTCTATCTAAAATCATCTGAAATTGATGTTGCTCCTAATGTAGGTAACGATGAAAGTGCACAATTTATTCAAGGTGTATCTAACAGAGACGGTAACTTATTGATTCTAGTTGATTTAGATAAATTGTTATCTGATGATGAATGGGATGAATTAAAGCAATTTTAACCCTATGTCATTATTAACAGTTACTGTTTTTACTGCAGGTGCATTTTTCCTTACTTTTATTAGTATTGTTTTTTTGTTTGCTCGTTTTAGTAAGCAAAAAAACAAAATTGAAGTATTTGAAGAATTGATCAAAATAAATGATTTAGCAATAAATGATCTACAGTCAGTTAATACAAATTTACATCAGACATTAGAAAGTCGGTCTTCAGACTTAGAGCAAATTTCCTTAGAAAATGCTCAGGTATCAAAACAGCTTGAGCATCGTATTAAGCTTCTTCAGCAACAAACGTCTGAACAGCAAGATATTATACTACTTTTACAATCACAACAAAGTGAAGATAAGCTTTATTCTCGTGCTTTCAAATTAGCAGAAAAAGGTGCTGATATTGAAGAGATAGTCACTGATTGTGAGCTACCTAGAGCAGAAGTAGAAATGTTACTTTCTGTTTATAATAAAAAAATTCGTCGATAGGCACTACTTCTTTAAACGTAGTGCCTAATATTCGCTTACAAAATCAATTATTTTCATTATTTATTTCATGATAAACTCTTTTGTTCTTTTTATTTCCAAGTGAAGGATCCCAATTAGTGCCCTTATATCTGTCTCAATCCACACGCCTTCTTTTTTTTACAATGCTAATTGTACTATCAGGTTGTACAACGACACATCCCCAACCAGAAGAACAGGTGTATATTGAAGGAGATGTTAGAGACCCCTTTGAGGTTATTAACCGTCCTTTTTGGGATTTTACTTGGAATTATGCTGATAAGTATGTGGCTAAACCTGCTTCTATATTTTATACAGAAAATACGCCCGTATTCTTACGTACAGGCTTTTATAATATGGCGCTAAATTTAAATGAGCCATCAAGTATTATTAACAACTTATTGCAATTAAAACTTGAAAGAGCGGCTAAAAGTACAGGACGTTTTCTTTTAAATTCAACCATAGGTTTACTTGGCTTTTATGATCCTGCAAGTGATTTTGAATGGTTTAGTGATCAAGAAGAGTTTGGTGAAGTATTAGGCAGTTATGGCATTAGTGACGGGCCTTACCTTGTTGTTCCAGCTTTAGGGCCTAGCTCAGTCAGAGAAGAAGTTGGAGATTATGTTGATAGCTTATATTGGCCATTAGCGGTGATCGATTTTTGGCCTAATATTGTTCGTTTGGGAATTTTAGGATTAGAAAAAAGAGCCAGTATCCGTGATCAAGAACAATTAATTATTGAATCAATTGATGACTATGAGTTTGCTAAAAACGCCTACTTTCAAAATATGAACTTTAGGCTTTATGATGGTAATCCCCCTATTATCATTGATGAAGACCAAGAAGCTGAAATAGATGCATTCTTAGATGAACTTGACGATTTAGACCAATAAATTTCATAAACGAGTACCTAAGCATGGTGCAATTTGTTAGAATTGCACCATTGATTTTTTTTAGATTTTTGTTAAGGAAATAGTGATGAATATTATTGAAGGTTCATTTGAAGCAAAGGGTAAGAAATTTACCATCGTCGTTTCTCGTTTTAACCATTTTATTGTTGATAGTTTATTAGATGGTGCCGTGGATGCGTTAAAGCGTCACGGAAGTGTTAATGATGATGATATTACCATCGTTCGTGTTCCTGGCGCATATGAGCTTCCATTAGCTGCAAAGAAAGTTGCTGCAAAGGGTAACTGTGATGCCATCATTGCTATTGGTGCTGTTATTCGTGGCGGAACACCTCATTTTGATTTTGTTGCGGGTGAGTGTAATAAAGGACTCGCTCAAGTATGCCTTGATTCAGGAGTTCCAGTTTCATTTGGCGTTATAACAACAGACTCTATTGAGCAAGCAATTGAACGTGCAGGCACAAAAGCAGGTAATAAAGGTGCTGAAGCAGCACTTGGCGCATTAGAAATGGTTAATGTTTTAGCCCAAATATAAAAAGTTGTTCGTATTGATTGTATATCTTTAATGATAACGAGCATAAAATAATAGATTCAAACTAAGTGGAAATATATCGTGAAACCTTCTCCTAGAAGAAAAGCAAGAGAGTTAGCCGTTCAAGCTATTTATTCATGGCAAATTAGCAAAAATGCAGTTGCAGATGTTGAAGTTAATTTTATTACAGATAATCGTGCTAGACGATTTGATATTGAATATTTTCAACAGCTATTACGTGGAGTAACCGCAAGTGTAACTGAGATAGATCTTGCTATATCACCTCATGTTGACCGTCCGATTGACGATATAGACCATGTTGAAAAAGCAATTTTACGTGTAGCCGTTTATGAGCTCAGTGACTGTCAAGATGTACCTTATCGTGTTGTTATTAATGAAGCTATAGAGTTAGCAAAATCATTTGCTGCTGATGATAGCCATAAGTTTATTAATGGTGTTTTAGATAAAATTGTTAAAATAATTCGTCCAGAACTTACTAATTCAAAAACAGTATCATCAAAGTCTTAAGTTAAATGAAAGAATTTGAATTAATTAAACGTTTTTTTACTGATCAAGTTGTTAAACGTAAAGATGTTGTGTTGGGTATTGGTGATGATTGTGCAGTGCTCCACCCTACAGATAATCAAAGTACTGTTATTACAACCGACACTTTGATTGCCGGAGTACATTTTCCTTTTAATACACCTCCTAGAGCCATAGGGCATAAAGCTATTGCAGTAAACTTATCTGATATTGCAGCAATGGGTGCCAATCCTAGTTGGTTGTCGCTCGCGCTTACTTTGCCAGAAGTTAATAATCATTGGTTAACTGAGTTTTGTGCAGGGGTATTTGAACTGTGTGAATATTATAATGTTGAGCTAATTGGTGGCGATACAACAAAAGGACCTTTGAGCATAACTGTTACTGCACAAGGTGTTGTTCCTGAAGGGAAATACTTGTCTCGCTCAGGTGCAAAAGTTGGTGATTGGCTTTATGTTACTGGTGAGTTAGGTGATGCTGCATTAGCTTTAAAGTGTATTAATGGTCATGTTAATTTAAATAAAGCTCAGTGCGAACAAGTTAAGGTAAAACTTGATTATCCCAGCCCACGTGTTTTAGTTGGTCAAACCTTACGAGACTATGCATCTTCAGCAATAGATTTATCTGATGGTCTCATTTCAGATTTAAACCATATATGTATAGCTTCAAATGTTGGCGCGAATATTAACCTTGATACTTTGCCATTATCTGCAATTATGCAAGAAACAGTGCCTAGAAAAGACGCTATTGAATTGGCTTTATCTGGGGGTGATGACTACGAGCTGCTTTTTACCGTATCTGAATATAATAAAGTCGGCATGGAAACAGCTTTAACACATACAGGAACGCCTTTTACCTGTATTGGACAAATGAATACATCGAAAGTTATTTCAACTACGCTTGATTCAAAAATCGTTCCTATCACTAGTTCAGGTTATGAGCATTTTGCTACAGAGTAAATATGGAAAATAAAAAAACAATAAAATTTAATCTATTTGATCCCATTCAATTTTTGGCGTTAGGTTTTGGTAGTGGTTTAGCGCCGAAAGCACCAGGTACTTTTGGAACCTTAGCTGTAATCCCTCTTTATATTTTTATTGTCAGTTACTTTAATGACTATTACCTTCCAATTGTTTTATTCATGAGTATTGCTGGAATATACATATGTGATAAAGCAGCAAAAAATGTTGGTGTACATGACCATCCTGCTATTGTTTGGGATGAATTTGTTGGCTTCCTCATTACAATGTTTATGATCCCTGTTAGTTGGCAAAGTGTTGTTGTTGGTTTTGCTTTATTTCGGTTTTTTGATATTTTAAAACCTTGGCCTATATCAGTTGCAGATAAAAAATTAGCAGGTGGTTTTGGTATTATGTTTGACGATGTTCTTGCTGGGTTAGCTGCACTATTGATTATGCATTTAATCTTTTAAATTCGCCCTTCGGGAGTTTATTAGCAAACTAATAACATCACAAAGAGAATGAAATATAGAATAACTATGTTTAATCCACTTAGTTTGTTCTAAGCTCGCTAATGTAACTCTATGTTGACCAATAAATTAATCCGTTTGGTATGAACTGTTCTAAAAACAATCAATCAAACAGAATAACCTCTACAAATTCTTGTATTCAGATTAATTTTGTTCTATTTTTAAAGAGCGTTAAAATTAAATTATTTTGTATATTCTATTGATTTTTGCGCTCTGAGTCCTCAGATCTATAATAAGGTCGTAATATAAAATTATTGCCTTTTAAAGTACTATAATTTGTTAAAAAGGAATCATTATGAAAATAAACCTTTCTGGTCACCATGTAGAAATCACTGATTCAATCAAAGAACACTTTGAAGAAAAATTTTCTAAAATATCAACACATTTTCCGACATTAATTGGTTTAGATGCCATTATCTCTAAAGAAAATCATAAGCACCAAGTTGAGCTCATTACAACCTATGAAGGAGGGCGAATATCAGCAACAGGCTCTGATGATGTAATGTTCCCTGCTATCGCGAGAGCGGCTAAAAAACTAGATGCAGCGTTAAAGCATCGTAAAGGGCAACTCAAGGCTAATTTACATTCAAAACCTTCTTCGACAACACCTGAAATTGCCCATGAAAAAGTTCAGGGAATGAATTTAGGTTAAATTGAAAGTTTGAATAACAAGAAGAGCTGATTAATACGACTTTACAGTATTACAGCTCTTTTTTATTGAGCTGTTTATCATTTTATATAATTTCACTCGGAGTTTCTAACTCAAGCTTTGCTCGCTCTGCCTTTGAGATGTACCGTGGCTTATTACTGGTATGCAACTTAGCATTCATCTTTTTTAGCTTCTTTTTCAATGTGTTATTTATTTTCTTTTTTCTGTTCATTTTGATGATGCTTTTAAATTAGAATAATTGCCATTAATGGCATATAAGGAAAAATGACGGTTGGTTTTAGTGCATTTTTTAAATATTCAAGAACAAGTGACAACCCTTTTGGGCGTTGTTTACTCCATTCGCTATAAAACTGAAAAGGATTAAATTTTATAGCTTGTTTATCAACTTGTGCTCGTTCAATTTGCTCAATTCTATCACTTAGCCTAGCTTGGTACGTTTTCCAAATAGCTTCTTGAAGCCACAAAACACCTAATAGTAGAATAAACAAGCTACTTACAATTGATGATGTTAAGTAAATGAAAGATATTGCGATAGCAAATAGTTTGATTAATAAAGCATACTGCTCATATTTCTCATGATTGTTATGTAAAATTTTCCATTCTTGTATAAGGTCTTGATTCATAATATCTGTTAATACTAGCTATTTTACTGGTATTATACCAATCAAACTAATTAATACCAATTTCACTAAATATGTGATCATTTTTAATGATTTAAATATCCAATAACATTGTTGCTTTCAATTCTAATAGCCAGCTATTACTCAATCAAGCACCTTGTTCTTGAAAATTTGCCTTCATTAAAACTTTTTATCTTAATTAACCTGATTTGTATAATGCCGATATTCTATCTCTCTTGAAAGAATATGTTCATTATTTCAATTAATATTATTACCTTACAAGGCATTTATTTTGAGCATCCCATCTACTGCTTTTTCATCATTAAAGCTTCATCCTGATTTGGTTAAAAACTTATCTTCAATGGGGTATGAAAAAATGACTCCAATTCAAGCACAAACATTACCTAAAATGTTATCAGGGTTAGATGTTATTGGACAAGGTAAAACGGGCTCTGGAAAAACAGCGGCGTTTGGCTTGGCATTATTAGAAAAATTAGAAGTTAAACGCTTTAGAATTCAATCAATGGTGCTTTGTCCTACACGAGAGTTAGCGGATCAAGTCGCGAAAGAAATTCGTAAACTTGCTCGTGCGGTTCATAATATTAAAATCCTGACTTTATGTGGCGGAACTCCTTTTGGCCCTCAAATAGGTTCTCTTGAGCATGGCGCACATATTATTGTAGGAACACCAGGAAGAATTGAAGAGCATGTAATCAAAGGAACACTTCAGCTTGAACATTTGAATTTATTAGTACTTGATGAAGCTGACCGTATGTTAGAAATGGGTTTTCAGGCGGCACTTGATAATATTATTGGGCGTACACCTGATGATCGTCAAACATTATTGTTTAGTGCAACTTTTCCTAAACAAATACAAATAATTAGTGACAGCATAATGGATGAACCCATTGTCATAAAAGTTGCTGACTCAGAAGATGAGTCAACAATTACACAACATTTTTTTAAAGTAAAAGACAATGATGCAAGGCCAGATGCCATTCGTTTACTTCTACTTAATAACCCTGTTGAGTCTACTGTAATTTTTTGTAATACAAAAAAAGAAACACAGCAATTAGCGCATATGTTGCAAGATGACGGTTTTAGTGTTTTAGCATTACATGGTGATTTAGAGCAACGAGATAGAGACCAAACTTTACTTCGCTTTGCTAATAAAAGTGTCGCTGTACTTGTTGCAACAGATGTTGCAGCACGTGGTTTAGATATAGATTCTTTAGATTTAGTGATTAATTATCATATTGCCCGTGATAGTGAAGTTCATGTTCATCGCATAGGTCGTACAGGCCGCGCAGGTAGTACTGGTTTAGCCTACTCTCTGTTTAGTGACAAAGAAAGTTATAAAATTGGCTTGTTAGAAGATTACCTTGATCATGTAATAAAACCAGAGCTATTACCCTCAGCATCTGTGCTTGCTAATGAAAGACATCAAGCACAAATGGCTACCATACAAATTGATGGCGGTAAGAAGCAAAAAGTACGCCCTGGCGATATTTTAGGAGCTTTAACCGGTGATAATGGTATTAAAGGTGCTCAAGTTGGTAAAATTAATGTTCTAGATAATAAAGCCTATGTAGCCGTTAAAAAAAGTGCATTAAAATTAGCGTTAAGAAAATTAAGCAAAGGAAAAATGAAAGGACGTACCTTTAAAGTTCGACATTTAACTTTTTAGTTAAACAATGTTGATAGAGTAACGTGAAAAAAGCCTATCAAAATCTGCTAAGTAGAGCAGTACTGAGTGAAGATAAAGCACAATTACAAGCAGTAGATGCTTTGGTTTTACTATCAAAGCAGTTATTAAATGAGCAATCTTTAGTGATTACTCAAAAAAACAGATTAAGCGCTACACGCTTGTTTCGTCAACCTAAAAAAGAAACTGTTCAAGGTCTATATTTTTATGGAAGAGTAGGGCGTGGCAAAACCATGCTGATGGACTTGTTTTATAAAAACATTGAAATATCAAAGAAAAAACGGATTCACTTTCATCGGTTTATGGAAGAAGTTCATCAACAACTCAATACTATTTCTCATAAAAAACAGCACTGTGATAATCCATTAACGTATGTAGCTAAGTCTTGGGCACAGAATGTTCAACTGCTCTGCTTCGATGAGTTTTTTGTCAATGATATTGGTGACGCAATGTTATTGAGTGGTTTATTTGCTGCACTTTTTGCTGAAGGTGTCACTTTAGTTGCCACCTCTAATTGTAAGCCCGAGCAACTATATAAAAATGGATTGCAAAGAGATCGTTTTTTACCAACAATTAAACTTCTAAAACAAAACTGTAAGGTTATGTCTATTGATGGAAAAACTGATTACCGGTTGAGCCAATCATTAACGAATAGTGATTATAAAAATTACTACCTTTTAGCTGATAATGGCAATGAACAATTACTTAAACGCTTTAGAGAATTAACTTGCATTGATATAATATCAAATGGCTATTTAAATATTAATCACAGAACAATCAAATATATTTCAACCCATTTAGATGTGATTTGGTTCGATTTTAATGACTTATGCTCAGGGCCTCGTAGCCAGCGAGACTACATACAATTGTCCAATCAATTTTCGACGATTTTCATCAGTAATGTGCCTCAATTTTCAGGGGAATTAATTCCTGCTGTTTTTTCTGGCGTTGAAGATAGCTATCAACGCAGTGGTGTATTAATGGGCAAACTACGTTCATTAGATGATGAAGCTAGGCGATTCATTGCTTTAGTTGATGAATTCTATGACAGAAAAATTCAGTTAATTATCAGTAGTGAAGTTGATATTTCTGAACTATATCAAGGTGAGCAGTTAACTTTTGAATTTGCACGTTGCCAATCTAGGTTATTTGAAATGCAGCGTTTGTAATTGACTACTTTTTAGTTATTCTAACTAAAATATCTATTTTATAATTTCATCAGTAAACTCGCGATTCTGTATCTTTTTGATTTATATGTGTTTAATAGTTGGCATCACTTTTGTAATAGTAATCGTTAATTAAAGTGAAATAATGATTTATTCAGCATTATTTATTCAGTAAACACTAAGGATTTTCAGATGAAAAAAATATTTAATAAAAACAACATAACATCTTCAATTGTTGCCGCTACATTTATTGCTACATTATCTTCAACATCAGTTTATGCACATGACGATTCATGTGATGTAAATTTAAATGCAGGCTTTAGTATCGATGAAGGTCGTATTGAATTCTTAGATGAAGAAAATAATAGTTTGTATAAAATTATGAATGATGAAAAGTTAATTGTTTCAGGTGAGCATATTGTTCTTACATCAAACCAACAGTTATTGGTGCACGAATACTCAACTAATATTCGAGCGTTAGTACCTGAAATTAAATCAGTTGCTATTGAAGGTGTTGATCTAGCACTTGAAGCCGTCAATTTGGTATTTACAGAGTTGCTGGGTGAAGGGAATAATGTTGGTGATGAACTAACGCAAGAGTTGTCATCACTTAAAGAGGAAGTTTCAACACGCTTCTCAATTGCGGATGGCTTTACGATTGGTGCAGATGGTCTTAATGGTGATGAGTTATTAGGGGATGAATTTGAAGAGCGTATTGAAACTGTTGTTGAAACAGCTGTAATGAACTCAATGGGAAGTTTGTTAGTTGCCCTTGGTCAAGAAATGTTGTTTTCCGGTGGCGATACCGATGCTTTTGAAACTAAAATGGAAAGTTTTGGTGAAAATAT
>Ga0105357_10000531_pt1 | contig 20291 bp, 22 predicted proteins | sample GOMGulsemesocosm_4_FD_83660 | JGI IMG/M metagenome (GOLD analysis project Ga0105357, IMG submission 83660) | Methane-oxidizing microbial communities from mesocosms in the Gulf of Mexico - GOM15B Gulf of Mexico | ecosystem: Environmental > Aquatic > Marine > Cold seeps | place: USA: Gulf of...
AGCGACCTCAGGATTCTGCGGATTGATCGCACTGGACACCACCAGCACATCGGCCGACTGCAAGTTCTCGGCACGATGTCCAATGTCCACGCGCGCGCCAAAGTCCTCCAGCCGCTGCGTTACCGCCGAGCGCTTGAGATCGGAACCGGAAACTTCATAACCGAGATTCAACAGCACCTCGGCGATACCGCACATGCCCACACCACCGATGCCAACAAAGTGAATACGGCGAATGCGGCGCATTTCTGGCAGCGTAAAAGTCGCTTGAGCGCGGGTTTTACTGGTCACGGGCAACCTCCAGACAGGCTCTCACCACATCGGCGGTGGCGTTGGGGGTTGCTTGTTCGCGGGCACGTTGGGCCATCTCTCGCAGTAACTCCGGTTGATTCATATAGGTAGTCAGTTTTTCCGCCAGTAATGCGCCGCTGAGCTCGGCCTGGAGCATTAACTCGGCACCGCCCCGCTCGGCCAGATAACGCGCATTGGCGCTCTGGTGGTCGTCAATCGCGTGCGGCAAAGGCACCAGAAACGAGGGGCGGCCAGCTGCAGCCAGCTCGCAAACCGTCAGGGCACCTGCGCGGCAGATCACCAGATCGGCCCATTCATAGGCGCCCGCCATATCGGCGATGAACGCTTCAACATCCGCCCGCACGCCAGCGGCCTGGTAGGCGTCGCGGGCAACCAGCAAGTGCTGTTTGCCACACTGATGTACCACCTGCGGTCGCTGCGTCTGCGGCAGGCGGCTAAGCGCATCAGGCAGCAGGGTATTCAGCGGCATGGCGCCCAGGCTGCCGCCCAATACCAGCAGACGCAGCGGACGATCTCCATTCCACTCCAGCGCCGGTACTTGAAAAATCTCGTCGCGCACTGGATTACCGGTACTGCGGCGGCGCGCATCGGCCACGAAGCTGCCCGTAAAGCCTTCGCAGCAGCGCTTGGCAATCCGCGAAAGCAAACGGTTCGCGGTGCCGACCACGGCATTCTGCTCGTGTATGACCACCGGGGTACGACGCATCCAGGCTGCCAGCCCGCCCGGACCTGTAACATAGCCGCCCGCGCCCAGCACACAGACAGGCTTCAGCTCGGCAAGCAGCTTCAGCGATTGCATGAGCGCGCGCGCAATCCGGAAAGGTGCCTTGAGCAGGTCCAGCTTGCCCTTGCCGCGCAGACCCTGAATATCGATGTAGTGGATCGGGAAACCGGCCTGCGGTACCAGGTCAACCTCAATGCCTCGGCGAGTCCCCAACCAGTGCACCTCGTAGCCCTGGTCGCGCAGCATGCGTGCACAGGCCAGCGCCGGAAACACGTGCCCGCCGGTGCCACCGGCCATGACCAGAAATGTCTTAGCCATTGGACGCCTCCCGCAGCGCCTGCCGGCGCTCCCAATCAATGCGCAGCAACAGCCCCAACGACACGCAGCACACCACCAGCGAACTGCCGCCATAACTGAGGAACGGCAAGGTCAGACCCTTGGTCGGCAGCAGCCCGATATTCACGCCAACGTTGATCAGCACCTGACCACACCACATGATGGCCAGGCCATAGGCCAGGTAAGCCGAAAACATCAACCCTGCGCGCTCCGCCCAAAGGCCGATGTACAGCGCGCGGATCGCAACGAAAATCAGCAGCGCGAACGCGGCCAGCGCGCCAATCATCCCGAGCTCCTCGGCCAACACGGAGAACACAAAGTCGGTATGCGCCTCGGGCAGATAAAACTGCTTCTGAATGCTGTTGCCCAGCCCCACGCCCAGCCATTCACCCCGGCCAAACGCAATAAGCGCCTGGGTCAACTGATAACCGGTACCGTAGGGGTCGTCCCAAGGGTTGAGAAAGCCGGTCAGGCGCTGCAGACGGTAGGGCTCGAAGGCGACCAGCAAACCGGCCAAGCCACCCAGCGAGCCGAACAGCAGAAGGAAGCGGAACAGGCCAACACCGCCCAGGAACAACATGCCAGTGGCCGCGCCCATCAGCACCACGGTAGCGCCAAAGTCAGGCTCGATAATCAGCAACCAGGCCATGGGGCCCAACACCATGAATGGCTTGATAAACCCAAACCATTGCTCTTTAACTTCGTCCTGGCGGTGCACCAGATAGCCCGACAGGAAAACCACGGCAAACAATTTGGCCAGTTCTGACGGCTGCACGTTGATCGGGCCGACCGCAATCCAGCGCCAGCTACCATTCACTTCGCGGCCAATGCCAGGAATCAACACCGCTAGCAGCAAGGCAAAACCCAGGAACAACAGCGGGAAGCGGAATTGTTCCCAAACACGCACCGGGACTGCCAGGGTGACCGCCATCGCCAGCAGGCCAATCAGCAGATAAACGATCTGCCGATTCATGTAATACAGCGGGTCACCCAGGCGCCCTGCGGCGACTTCCATCGAGGCGGAGGTAACCATCACCAGCCCCAGCGCGAGCAGGCAAAGCGAGCCCACCAGCAAAGGCAAATCCATGTCGAAGCGGCGTTCGCCCAACAACGGCGCGCTGGCATCACGGGCGGTGGCGAGCCAGTTCATACGCTCAACCTCCCGACGGCGGCGGCAAACAACTGGCCGCGCTGCTCAAAATTCTTGAACATGTCGAGGCTGGCGCAAGCGGGCGACAACAGCACAGCGTCGCCAGCCTGAGCCTTTTCGGCGGCCAGAGATACCGCTGCATCCAGCGTATCAACGCGGCTCACATCGAGGCCCGCTGGCAATACTGCAGCCAGTTTATCCGCGTCACGCCCCAGCAAAACCACGGCCCGGCAGTACTGGGCACAAGGCGTACTCAGCGGCTTGAAGTCAGCCCCCTTGCCGTCACCGCCAGCGATGAGCACGAGTTTCCCTGCAAGATCGCTACCCAGACCGTTGATCGCAGCCAGAGCGGCGCCCACGTTGGTCGCTTTGGAGTCGTCAAAATAGGTAACGCCAGCGTGCTCGCCCACCCACTGGCAGCGGTGCGCCAGACCGGTGAAGCGGCGCAGGGTATCCAGCATCGGCTGCATCGGTAGGCCCGCAGCGTGGCCCAAAGCCAGCGCAGCCAGAGCATTGGCGTGATTGTGCGCGCCGCGCATTTTCAGCTCACTAACCGGCATCAGGGCGCTGAACTCAAACGCCAGCCAGCTTTCACCATCCTGCTCGATCAGGCCGAAGCCTTTGAAGTCAGGGCGCGACAGTCCGAAGGTCAGGCATGGCAGCTGGTCGGCTACCAGCGGGCGAGACAGCGCGTCATCACGGTTGACCACAATCTGCTCTGCGCCGCGGAAAATACGGTGTTTGGCCAAGTGATAAGCCGCCAGACCGCTGTAGCGGTCCATATGATCCTCACTGACGTTGAGTACGGTCGCGACCCGTGCGTTGAGGCGGTCGGTGGTTTCCAGTTGAAAGCTCGACAGCTCCAGCACGTAGAGCGCTGCGTTCTGGTCGAGCAGGTCCAGCGCCGGCGTACCCAAATTGCCACCAACGGCAACCGCCACCCCAGCCGCTACGGCCATCTCGCCCACCAGTGTGGTGACCGTGCTCTTGGCGTTCGAGCCAGTGATAGCAACAATCGGCGCCTTGGCCTCGCGGGCAAAGAGCTCGATATCACCGACGATGGACACCCCTGCCTTGGCTGCCGCCTGCAGTGCTGGCGTGGCTAGCGCCACACCCGGGCTTACCACCAACTCACCAGCAGAGCACAGCAAGGTCTCGTCAAGTTCGCCCAGATAAAGGTCCGCCATGGGCGCAAAGCGCTTGAGCTTATCCAGACCCGGCGGGTTCTCACGGGTATCGACCACGGCAAACGGCAGGCCGCGGCCCGCCAGATAGCGGGCGACCGAGAGCCCGCTGCTGCCGAGCCCGACGATAATCCGTTGTTTGTCCGTGGTAATCAGTGACACCCAAATATCCTCAACGCAGTTTCAGAGTGGCCAGACCGATCAGCACCAGTACCACGGTGATGATCCAGAACCGTACGATGACGCGCGGCTCAGGCCAGCCTTTAAGTTCAAAATGGTGATGAATCGGCGCCATGCGAAACACTCGGCGACCGGTCAGCTTGAATGACGCCACCTGCACGATGACTGACAGGGTCTCCACCACGAAAATACCGCCCATGATGAACAGCACGATTTCCTGTCGCACAATCACTGCAATGACGCCCAGGGCTGCGCCCAGCGCCAGCGCCCCCACATCGCCCATGAAGACCTGGGCGGGGTAGGTGTTGAACCAGAGGAAGCCAAGACCCGCGCCCAGCAGTGCACCGCAGAAAATGATCAGCTCGCCAGCGCCGGGCACATAGGGAATCAACAGGTATTCGGCAAACTTGGCGTTACCCGAGAGGTAGGCAAAGATACCCAACGCACCACCCACCATCACCGTCGGCATGATCGCCAGACCGTCGAGGCCGTCAGTAAGGTTGACCGCATTGCTCGAGCCGACGATGACGAAGTAGGTCAACACCACGAACAAAGCGCCCAGCTGAAATTCGACCTGCTTGAAGAAGGGTACGATCAGCGTGGTTTCAACCGGCGTCTGCGCGTGCATGTAAAGTATTACCGCTGCGACCAGACCGAACACCGACTGCCAGAAGTACTTCCAGCGTGACGGCAGGCCACGTGAATTCTTCTCGACCACCTTGCGGTAATCATCCACCCAGCCCACAGCGCCGAAGCTGAAGGTCACGCCCAGCACGACCCAGACGTACAGATTGCTCAAATCTGCCCACAGCAGCGTACTAATGCCGATGGCGACCAGGATCAGTGCGCCGCCCATGGTTGGTGTGCCAGCCTTGGACAGATGCGACTGCGGGCCGTCGTTACGCACCGACTGACCTATCTGGCGGAAGCTGAGGGTACGAATCATCCAGGGGCCCAGAAACAAGGCGAGCGCCAGCGCCGTGAGCACACCCAGAATCCCGCGCAGGGTGAGGTACTGGAATACCGAGAAACCGGAGTAGTACTGCTGGAGAAATTCGGCAAGTAAAAGCAACATGTCAGTTGACCCTGTTTTCGTTATTTTGCGTGTCAACCGCAGCCGTTAGGCCGGCAACAACCTCGTCCATACCCGCGCTGCGCGAGCCCTTCACCAGCACCTGGGTGCTGATGTCCAGACGCCCCTTGAGCGCCTCGAGCAAATCCTGCTTGCTGGCAAATAACTGCCCACGTTCACCAAAGGCCTGTACCGCCAGGGATGACAGTGTGCCTACCGCATAAAGTGCATCCAGCCCCTGCTCTGCTGCGTACTCACCCACTTCGCGGTGGCTCGACTCTGCCCACTCGCCCAACTCGCCCATATCACCCAGCACCAGGATGCGCGTACCCTGCAGCCCGGCCAGCAAGTCGATCGCCGCTTTCACCGAAGCCGGGTTGGCGTTGTAACTGTCATCAATGATCTGCGCCCCAGCGATGCCCGCGACGCTATTGCCGCGACCTGCTACCGGTGGCAATGCGCTCAGACCGGCGCTGATGCAGTCGAGCGACACACCCGCAGACAGCGCTGCGCCGGCTGCGGCCAGGGCATTGGCGATGTTGTGCTGACCGCGCAGTTGCAGATGAACCGACACCGCGCCCGCGGGCGTCTGCAGGTCAAATGCGGGGCAACCCTTTGCATCCATCTGAATGTTATCGGCGCGCAGTTGCGCGGTAGGGTTTGTCAGGCTGAAAGAACAGGCTGTGCGCTTGCTGCCGAGCAACTGATACCACTGCTCGAACCAGGGGCTATCCAGATTCAACACCGCCTGACCGCCATCGGGCAGCTCGCTGACGATCTCGCCCTTGGCCTTGGCGATGCTCTCGGGGCTACCGAAACGGCCAACGTGCGCCATTTCGGCGTTGGTCAGCACGCTGATCTGCGGCTTGGCGAGACTCATGGTGTAGGCAATGTCACCTACTGCTGCCGCACCCATTTCGATTACCGCGAACTGGTGCTTTGCCTGAAGGCGCAGCAGCGTCAGCGGCACGCCGAGCTCGTTATTCAGATTGCCCTCGGTGGCCAGCACCTGACCAGCGCGACGCAGAATCGAGGCTAGCATTTCCTTGACGCTGGTCTTGCCACTGGAACCGGTGATCGCAATGACCTGCCCTGTATAGCTTTTGCGAACCAGCGCAGCGAGCTGGCCCAGCGCCAACTGGCAATCGTGTACCAGCAGTTGTGGCAACTCATCGTCCACCAGGTATTCCACCATGGCGGCGGCGGCACCGTTCTCACGTGCCTGTGCAACAAAGTCGTGACCGTTGACCCGCGAGCCGGCCAGTGCAACGAACAAGCCGCCCGGCTGTACACCACGGGCATCAATGCTGACACTGTCAAAATGGGTATCGACGCTGTTCATGGTGGCAGCCAGCGGTTTCAGCAGTTGGGACAGGCGGATAGCTTCAAGCATGCATCGCCTCCCATTGCTTCAGCGCCTGTTGCGCGTGTTCTATATCGCTGAAGGGATGGCGCACGCCTTCAATCTCCTGATAGGTTTCATGCCCTTTGCCGGCGAGCAGAATCACATCGCCGACGCTCGCTGCGGCGATCGTCTCGGCGATGGCGGCAGCACGGTTGGGTATGACGGTGGCAGCGCCGCTGCGTTCCATCCCCAGGCAAATTTGCTCGATAATCTGTTGCGCTGGCTCGCTGCGCGGGTTGTCGCTGGTTACCACCACGGCGTCGGCGTGCTGTTCGGCGACTTTCGCCATCAACGGACGCTTACCCTTGTCGCGGTCGCCGCCGCAGCCGAAAACGCACACAACACGGCCACTGGCGTGCTCGTGCAGGGCAGACAGCGCTTTGTCCAGCGCATCCGGGGTGTGGGCATAGTCAATCACGACCAAGGGTACTGCGCCGCCGCCCAGGCGCTGCATGCGTCCGGCCGGAGGCTGTAGTTCTGCCGCCTGCTCGACGGCTTGTTCCAGCTCAACGTCCAGCGCCAGCAAACTGCCAATGACAGCGAGCAAATTGCTCAGGTTGAAGCTGCCAATCAGCGGACTACGGAGGTCGAGGTCACGGCCTTGTGCATGCAGGCGGGCGCGGATGCCTTCGCTGCTGTAGCTGACGTCGCTGCAACAGAGTTCAGCTGAGCGATCAGTAAGGCTGTAACCGATTACCGGGCAGGTACACTGCACCGCCAACTCGCGACCAAAGCTGTCATCCAGATTGATCACCGCCGCGCGTAACGGTTGCTGAAACAGCAACGCCTTGGCTGCGCCGTACTGCTGCATGTCACCGTGGTAATCCAGGTGATCGCGGCTCAAGTTGGTGAACACACCCACGGCGAACGCTATCGCCGCCACCCGCCCCTGATCCAGCGCGTGCGAAGACACTTCCATTGCCACGTGGCTGGCGCCTTGCGCCAGCAGACGGGCCAACTGCGCCTGCGCCACCAGCGCATCCGGCGTAGTCATGCCGTGCTCTGTCAGCTGCCCCGGCATACCACTGCCCAAGGTACCAATGACGCCGCAGGGCTTATTGAGTAAGGCCAGCGCCTGCGCGAGCATCTGGCTGACGCTGGTTTTGCCGTTAGTCCCGGTAATACCTACCACCTGCAACTGCTGGCTGGGCTGCTGATAAAACACGCCGGCCAACGCAGACAGCCGCTGTTGCAAACCGGTAATGGCAACAACCGGAACCGACAACACCGGCAATGGGTAATCCGCCGGTTCGTAGGCCACCGCCGCCGCACCCGCAGCAACAGCCTGATTGATATAGTCGCGACCGTCCTGCTGCAGCCCCGGGACCGCAATAAACAAGTCGCCGGGGCGCACTCGGCGGCTATCCAGCGTCATGCCGCGGACATCTACATCCGCCTCGGTCAGTCCGACAAACAGGTGCGCAAGCTTCATCCGCGCTCTCCTGTTACCGGGGGCATAGGCAGCTCTACCTGTTGCATGTCGCCGAGATTGTCCGGCGCCACATTCATCAGACGCAGGGCGTTGGACATCAGCCCGCTGAACACGGGAGCTGCCACCAAGCCGCCGTAATAGCCACCTTCGCTGGGTTCATCAATCACCACAGCGATGGCAATCCGCGGGTCACTGCTGGGGCCGAAGCCGGCAAACAGGGAGCGATAGGAGTCTTCCTGATAACCCTTGCTTGAGGTGCTGGCTTTACGCGCGGTGCCGCTCTTGCCGGAAACGTGATAGCCCGGAACGCGAGCGCGATAGGTGCCGCTCTCGGCCTCGATCACATTCTGCAGCATGCCTTGTACGGTTTTTGCTGCCGCCTCGGGCAGCACCTGCTGGCCGACCGGACGATCGTCCACGCGCAGCAGTGACATGGGCACCTTGCGCCCATCGTTGGCGAGGATTGAATAGGCCTGAGCCAACTGAACGGCAGTAACCGAGAGACCATAACCGTATGACAGCGCGGCAGTTTCCGCCGAACGCCACTCGCGGTAGCTCGGCAGCTTGCCGACGCGCTCCCCAGGGAAACCCAAACCGGTGTACTCGCCAAGCCCGACACTCTGCATGGCGTCGTGAACGACCTGACCGCCGATATCCAGGGCAACCTTGCTCATGCCCACGTTACTCGACTTGAGCAAAATACCGCTCAAATCCAGCACGCCGCCCGGTGCGCGGGAGACGTCGCGAATGGTATAGCGACCAATGCGCATGGTGCCCGGATAAACATTGACCTGATCAGTTGGCTTCCAGCGACCGGTCGCCAGCGCCGCAGTCATGGATATCGGCTTCATGGTGGAGCCGGGCTCGAACACATCGATAATCGCGCGATTACGCATCATGCCCGGCTGCAGATTGGAGCGGTTGTTCGGGTTGTAGCTGGGATGGTTGACCATAGCCAGCACCTCACCCGTGCGCACATCGAGCATCACGATCGAGCCGGCCTTAGCCTCGAACTTCTTCATCCCCTCACGTAGCTCGCGGTGCGCCAGGTACTGCAGACGCAGGTCGATCGACAGCTTGAGGTCATTGCCGGGGCGCGCGTTACTGATGACCTGTACATCCTTGATCAGGCGACCACGGCGATCCTGCAGCACCTGACGTTTGCCCGGGACACCCTGCAGCCACTGGTCATAGGCCAGTTCAAGCCCTTCCTGGCCCTTCTCGTCAACATTGGTGAAGCCCACCAGGTGAGCAGCCACTTCACCGGCCGGATAAAAGCGGCGATATTCCTCGATGCTGTAAACGCCATGCACCTTGAGCGCCATGACAGCCTCACCGTCCAGCGGTGTCATGCGCCGACGCAGGTAGATAAACTCCTTGTCGGCATTGGCTTTCAGACGCTCAGAGAAGGTCGACAGGTCGGTCCCCAGTACACGCGCCAATTCAGGCCAGTGTGCCTGCTGATCGATCAGCTGTGATGGATTTGCCCAGATGGTGAGTACCGGTGTGCTCACGGCCAGAGGCTCGCCATTGCGGTCGGTAATCTGCCCGCGGTGCGCCGGAATTGGCACATGCCGCACACTGCGCTTGTCACCCTGACTCTTGAGGAAACCCTCATCCAGCACATGCAGCTCGGCAATCCGCCAGGCCACAGCGACGCAGCACAAGCCGAGCAGCGCGATCACCAGGCGAAAACGCCAGGGATATAGGCTACCGTTGGGCTTGAAACCGAATTTCTTCATGGCTGCACCAAGATCACATCGGCCGGCTCAGGCACGTGCATGCCCAACTGCTCGGTCGCGATACGCTCGATCCGGCTATAAGCAGTCCAGGTGCTTTGCTCCAGCACCAGGCGCCCCCATTCGGCCTGCGCTTTTTCGCGCACTTCAATCTGCCCAGCCAGCTCGTTCAGCAGCAGACGGCTCCAATGCGCGCTATAGGAAACCGCCAGCGCGCTGACCACCACCAGCACGCCAGCCAGCAACAGCCATCCGCTGCCGGCAGGCAGGTGGCGTTGTGGCTTGACGGACTGCTCAGTGGCGCTCATTAACGCTTCTCTGCAATGCGCAGCACGGCGCTGCGCGAACGTGGATTGGCTGACACCTCAGCGGCCGAAGGCTTGATCGCCTTGCCTACCAAGTTGACCGAAACAGGAATATCGATATCGCGGATGGGGAGGTCACGCGGCAGAGGTGCACCTTTGGCTTCACGACGCATGAACTGCTTGACCAGACGATCTTCCAGCGAGTGAAAGCTGATCACCACCAGCCGACCGCCGGGCGCCAAAACCTCCAGCGCAGCGCGCAAACCGTCAGCCAGATCGTCCAGCTCACGGTTAATGAAGATTCGAATACCCTGGAAGGCACGCGTCGCCGGGTGCTTGCCCTTCTCCCAGGCCGGATTGGCTTCTTTGATAACCGCCGCCAGATCGGCGGTCCGGGTAAAGGGAGTCTGTGCGCGGCGGGTTACCACGGCGCGCGCCATGCGCTTGGAAAAACGCTCTTCACCGTACTCTTTGAGCACGGTGGCGATATCCGCCTCGGCGGCGCTATTAATCCAGTCCGCGGCGCTTTGCCCCAAACCGGGATTCATACGCATATCCAGCGGGCCATCATTCAGGAAGCTGAAGCCGCGTTCCGGGTCATCCAACTGCGGCGAAGACACACCAAGATCCAGCAATACGCCGTCGACCTTGCCGTGCAAACCCTTGTCCTTGAGCTCTTGCGCCATGTCGGCAAACGAGCGCTGCACAACGACAAAGCGGCCGTCTATGGCCGCCAGTTCGTTACCCGTCCGGATGGCTTCCGGATCTTTATCGAAGGCGACCAGTCGCCCCTCGGGCGCCAGCGCAGCAAGCAGCGCGCGGCTATGTCCTCCACGCCCGAAGGTACCATCGACATAAAGCCCTGCAGGCTTTATGGCCAGACCTTCCAGTGCTTCGTTGAGCAACACACTAATGTGCTGGTAATTGGCTTGCGCGGTCATAGGCTCAAGGAATGCAGTTCAACCGGCAACTCGCCAGCTTCCTGCGATTCTTCCAGATAGGCACTGGTGGTGGCCGTCCAGGCCTCTTCACTCCAGAGCTCGAATTTATTGATTTGCCCAACCAGCATGACTTTCTTATCCAGCCCAGCGTGCTCGCGCAGCAGCGGTGGAATAACGAAGCGGCCGTTACTGTCCAGCTCCAGGTCGTTGGCGTTACCAATCAACAGGCGCTGCAGACGTTTAACTGCGGGATTCATGTTCGGCGCGGAGCGCAATTGCGCTTCAACCGCTTCCCATTCCTGCAAGGGGTAGATCCAGAGGCAGCGTTCCTCGAGTGCAATAGTCGCCACCAACTGACCGCCACAGGACTCCACCAAGCGGTCGCGATAGCGCGCAGGCATCGCGAGTCGCCCCTTGGCGTCCAGATTGATGGCGTTGGATCCCCGAAACACGCTCTTTACCTTCCCCTTTGGTTTTATGACGCTTGGCGCCAATATTTCCCACTTTTATCCACTTCGTACCACTTTGGCACACTATAGAAATGCGCCGATACAGCGTCAAGCGGGCATTTGAGGAAAAAAGCCTTGCAGAGCAGGGGTTTAGCAATAAAAAGGAGGGAATTACCTACAAAGCGGGAATAGGAGAAGTTACAAAGGAGAAACAAAGCAAACAGATCCCCTCACAACTTAAAGTGGATTGTGAAGAGTAAGATTTTTTTGATCTAAAAGAGACGGGAGTCACAACGAGAAGAAAAATAAGAGTTGGCCTGTAAGCCGGGTTCTGTCGAGAACAGTCATTCCTCTGGGACCACCATCACTGGTGACCTCTAGCAACCTACCCGAATCCAGTGCGGGCCACACCAATGGATTCCTATTTGGTCTTGCTCCGAGTGGGGTTTACCACGCCACAGTCTGTTACCAGCTGCGCGGTGCGCTCTTACCGCACCTTTTCACCCTTACCGGCGCTTACGCGCTTAGGCGGTTTGCTTTCTGCTGCACTTTCCGTAGGCTCACGCCTCCCAGGCGTTACCTGGCACTCTGCCCTATGGAGCCCGGACTTTCCTCCATGCCGATTCCCGAAGGAGCCAACACAGCGACTGTCCAGCCAACTCTTGGCGGCAAGGTTAGCTGCGTTCGCCACCCAGAGCAAGCAGAAAACACCGCACAGCACTCGGTCTCAGTCGCGCTGCTCGCCTCGCTGCAATGCCAACTGGTAAAGCTGATTCTTGCGCTCGCCGGTGATCTGTGCAGCCAGGCGCGCCGCTTGCTTTACCGGTAGCTCTTGCAACAGCGCATCGAGAACGCGCTCAGCTTCCGCAGAAACCGCATCGACTGCCGGCGCGGATGCACCCTCCACCACCAAGACACATTCCCCGCGCTGCTGATCGCTATCACCCCGAACCCAATCTGCCAGCTCCGCCAGCGGCGCACTGCGCAGAGTTTCAAACGTCTTGGTCAACTCGCGGGCCAACACCACCCTCCGCTCGCCACCAAGGATTTCGCGCATATCATCTAGACACTCCAAAAGACGGTGCGGCGCCTCATAGACCATCCAGGTACGCTGCTCCGCAGCGAGATCCTGCAGCCGTTGCCGACGTCCGTGCGACTTGGCAGGCAGGAAGCCCTCGAAGGCAAAACGGTCCGAAGGCAAGCCGGCTGCGCTAAGTGCAGCGATCAGCGCGCAGGCACCGGGCAAGGGCGAGACTCTGACACCCGCCTCCCGCGCCTGCCGCACCAGATGATAGCCCGGGTCGGAGATCAGCGGCGTACCAGCATCAGAGATCAGTGCCAAGTCATCACCGGCCAACAGGCGTGCGACCAGCCGCTCACCCTTGTCACGCTCATTATGGTCGTGGCAGGCGGTCATCGGCGTGGCAATACCAAAATGCTGCATCAGCCGAGCGCTGTGCCGCGTGTCCTCCGCGGCAATCAGAGCCACGGAACGCAGCACCTCCAATGCGCGCGGCGTTATGTCCTGCAGGTTGCCGATAGGTGTGGCAACCACATAGAGCGTTCCGGTGCTGGTCGTCATAAAAACCCCGATAAGTAATCTGTGACGCATTGTACAGGAGCGTCAACCACCACTGCGATTGCCTGGAGATTGCCATGGGCCTTGGTTACAATGCTCACATTGATCATCTCAAGGGAAGCACTCTCGCTGCTACCCGCCGCGTAAGGACACCTCCGCATGCCCCGCACACTCCGCCTGTCCGCACTTAGCATTGCACTCAGCTGGCTGGTGGTTGGTTGCTCATCCCAACCGACCCATCTGGACGATTGACCGCGCACTCCCCAAGCCTCGGTAGATCAATTGCTGAAAGATGCGGATCGCGAGGAAGGTGCCGAGGCCGACCTGATGCGCCTTTACGCGGCTCAGGCCGCGATGCAGGCAGGCGATGCAGAACGCACCCAGCAGGTTCTGCAACGCGTGCCCCAAAGCAAATTACCGACCGAACAGCAGATCCGCTTCAGCGAGCTGCAGGCCCAAAGCGCTCTGGCCATGGGCGACAATGCTGGCGCGCTGCGCGCCATTCAACACCCCTCCATTCGGCAACTGGATAGTCGCCCGCTGGAAGAACAACTGCGCGTGCAACAACTGCGTGCCAATATCTACGATGCGAACGAAAAGCCGATCGATGCTGCCCGCGAACGCATGTTCATCAACAGCCTGCTACCCGTCAGCGCACAGAACAACAACCAGCAAGCAATCTGGGACAGCTTGGCACAGGCCAGTACACCAGCCCTGCAGCAGGCAGCCAATGCCGCGACAGGGGAGTTTGCCGGCTGGGTCCAACTGGCATTGATCAACCGCCAGAACAGCAATCTGGATCTGCAGATTCAAGCATTACAGGCCTGGCGCGAGACCTACCCCAACCACCCTGCCAACAGCAAACTGCCCGAGGCGATGGAACAGCTACAGGAGCTGCAAGCCAGCCGCCCCACGCATATCGGCCTGCTATTGCCGTTCTCCGGACCACTGGCCAATGTTGCGCAAGCTTTGCGAGACGGATTTCTGGCTGCACAGTACCAGGCCCAGAGCCAGGGCATAGAACAGCCCCAGGTCACCCTGTACGACAGCACTCAGTACGTCGACGCACTGCAGGCGTTGAATCAGGCCAAGGCAGAGGGCGTGCAATGGATTATCGGCCCACTGGAAAAAGACAAGGTTGCCTATCTGGCTGGCCTGCCCGAGCTGCCACTGCCTGTGCTGTCGCTTAACTACAGCGAACAGCAGAGCAATAACGCGCTGACCTTTTACCAGTTCGGTCTGGCACCGGAAGATGAAGCCCGCTCGGCCGCCGTCCGCGCCTGGGAAGACGGGCGCCGACGCATGGCCACACTGACCACCAACGACGACTGGAGCCAGCGCGCCAATTTCGCCTTCAAGCAACAATGGGAAGCCCTAGGCGGGGAGCTGCTGGGGCAGGAGATCGTCGACCAGCCAGCCACCGTCGCCAACCAGATGGGAGAACTGCTGAAGATCCGCCAGAGCGAGCGCCGCGCCAACAACATCCAGAGCATCCTAGGCGACGTGAAAGCACAACCCACTCCTCGTCAGGACCTAGATGCGCTCTTCCTCGCAGCCACACCGCTACAGGCCAGACAAATCAAACCCACACTGGCTTTCCAATATGCAGCAGACCTACCGGTCTATGCCACATCGCACTCCTATCAGGTGGACCCTAGCGGCACGCAAAACACTGATCTGGATGGCCTGCTGGTGGCAGAGACACCCTGGCTCCTGGATCAGGACGATCCGCTTTACTCGAGTGTTACCAGCAACTGGCCACAAGCAGCGGGCCCACTGGGCCGCCTCTATGCAATGGGCATAGACGCGCAGCGCATCTTCAGCCGCCTGCCGCAGATGCGCCAGTATCCGGATACGCGCATCGATGGTGCCACCGGCCTCCTCTCCCTTGGCCAAAGCGGACGCATTCAACGTGACCTGGCGTGGGGGCAGATCCAGGAAGGCCTGCTGGAACCCGCGGTGCTCGACGACCGCTTTTGATGCTGCGCTTTACCCCCAAGCAGCGTGTCGGTAATCAGGCCGAGGCCTTGGCTGAACAAATCATGCGCAAGGCCGGTCTAAGCTGTCTCGCGCGCAATTACCGGTGCAAGCAGGGCGAGCTTGATCTGGTCATGCGTGATGGGGATACAGTAGTATTTGTTGAAGTGCGTTACCGGCGCCACAACCGCTGGGGTGGCGCGGCGGAAAGTGTCAATCAGCCAAAGCAACAGCGCGTCATACTGGCAGCCCAGCACTTTCTTCTGCATCATCCGACGCTGGCCAACCGCCCCTGCCGCTTCGATGTCATTGCCGCCGAAGGCAATCCCGCGGATGCCGCTGACTACCAGTGGATCCGAGAGGCTTTCACTTGCTAGCGAGTTCCCCTATGGACATGCAACACAGAATCAGACAGCTGTTTACCGATAGCATCGAGACCAAAACCCGCGCCATGGAGGTGCTCGGTCCAAGCATTGAGCAAGGCAGCCAAGCCATGGTCAATGCATTGCTCAACGAGGGCAAGATCCTAACCTGCGGCAACGGCGGCTCCGCCGGTGATGCACAGCACTTTTCCTCCGAGCTGCTCAACCGGTTCGAGCGCGAACGGCCCAGCCTGCCTGCAATTGCGCTGACTACCGATGCCTCGACCATCACTTCGATTGCCAACGACTACAGCTACGAAGAAGTCTTCTCCAAGCAGATTCGCGCCCTAGGCCAGCCCGGCGACATCCTGCTGGCTATCTCTACCAGCGGCAACTCGGCCAACGTCATGCAGGCTATCCAGGCGGCGCACGACCGCGAAATGCTGGTGGTTGCGCTGACCGGCCGCGATGGCGGCGCCATGGCCTCGCTGCTGCTACCCGAGGACGTGGAGATTCGCGTGCCGGCGCGTTCCACTGCACGCATTCAAGAGGTGCACCTGCTGGCCATCCACTGCCTGTGCGACCTGATTGACCGTCAATTGTTTGGGAGCGAGGAATGATCCGTCTGTTCGCTGTAACTGCTTTTGTATTACTGACCGGCTGCACCAGCGTGCTCACCGCAGCCCGCGACACCCCCATCGAGGACGATCGCGGCACCCGGACCCTTGGTAGCAGCATTGATGACCAGTTCATCGAAACCAAGGTCTCGGTCAACGTCAACAAGGCGCATCCCGACATCGAGAGGCAAGGACGCATATCGGTCACCAGCTATAACGGCGTCGTGCTTCTTGCTGGCCAAGTGCCGCGCCAGGAGCTCATCGCGTTAGCTGGCGAAGCCGCCAAAAACACCCAGCGTGTAAAAGTGGTACACAACGAGCTGAGCACCATTGCCCCGCTATCCCTGCTGGCACGCAATCAGGATGCACTGATAACCGCCAACCTCAAGGCGCGACTGCTGACTGACGGCAACATTCCGGGCAGTCGCATCAAGGTGGTCACCGTCGCCGGGGTGGTCTATCTCATGGGCTTGGTCAGCCAGGCCGAGGCCAACATGGCCGTCGCTGAAGCCCAGCAGGTCGGCGGTGTGCAGCGCATCGTCAAGCTGTTCGAATACATCAACTAAAGCATTTAAAAACCCACAAAAAAGCGCCACCTCCCAAACTGGGGGTGGCGCTTTTTTGTATCGACTGAAAAGAGTGTCTACTTCACGACCTTCAATGCAGGCCGACCACTTTCCGGCTTAGTCGGCGCCTTGGCTGGGCTGTCGGCGCCGTCGCCAGGCCCAGGAGGGGGACTCAGCGGCTCCACCTCAAACACCATACCCTGGCCGTTCTCACGCGCGTATATGGCCATGACAGCCTCTGCCGGAAGCCATACCTGCTGCGCTACACCACCAAAGCGACCATCGAAGCAGATACGCTCGTTATCCATATCCAGATGGCGTACGGCGCTGGGCGACAGATTAAGCACTATCTGCCCATCTTCGACGAATCCTTCCGGCACCGCCGTACCCGGAAAACCGGCATTGACTAACAAATAAGGCGTGCACTGATTATCCAGAATCCATTCATACAGCGCTCGAATCAGATAGGGGCGACTGGAATTCATCTCCGTCATGCCTTGCTCCTCTGGTTGCGTCGAATGAGTTACTGCATTTCCTTCTCGGCAGCAGAAAGACTGGCGATAAAACCTTCACGCTGGAATACGCGATCCATGTAATCCTGCAGAGGCTTCGCCTGCTTGGGCAACTCCACACCCAATTCCGGCAGGCGCCAGAGAATAGGTGCGATACAGCAGTCGACCAAGCTGAATTCATCACTCATGAAAAACGGCATCTCGGCGAATACCGGCGCGACACCTGTCAGGCTTTCGCGCAACTCCTTACGGGCCTTGGTAACGGCAGCAGGCGCACTTTTCGCATCGACGATGAGATCCACCAGGCGGCACCAATCCCGCTGCACGCGATACATCAGCAGACGACTATTGGCACGCGCAACCGGATACACAGGCAGCAAAGGAGGATGCGGGAAGCGCTCATCCAGATACTCCATCATGATGTTGGGCTCGTAGAGCACCAGATCACGATCCAGGAGCGTCGGCACGCTGTTGTAAGGGTTGGTTTCAGCCAGCTCTTGAGGGTGATTATCAGGCTCTACATCAACCACATCGACGGTGACACCCTTCTCCGCCAGTACGATACGTACGCGGTGACAGTAGTGATCACGTGGATCGGAGAAAAAAGCCATCGAAGAACGCTTGTTGGCGGTGACGCCCATAAATCAACCCTCATCCTTTAGCGGACTGCGGCAAGCACACTGAATGCAGCATGAAACACAAGAAAACGCGAGCCTCTGCTCGCGCAAACGAAACGGCATTATACCCTAGAAACAAGTGCGCGCCCCAAAGGGCGCGCACCGATCATCAGCAAATACCGGCTATCAATGCACGTCGCGCCAGTATTCCTTCTTCAGCAGGTAAGCAAACACGAACAGGAAGGCCAGATACAGCAGAACATAAACACCAATGCGCTGACGCTCGAGCTTGACCGGGTCGGCCGAGTAGGCAAGGAAAGTTACCAGATTCTTCACCGTGGTATCGAACTCCTCCTCGGATTGCGTTCCGGTCTCAGGCACGATAGTCAGAACATCACACTGCTCTTCCTTCATGACGTCGCCCGTCAGCGTATCGCGCATGACCTTGCCGTCGTGATTTTTTACCGGCATGGCCTTGCAACCTACAACCTGACGCCCCTGCAGTTCGGCCATCACGTTAGGCATGCCCACATTCGGGAATACCTTGTTGTTGACCCCCAAAGGACGCTGCGGATCTTCGTAGAAGGTACGCAGGTAGGTGTAGAGCCAGTCAGCGCCACGTACACGCGCCACCAAGGTCAGATCCGGCGGCGCTGCACCGAACCAAGTCTTGGCGTCATCATGGCGCATGCCGTTTTTCATGTGCTCGCCAATCAGGGTGCCCTCAGTGAACACCAGATTATCCAGCATCAACTGCTCCGGTATTCCCAGATCGTTGGCGACGCGCTCATAACGCTGGTATTGCGCTGCGTGACACCCCATGCAGTAGTTGACGAAAGTGCGCGCGCCATCTTGCAACGCGGCTTTGTCAGTGAGGTCAATATTAGCCTCATCCAACTCGACGCCGTGTCCGCCAGCAGCCATGGAGACCGCCGGAACCAGCGCAAAAAGCAGGGCAATCAATTGTTTTTTCATCAGCCAGTAACCCTCTCCGGAACCGGTTTGGTCTTCTCCATGCTTGTATAGAAAGGCATCAGGATGAAGAACGCGAAATACAGTACGGTGCAAACTTGCGATAGCAAGGTCAGTGTCGGGGTAGAGGGCACAGCACCCAGAATCCCGAGAATCACGAAGACCACGCAGAATACGAACAGCGCAAGCTTGCTCATCCAACCCTTATAACGGATTGAACGAACCGGGCTACGGTCCAGCCAGGGCAGAACAAAGAGCACCGCAATTGCTGCACCCATGGCGACAACGCCAGGGAAAGCCGAGCCCGCAATAGAGGGCACCGCACGCAGAATCGCGTAAAAAGGTGTGAAGTACCACACCGGCGCAATGTGGTCAGGCGTTTTCAACTGGTTGGCCAGTTCGAAGTTCGGCTTCTCCAGGAAATAACCACCCATTTCAGGGAAGAAAAACACAATCCCGCAGAAGATGAACAGGAAGACCACAACACCGACGATGTCCTTCACGGTGTAATAAGGGTGGAAAGCGATGCCGTCGAGCGGCTTGCCGTTCTCATCCTTGTACTTCTTGATGTCGATGCCGTCCGGATTGTTGGACCCAACTTCGTGCAGCGCAATAATGTGCAGCACAACCAGCCCCAGCAATACGATCGGCAGCGCAATGACGTGCAGCGCAAAGAAGCGGTTCAAGGTGATACCGGAAATCAGGAAGTCACCACGTACCCACTGCGCCAGATCAGGACCAATGAACGGGATAGCACCGAACAGGGAAATAATTACTTGGGCCCCCCAGTAGGACATCTGCCCCCACGGCAACAGGTAGCCCATGAAAGCTTCACCCATCAGCACAAGGTAGATCATCATACCAAACAGCCAGATCAGCTCGCGGGGCTTCTGATAAGAGCCGTACATCAGGCCACGCAGCATGTGCAGATACACCACCACGAAGAATGCAGAAGCACCGGTCGAGTGCAAATAGCGCAACAACCAGCCATATTCCACGTCCCGCATGATGTATTCGACTGAAGCGAATGCACCATCGGCGGAGGGCTCATAACTCATGGTCAGCCAGATACCGGTGATCAACTGGTTAACCAGTACCAGCATCGCCAGAGAGCCGAAGAAATAAAAGAAATTGAAGTTCTTGGGAGCGTAATATTTGGTCAGGTGATCTTCCATCACCTGATTGACCGACATCCGCTCATTGACCCACTGCATCAACTTATTCATCAAGCGCTCTCCTGATCCACGCCGATCACAATAATGTCATCAGACTCGTAGTTATAAGGAGGCACTGGCAAGTTCAGCGGTGCGGGCTGCCCCTTGAAAACGCGGCCAGACATATCGTAGTGCGAGCCATGGCAAGGGCAGAAATAGCCACCTTTCCAGTCGGCGCCCATGTCAGCAGAAGCGACTTCCGGCTTGAACAACGGAGAGCAGCCAAGGTGCGTACACACACCCATGACGACCAGCAGCTCAGGCTTGATCGCCCGGGTCTTGCCATCAACATAATCCGGCTGAGAGGAGGCTTCGGATTGCGGATCAGCCACCTCGGAATCGGTGTCATCCAGCAGAGCGATCGCTTCAGGCGTACGATGAGAGACGAATACCGGCTGACCGCGCCATTCAACAACGATCTGCTGCCCCAGCTCGATCTTGCTGATATTCACCTTCACCGGCGCACCAGCCGCTTTGGCTCTGGCGCTCGGGAACCAAGATCCCACAAAGGGGACTGCTACCCCTACTGCTCCGGCGGCACCTACCACACTCGTGGCGGCCACCAGGAAGCGACGCCGGCCATTATTCACGCCGTCATTACTCATCCAGTCGTCTCCCATCAGCTAATTTCAGACCTTTTCCAAGGCCT
>Ga0105357_10000532_pt1 | contig 20290 bp, 25 predicted proteins | sample GOMGulsemesocosm_4_FD_83660 | JGI IMG/M metagenome (GOLD analysis project Ga0105357, IMG submission 83660) | Methane-oxidizing microbial communities from mesocosms in the Gulf of Mexico - GOM15B Gulf of Mexico | ecosystem: Environmental > Aquatic > Marine > Cold seeps | place: USA: Gulf of...
ACATCTACGGTGACGGTGTAACTGTCCGTTGTATCATGATCGAGACCGGTTGCGACTTTGATCTCACCTGTAGTGCCGTCAATTGTAAACGCTCCGCCTGCATCATCGGACAGGGAATAACTCAAACTTCCGCTTTCTGGATCAGTGGCAGAGACTGTGCCAACAACATCACCAATAGCCGCATCTTCTGCGATTGAATTATCATCAAGGGCAACGCTATGGGTCGCCTCATCAACATCACCCACATTAAGGGTGAATGTTTCCTGAGTGACATTGGTGCCGTCCGATACATCAACTGTAACCGTGTAACTGTCTGTGGTTTCATGATCGAGACCGGCTGCGACTTTGATCTCGCCAGTATTGGCGTCAATGGTAAACGCACCGCCTGCATCATCGGAGAGGCTGTAGCTTAGAGAGCCGCCTTCAGGTTCTGTCGCAGACACAGTGCCGACCACATCACCAATAGCCGAATCTTCTGCGATTGAATTATCATCAAGCGCTACAGCTTCTGGCGTATTATTTTGTTGCGGTACTACGGCATCGGCCGAATTGGTAGTGTTGGTGGTTTGTGTTTGACCTTCAGGAGTATCCCCGTCGTTGCTGCTAGCGTCTGAATTATCAATCCCTTCTAGTAAAGGTGCAACTGACGGGTCAATGTTTTCCGCATCAATTCTATTGCTTTCTCGTAAATCGCTGGCAAGGGTTTGTGTCCCGCCAGAAGCGGCATCAAGGTCCTCCCTTCCGGGGATGAATTCAGCAACAAAGGCATCGCTTGACTGTGAAGTCTCAACAGACACTTCCTCAGTAGAGCTGATTTTATTCAGATCTTCCGTGGTTTCATTCTTTAGCTGAACGTCTTCATGCTCAGAGCTACTGCCAGTATGAATATTGGAAAGAGATTGGTCACTTTCTTCTGAAAGGTTGCCATCTTTGTTGCCATCAGCGCTTTCAGTATTCATATAATTCTGCAAAGAATTGTTTGAATCTAATTGCTCTAATTCCTGTTGTAAAACATCTTTTGACGTCTTAGAACTTTCAGCCATTACTGTACTCCAGTAGAAATTATTGCTTATACTAATATAGTTAGGTTGAAAATGTTTTAAATTTTATTAATTTAGACCGTTTTATACCTATACAAATTTAGTCAAATTTGACCGGTTGTGCCTAATAACAACAGGGTCTTTTTGGATTTTTACTATGAATTAATAGGGGCAGAACATTCGAATTTTGGTCTTTAATGTCGTTGCAAATAAAAGCCGATCCAGAGTATGTTCGCCCCATGAAAAATATGACACAGACATATGGTTTTTCGCTACCGCGAGAGAACCAGAAATTGATTGCGGGCTGGCTGATATTTGTGGCCGTTTTAGTTTTCGCAATGGTGATCTTAGGTGGCGTAACGCGCCTTACTAATTCTGGCCTGTCTATGGTGGAGTGGCGTCCGGTTACCGGCTGGTTGCCACCGCTCGGAGCAGAGGCTTGGGGGCAGGAGTTTGATAAATATAAAGCTTTCCCTGAATATCAAAAAGTGAACAAAGGAATGACCCTTGATGAGTTTAAAGGGATTTTTGTCTTTGAATATTCTCATCGGTTACTTGGCCGGGTTATTGGTCTTGCCTTTGTGGTCCCATTTATTTTGTTGATGGCGTTTCGAAAAATTCCGGTAAATCACATTCCAAGATTGATCGGCTTATTACTTCTGGGCGGGAGCCAAGGTGTTATGGGATGGATGATGGTTAAAAGTGGGCTGGTTGACCACCCTGATGTTAGTCATTACCGGCTAACCGCTCATCTTTTCCTCGCATGCCTCATATTTATGGCTCTTGCTTGGACGGCACTTGATTTGGTGCATCCGCAAAAATGGAACGGGGGGAGCAAAGGCCCTTTAAGCCGCTTGGCTGGTTTCTGTCTACTTTTGATTTTTATACAAATCTTAATTGGCGGTTTCGTTGCCGGATTGAACGCTGGTTTTGTCTACAACGAATGGCCATTGATGGGCGCGCATTTTGTCCCTGAAGACTTGCTGAATATTACCCCGTGGTATGTGAATTTTTTGGAAAACCCAACCACAATTCAATTTAGCCATCGTATAATGGCATATATTACGTTCGCTGCAATTCTGGGTTTGTTTATCAAGTCTAGAAATTTGAATGTGTCAGCCTTAAACCGGCGCGTGATTACTGTTTTGTTTGGCGCGGTGCTTCTGCAAGTCGCATTGGGAATCTGGACTTTGGTCGCAGTTGTTCCCGTTACATTGGGTGCATTGCATCAGGCTGGGGGTATGATTGTCCTTGGTGTTGCCATTTTTTCTTGGCATCAAAGTCGTTTTTCTTGATGAAAAGGGGGCGACCGCAGCCGCCCCATTTTACCTCTGATGAAAAGGGTCAGTAAATTTTTGGTTTATTGGGCCAACTTAGTCATTTATAGAATAATAACGTTTTTTCGGGTGCCAGAAGCTTGCTTTAATAGTATCGATTTCAAAGGTTTTGGATATTTCAGGAGCGTACTGAGCTCCAAATGCCATTGAAGAAATTGAAAGACCATTTGGATCTACGTCAACGTCAACGCTATCAGGTGTAATTGTTACTCCATTTTTGACGTAGGTTAAACTGACAACGTGACCTATCGTGACAGCCGAATGATCGAAAGTTGGGGCCGTATAATTCATTGGAATACATTTTCTACATGAATTGAGATTGGTTGGAGCTGCATATATGTCTCCAATGACAACGTTTACACCGTGAGTGTTAATATCAATGGGGATAGTTAATCCGTCTAAGGGAAGATTAGAGGTGGATCTTTGGTCATCTGCAGCAGCAGTGCCGAAAGTCAGTGGCAATGTTGCTACTACCAAGGTCGCTGCAAGAATGAGTTTTTTCATGTCTTTTCTCCTATAAGTTTTGTGGGGGTGTTATTCTTCACTATGGAAGCTGTTGTTGTCGTCTGTTTGGGGTTCAGTTTTCTTCATTTCTGAAACACCTTCGACCTCGTCGACAAATTGTTGGCATGCTGGACCCATATTCGGATCATTTTGTTTGAGCAATTCAAATAAACCAAATTGCAGCATGGATCTAAGGGAGAGTTGAAGAGGCTCACGGTTGCCAGCACTAAAATCGAAATCGACAAACGTGGTACCAAAAAACCGGCCAATACCGAAACCAGCTTCTTCTGCAAAAATCTGTTTGGAAATATTAGCAGCCGCAATGACTTCAGTCGTTTTGGCATTGGTTATGTGTAAATCCAGCCCAACGAGTGCACGATGTTGGCGATAGCGCGGACCAATACCCATCACTGATGCCTCTGCAGAGGCTCCTGGAATAAAGTCCAACGTGTTAATTGAGCCGGTGATGTAAAAATCAACCGTCGCAACTTCATCAAGTTTTCTGATACCCCATTTTGCTTCCAATACCACTGGGCGTGGATCGCGGCGGTTCAGAAGTTTTTCAGCACCGGCTGTCAGCATGATGGTTTGCATCATGTCACCAGCACCTTGAGAGATGAATTTTCCCGTGCCGTCGCTATCAACTGCCATTTTTCCAGTGGCATCAGAAATTTGGCCAACCGCCCACGCGCCGCGCATTGAACTTTGTGAGGCTATACATTGAAGTAAATCACTGTAGGGGGTGCTTATTGTCTCTACGGGTGGGCCTTGTTCCAGCGAAACAGTTTTAGAACTGCTCGCGACACAGCCACCAAGAAGCAACGAAGGCAAAATTGTGAGTGCAAGAAATCTAGAGATCATTGTGAGCCTCCGGCTTTTTTGCAAGTTATTGTGCCCTTGGTGATGTCCACATCGGTGCCGGAACCATCCACTTGTGTGTCACTATTTGTATGGCCGCAATTATCGGCTTCGACGTTTCCGGTTTCGATGTTATCGCCATAGAAGTTCACCTGAGCGCCAATAGCCGTTGAGCTAATTGTTGTGTAAGTGGTCTCAAACCCGCTGTAGTATCCGCCGTCTGCTTTTGCAAGCATGTCGGCTCTCGCGTCTTTCACAGCTTTCGTATACGAAGATTGAAAGCCGGTGCTGCTCGACCAGTTCGTGCCGGCACTCACCGGATCGCCGTTCGATATTCCTACGCCAAGAAGCATAATTGGAATATATGCAGCTAAAACAAGTAATGGTTTCATAATAAATTCCCTATTCTGTAACAGAAATCAGAAATTGGGGCTTGTTTCGAGCTTTCAATGTGGCGTAATTAAATAGATTATTGGTGTATGTTTCTTGAAGGAATTTGAATGCGATGATACGTAAAATTGATCATTTGGTAATTACAGTGTCTGATTTAATAAAAACCAGACAGTTTTACTGTGATTTACTTGGGATGTCTTATGAGGCATTTGGGGAAGGGCGTCACGCGCTTCATTTTGGGACGCAAAAAATCAATCTGCACATTCAGGGCAAAGAGTTAGAACCCAAGGCAGAAGTGGCATTACCTGGAACTGCTGATCTGTGTTTTGAAATTTCGGCGACCCTTGAGGATGCGCGCGAAAAATTGTTGGGCGCGGGGGTTGATATACTTGAAGGGCCCGTTCGCAGAACCGGAGCGTCCGGGCCAATCACGTCAATTTACGTGCGTGACCCGGATTTGAATTTGATAGAATTGTCAGTTTATGACAATTGATCGGGACGAAGCCTAGCTTTTAGCCAAGGCCTGATCCAGATCCGCAATAATGTCTTCGACATTTTCAATGCCAATAGAAAGTCGAATGACATCTGGTCCAGCACCAGCCGCAACCTGTTGTACCTCGTCTAATTGGCGATGAGTGGTTGAACTTGGATGGATGATCAGGCTGCGGGTATCACCAATATTGGCAAGATGTGAGAACAGATCCACATTTTCAACCATTTTGATACCAGCCTCATAGCCACCTTTAATGCCGAACGTCATAACCGCGCCGCCAGCACCGCCGCGCATATATTTTTTGGCGAGAGTATTATAGGCATCACCTTCAAGGCCAGCGTAGGAAACCCAGGACACATTTTTATGACGACTTAGATATTCAGCAACCTTTAATGCGTTTTCGCAATGTTGGCGCATGCGAAGAGGTAGAGTCTCAATGCCTGTCGTAATCAAGAACGCATTGAACGGTGACAGTGCAGGGCCCAAATCTCTAAGACCCAATGCCCGGCAAGCAATGCCAAAGGCAAGCTCGCCAAACGTTTCGTGGAATTTCATGCCGTGATACGACGGATTTGGCTCACTCAATGTTTTGAACTTGTCGCTTGCGCTCCAGTCAAAATTGCCAGAATCCACAATGATCCCGCCAACCGAATTTCCGTGGCCACCCAAAAATTTAGTGGCAGAATGAACAACGATATCTGCGCCAAATTCAAAAGGACGGCAGAGGTAGGGCGAGGCAAGGGTATTATCGACAATCAGCGGGATGCCCGCTTCATGGGCGATTTCCGCGATAGCTTCGATGTCTGTAATAACGCCGCCCGGATTGGCGAGGCTTTCAATGAAGATGGCTTTACATTTTGGTGTTAGCGCTTTTCTGAAATCTTCTGGATCCGTTGGATCAACAAAAATAGCGTTCCAATCGAATTTTTTGAACGCTTGGCCAAATTGTGTGATGGATCCACCATATAACTTGGTGGAGGCGAGAAATTCGTCGCCCGGTTCCATTAACGTATGGAACGTGATCATTTGTGCCGCATGGCCAGACGCAACGGCCAGAGCAGTCGCTCCGCCTTCAAGGGAGGCGACACGTTCTTCAAGAACGGAAGTTGTTGGGTTTGTCAGGCGCGTATAAATATTACCGAAGGCTTGTAGGTTGAATAGCTCAGCCGCGTGATCGGCATCATCAAATACATAAGAAGCGGTTTGATATATTGGTGTAATGAGGGAGCCGGTCGTTGGATCTGGTGCTGCCCCAGCATGCACGGAGAGAGTTTCAAACTTTGGTTCAGTCATAGTCGTTTTCCTAATAGTTTGTTGCGTTTCGATGATATAATTCGGGATCGGCCACCCATATATGCAATTTCCCCTGAAAGACGACCAAACTCGATTTTAGGGCAACGGTTCATGACAACCCGCATGCCCGCACTCTCCGCCGCGGATGCAGCTTCAAGACTGGTGACACCAAGTTGCGTCCATAAAACCTTCGCGTTTATAGCGATGGCTTGCTCTGTGATGGCCGGAATTGCATCGGAATTTCGAAAGCAGTCAACCATATCCACCTGGACATCAATGTCACCAAGGGAGGCACAGACCTTCTCTCCTAACAGCTCTGTGCCAGCTTTGCCCGGATTAACCGGTATAATGCGATACCCTTTTCGTTGCATGTATCGCATTACGAAATAGGATGGTCTTACCGGATTGTCGCTGGCCCCCACCACCGCAATGGTCTTCGCATCCTGCAAAATTTCTTGTATATACGCGTCACTATACTCACTGTGATCCATTTATTTGCCCTTACTTACCTTGCCATTTGGGATCACGTTTTTCCAAGAAGGCTGAAATCCCTTCTTTTGCATCCAGAGACTGCATGTTTTCTGCCATTACCTCAGAGGCATAAGAATACGCATGCTCCAGCGATAATGGCAATTGTTTATAGAAGGCAGTTTTACCCGTGCGAACTGTTAATGTGGATTTCGACGCGATCTTGGCTGCAAATTCTTGAACTATCTTGTCCAAATCAGTGACCTCGACGGCACGGTTTATGAGACCGATACGGGCAGCATGATCAGCGTCAATAAAGTCACCGCTGAGCAACATTTCCATGGCATGTTTCGGCGACACATTCCGGCTAAGCGCTACCATAGGTGTTGAGCAGAATAGTCCCAAATTGACACCAGGTGTTGCAAACTGCGATGTTGTACTGGCAAAAGCCAGATCGCAACTGGCGACAAGTTGGCAGCCAGCGGCGGTTGCCATGCCGTCCACTTTTGCAATGATAGGCTTTGGTAGATTGACGATTGTCTGCATCATTTTGCTGCACTGATTAAACAGAGCCGTCATGGTTTCTTTGCGACTATCACCAATAACCTCTTTGAGATTGTGTCCTGATGAGAAAACAGGGCCGGAAGCTTCAAGGATCAGAACGCCAATATCGTCTCTGGTTCCCAAATCAAGTAAAGTCTCTTCCAAGGCCGTCATCATTTGAGACGATAATGCGTTGCGAGTGTTTGGTTGATTTAAACAAACGGTCGCTATTTTATCGCCCATTGTAACGGCTATCAGGTCCGATGTTGGGGATGTTTGCTGTGTGGGGGAGGGCATTGTTTTCCTCATTTAGTTAATCTGCCATTTAGTTGGCCGTAGATTACCCGGTTTCACTTTGCCTGAAAAGGGTAAGTTAAATATCTCTGTGACTATTCAGATGAGCCGAAAAAAGGTATAGCTCTCTAAAGAATAAGCAAGACGGAGCACCCCGCAGATGACAGTTATGACCCGAACCATGTTACAAGAGTTCCTGAACAGGGAATTTCCTGAAATTGAACATATGGGCTTTGAGGTGGCGGCTGTGGATGACAGTAGCATCACCATGCAAATGAAAACGAGCGCAAAAGACCTGCGCCCGGGCGGAACGGTATCTGGTCCGACCTTAATGTCATTTGCTGACGTAACCATGTATTTATTGTTGCTAGCGCAAATTGGCCCCGTCGCTCTTGCGGTAACGACAAACCTCAATATTAATTTCCTCAATAAGCCAAACCCCGGGAAATTAAGGGCAGAGGGACGGTTACTCAAACACGGTAAGTTATTGGCAACAGGGGATGTTTCCATCTTTTCTAACGATGATACAAAACCCGTGGCGCACGCAACATTGACATATGCGATCCCTCCTCAAAAATAGAACATTAAAAAAGTGGGGTAATATAATACCGCATTCATAGTGCGGTGTTTTTATTGTCTTTTTTCGTTTGACATATGCACAAAGTGAAATTATAACCCGGATCAAGTTATGGGGGCATTTGCCCTCTTATTTTTGTTTTGGCATGTTTGTCGAAGGCTAAATTTTAATGAAAACCTATTCTGCGAAACCTACTGAGGTTGAAAGCAAGTGGCTAGTGATCGATGCCGAAGGGCTCGTTCTTGGTCGTGTAGCTTCTATTATTGCTAACCGTCTACGCGGTAAGCATAAACCAATGTTCACTCCAAACATCGATTGTGGTGACAATGTTGTTGTTATTAATGCTCAGAAAATTGCTCTGACTGGCAAGAAATTGACAGACAAGATCTTTTATTGGCACACAGGCCATCCTGGCGGCATTAAAGAGCGCACAATGGAGAAAATCCTTGGTGGTGCTCATCCAGAACGCGTTCTGCAAAAAGCAGTTCAGCGTATGGTACCAAAAGGCCCACTTGGCCGCGCACAGTTGAAAAAACTGCACGTATATGGTGGTTCTGAACATCCACATGGAGCGCAAACACCAGAAGTTCTGGACGTTGCATCAATGAACTCCAAAAACACACGGAGAGTTTAAGAATGTCTGATGAATTGAACTCTCTTGAAGACCTGAAAAATCTTACTAGCGGCGCGGTTGCTTCTGAAGGTTCTGCAGGATCTGAAGTTATTGAAGCGGCTGAGGTTATTGAAGCCCCACTTCCTGAACCAACTATTGACGCGCAAGGTCGTTCTTACGCAACTGGTAAACGTAAAAACGCGATCGCTCGTGTTTGGATTAAACCAGGTAACGGCAAGATCACAATCAATGGCCGAGATCAAGCAACATACTTCGCACGTCCAGTGCTTCGTATGATCCTTGCTCAAGCCTTTGAAATTGCTGGCCGTGTTGATCAGTTCGACGTTGTTTGTACTGCAAAAGGCGGTGGCCTTTCTGGTCAAGCTGGCGCAGTTCGTCACGGTATCTCAAAAGCATTGACATACTACGAGCCTGTTCTTCGCCGTCCGTTGAAAGCCGCTGGCTTCTTGACACGTGATAGCCGGGTTGTTGAACGTAAGAAATACGGTCGTGCGAAAGCCCGCCGTAGCTTCCAGTTCTCAAAACGTTAATCTTTATCGCTTCGGCGGTATTGGAGAATTTAAAAGGGCTGTCTTCGGGCAGCCCTTTTTTTGTTTTTTTGAATATGCTGAAAAGCCTTTGGAATGCTAATTTGTGATGTAATTCTGGATCTAAATTGTAAGCTCAATAATGCGGGCAGTGGTAGCAGGTCTGTTTTCTTAACGGTTTATGTGCGCAAGAGATCTTCACGTTGCCGAAGTCCATTTGGCGTGTGTGGTGATTGCTGCTGTAAGATTCTTCAATAGACTCTTTCGTGCCTTCTTCCGTGGCTTTTGCAGGGAAATAAAGTGTGACTCTCGACCCATCACCGATCTTGCTTTCAATAACCATGGCGCCATTGGATTGTTTGGAAAATCCGTGAACCATACTCAGGCCTTGTTGAATTTAGGGTTGAGAGGGATTTAGGTTTTGTTGTTCTAAGACCACAGTTTTTTTTGCATTAACCGCAGTGTGAAGCAAAATGTGGTGGGGGTAGGAGTGCAATGCTAAGAGTGTAGTAAGAAAGTATATTTCCAAAGAGGGGTCAGTATGGGTAATCAGCATTGGGGAGTGAAACTCTTGTTTTCTATGCTGGGTTTCATGTTGAATGTTTCATTTGTTGGTGCCGCGGAGTATTCAATTTCTACAATTGATACAGATCGCGCACGCCAACTTACTTACAAAGCAAAAGTGGCTTATGAAGCCATTGGTCACAGTGCGAAGTTTCACTTCTTACCACCTAAAAGAAGTTTGCTTGAGGTGAATTCCGGAAACTTCGATGCTGAACTAGCGCAGGTTCCCGGGATCGAAGTTTTATTTCCAAATCTCGTAATGGTTCCAGAACCAATATTTGAAGTGTCTGTTTCGGCTGTTGTTCGAAAAAATTCGGGTATTCTCTCTATGTCTTGGGATGATTTAAAAACACATACATTTGCAAGTCCATTTCAAAAGAAGTTGGTGGAACTTCGAACCGGAGGCTACCCCGGTACAACTGTCCGATCTTCAGAAAATATTATTAAAATGGTTTCACGAGGCCGGTTGGATGCCGGGATACTACTGACGGTGGATGCAAAAGAATTTGCGGCACTTGACGATAGCGTCATGGTTCTAAGTCCGGTGCTGGGGAAGACGTTGCTTTACCATTTCGTTCATAAGAAAAATAAAGATCTAATCCCGGCTTTGACCAAAGCCTTTCGCGAAGTAAATCGCAACGGACCAAATGCGGGATTGGCATTCTAAAAAAATGTTGGTTCCAATAAAAGCGTGCACCTGAGCGAGCTTTCTATTGGGAACTATGACAAATAGAATTCAGTGAAATTGATACAACCTAGTCTTAGCTAGACAACATCTGCGCGGCGTTCTTTTCAACTAACAGGGCCGGGGTATACACCAACAACTATGGTGCCTTGCGCCGTACGTGCAGTTGCACTCGAGACATAATGTACATAACAGGGATTGTTCTTGTTTAGTTTTAGGGAGATAAAGCATCTTCCAGAAACCCAAATGAGGCTTCCCAACCACCGCCGATACCACGTCTGGCATCTTCAGATCTGACAGCTGAGTGGGTTAGATGAACATAAGTTCCACGGCCTTTTGGTGAAAATCTTACCTCAATTTGGGAGTAGGGAGAGGCGTCCCGTTCACCGCTGGCGTGGGTGATCACATGGCTCCATGAAAAAAGTAGTTTTTCGTTCAAGTTGATCTCTTTATATTCGCCTTCAAATCCCACGGTTTTGGTATCATCTTTGGTTTTGATAAATTGCCAAGCACCGCCGAGACGTAAATCAATGGTGGCGGAGTGAAGAGAGTTTGGTGTTGTGCCAAACCACTTAACAATAATATCTGGATTGGTCCATGCGTTGAAAACCCGATCCGGGGATGCGGGGAAATACCCTTCAACGACAATAGGGTCGGTTCCCGGTTGTGATGTCATAAAATTCATTACTATTTGTCCTCGCTCGCTAAAAACAGAGCCAAATTATCGAATTGTTGTGTCCAGAAGGCTTGATAGTCGATTAGCCAGTCTGTTGCTTGCTTCATTGGTTCAGCGTTTAGGCGGCAATGCCGCGTACGCCCGCGTTTTTCTACTGTTAGTAACCCGGCCTCGCTGAGTACGCTGACATGTTTTGATACAGCGGTCTGTGACATTTGAAAGGGTTCTGCAAGTTCAGACAAACTCGTTTCCCCCTTCATTAGTCTACCCAAGATGGCTCGGCGGGTTTCATCACTTAAGGCAGCAAAGGTTGTGTCTAGATTTTCCATTTGTGCCGGTCTTTCCTCTATGGGTCTGTGTAATCCCAAATTCGAGCTTACGACAGCTTAAGTATACAAAATTTCGAAGTCAACTTAACACTGAACCATTTGGTTGACAATAAGTTTAACTTCCATTACTAAACCATTTGGTTGACTAATTAAAAATACAAAATCTAGCAGGAGAAGATGATGTCAAATTTCGTTTTTATTTACCATGGCGGCGGAAAACCAAAGAGTGCTGAAGCGGGAGCTGACATGATGGCTCGGTGGGGTGCTTGGATGGAAGAGGTGGGTGAGGCCATGGTCAACCCCGGTACACCGGTTGGAATGTCAAAAACAGTCAGTGCAACGGGCGTAACTAACGACGGTGGTTCAAACCCAATATCTGGATACTCTATCGTTGCAGCTGACAGCATGGATGCAGCTATAGAGATCGCCAAAAAATGCCCTCATTTGGATATGGGGACCATTGAGGTAGCAGAAGAATTTTCAATGTAACGTATCGTTCAAAAAAAACGCCAAGATCTTTATAAATCTTGGCGTTTTTTTGTTAGTCGGACTTTTTATCCGGAGGGGTCGCTTTATCAAGGTTCCCCGGGGCAAACACGCCACCGAAGGCACCCTTACCAGGACTCTCCGGAACAGCTTTCTTATCCAGATTATCAGGTGCAAATACCCCACCAAAAGCTCCCTTACCGGGACTTTGTGGTGCGGTAGATGATTTGGCTGGCGCTGAGCTTTGCGAGTTTTGGTTGGCTTTATTCTGCTCCATGCGTTGGCGTTTGATCTCTAATATCCGTTGTTCTTGCAGGATTTGTTTCTGCTGACGCACATCAAGGATACATTCTTTTGGGCTATAACTTTGGGCAAACCAAATCGTTGTAAAACCACCAAGCGCGATCAGAACAAGAACAATGGCTGCCGGATTTCCGCGCAGGAACTTCGGAAGCTGGAAGCTACCTTGTACAGCACTCAACGGTGCCCCATTATTCAATGCAAGCTGTTGATGGCGACGATAAACCTCATGGGCGAGGGCGCCAAGAATAGTCAGGCAAATAATAATAAATGCCAGCGCTGAAATTGAAGGATCAATTCCGTAACGAACTTTTTGAGCAAGCTCAATGGTTAGCGTTGGAAACTTACCGAACGTAAAGGTTGTTGTATTGTAGTTCTCAAACGATGCGAGAAATGCAAGGACAGCAGCAGACGCAATGGCCGGTTTCATAAACGGAAGCAAGATTTTCCTAAATGCTTGGGCATTAGTAGCACCAAGGTCGAGGGCTGCTTCAGTTAGGCCTGTGTCAAAACGCTGCAAACGAGCCACGAAAACCAACATGCAATAGGAGGCTATAAATGTGGACTGCCCCAGAATGGTAAGGAATAGTCCGTTTTGAAGGAAGCTTCCGCTACCGAGGCCGAGCAAGACACTAATACGGTCCCAGAATACCAATGTTGAGATACCAAGCACAACGCCCGGGATCAAAATTGGTGCGATAACGACTGTATAGTATGTCGCCCGCATCTTTGGCCATATTTGCGTTAGCATCAATGCGCCGGCAAGGCCCATAACGACAGATAGAATAACTGTTCCTATGCCGACAAACAGGCTGTTCTTGATGCCGGTGGTAATACGTTCGTCCTGTGCCAGCACATCGAACCATTCAAAGGTCAAGCACTCCCATGGTGTCAGCTTTGGAAAAGCTGGTGAGTTAAAAGCTGTGAAGCTCATAACGATAAGGGGACCGAGCAGATAGCCAAAGAAGACGATCAGATAGGCTGCAAGAAAGAACTTGAGGAGAAAGTTTTCGGATTTCATTTGCCGATGTCCCCCATTTTGACTTTAAATAATCGCATCATTGAAAGCACAATAATCACGCAAGTCACCAGAAGGACGATGGCAAACGCCGCTCCTCTTGGCCAGTTGCCGCCTTGGTTAAACCACTGATAAATAATTTGGGTGAACCAGAGACTTGATGGGCCACCCAAAATTTGGGGGGCCGCCAACGCGCCGGCTGTCAGCATAAATACCATCGTACATCCTGATGAAATACCGGGTTTTGCGTATGGGATCACCACGCGCCAGTGAATACGGGCCCAAGAGGCCCCCATGTCACGCGCCGCTTCGATTTGGTTTCGGTCCAAACTTTCGATCACATTATAGATGGGGAAGATCATCAGCAAGATATAGGCATAACCAAGTCCTGCATACAGCGCCACATTAGCCCTGATGAAATCAATGGGATTATCAATTAGGCCCATCACAATCAGTGTCTCATTTATCAAGCCACTGTCGCCGAAGATAATCCTAAAGGCGAACGCCCTCAAAATTTCATTAATCCAGTAGGGAATAATTAACAAAAGCACCAGAATTCGGGTGGTGCCGCCGCTGCCCTTGGATTGGGCAAGGTAATAGGCAATGGGATAGCAGATTACCAGATTAAGAACGGTGACGAACACCGCGGCCATTAATGTGCGTCCGAAAACGCCCAAATCAACTACGTTGTAAGACGTATCCGCACCGGGAGCACCCAGAACAAGATACTCGTAATGTTCAAGTGTATAGACATCTTTAGGTCCGCCCATTTCTGGCGGTGGTAAATGATGCCTGAACGAGAAGTCCAGCATGGAGAGTTGCGGTAGAATAATCAGTACCACGACCCAAAATAGCACTACGACGAGCAGAAACGTGCCCAGACCGACGCCATTTTTTTCGAAATAATTTCTAAAAGCGTTTGAAATATTCATGGGGCGGCCCTACTCGCTTGCAAGTTCGCCGGCCGGCAGAACAATAGCTTGATCAGGGTTATATTCTAACGTGAGCTCATCGCTCTTCGATGATTGCCTTTCTTGGCCAACATTAACCAAGGACATTTTGATTTCTTTACTCTGAGCGCCTTCAAGGAACACGTTGTATATTTGTCCTTCGAACTCTTCATGGAGAACTTTTGCGGTGAGCCTGTTTTGAGCTGCAGAGGTATCACTGGCAATTTTACAAGCTTCAGGGCGTAAGAACATCATGGCTTCATCGCCGACGCCTAAAGATCCTTTGGCTGTCGTCGCAATCTTGGCCACCAAGTCGCCAGATCTGTTGGTATCAATGATGGCATGATCACCGTTGATAGATTTAATTTTTCCGCGGAACACATTATTTTCGCCAACGAAGGACGCAACAAACGGGGTCGCTGGATCATTATAAATTGTATGGCCGTCTGCAATCTGGTCGACTATGCCTGCGCGCATAACTGCGACATTGTCGGACATGGTTAGGGCTTCGCCCTGGTCGTGGGTAATGTAGATGAAAGTGATGCCTACGCGTTTTTGAATTTCGCGAAGTTCGGTCCGCATGTGCTGACGGAGTTTTAAGTCTAGTGCAGACAATGGCTCGTCAAGGAGCAAGACATCAGGCTCGGCACAGAGGGCGCGAGCGATAGCAACACGTTGTTTTTGACCACCGGATAGTTCAGATGGCAATTTGTCGCCCTGACCTGTTAGGGCAATCATTTCGAGAAGTTCGTCCGCACGTTTACGGCGGGCAGCTTTACCAACGCCCTGAACTTCTAGTGAAAATGTAATATTTTCCCAAACCTTCATAAGAGGGAATAGGGCTAAATTTTGGAAAATCAATGCGGTTGGCCGTTTGTTCGGGCCGAACCCTGCCATGTCTTTACCGCCGATTAACACTCTACCTTCACTGGGTTCCAGAAATCCTGATACCGCCCGCAAGATAGTTGTTTTTCCGCAACCAGATGGTCCAAGGAAGGAGAAGAATTCGCCGCCCTTAATATTAACGTTCGCTTCACGGACAGCGACAAAGTCACCAAACCGGATGCAGACATCCTCTAAATCTACGCCAACACCCTTGCTCATACGTGTCTCCATGAACCAAACATTCGTTTTTCGCTTTCAAAGTTAAGCGTCTAAATTGATACAGAAACGTGCCCCGACGTTAATTCCATAACATCGGGACACGCATTTTAAATTTAAAAGTTATGAGCTTTTGAATTTATTCACATATTCAGTACGGATTTCCGCATACCAAGGCGCTTGTGGTGGCCATGGATTAAGGTTGCCCAAAGAGCTTCCAGGATACGCATCCGAGAAGTTTTTCTTATAAGCAGCACCCGCAAAACCATCAGCACCAGATACTGGTGAATTGTAGCCGTGGCCATCAATCGCTTTACCAGCATTTTTCGCTTCATATGAGAATTTGATGAACTCATAGATTTGATCGATGTTTTTAGCGCCAGTCGGCATTGCCATACCATCAACCCAAGCCATGGAGCCTTCTTTTGGTGCCTGATACATGATCGGCTCACCGGCTGATTTCAGTGCCATTGGTGGGCCATCCCATGTTTGGCCTACAATGACGCCTTCATTAAGTAGCCCATTTTTCTGTGAGTCAGCATCGTTCCAAAGAAGTTTAAGATTCTTCTTACGTGCGATACACCAAGCCGTTACTGCTTCCCAAATCGGACGCATAGTTTCTTCTGACTCGTAAGCTTTCCACATTGAACCCGGTGCAAGTTCACCAATGCTCTCCATGTATAAACCAGCACCCAACATCATTGAATGTGGACGACCCATTGTTTTACCAGCATTGGCTTCATCCCAAACGTCACCATAACTTGGCGCATCGCCAGCTGGTGCCCATTTATCTGTCCGCCAAGCAATTCCTTCAGTTCCCCAAATATGTGGGAGCCAATGAGAACCTTTACCTTCAAAGTTCCAATCTTTTTCGCCAATAGAAGACATGGCAGGATTAACTTTGTCGATGCCGACACGTTTCAGGTCGAAAGGTTGTAGAAGTTCAAGTGGACCCCATTCCAAACCTTGGTTGTTGGTTGGTGAAACGATGTCGAAGCCTTCGCCTTTGTTGGCTTTCATCTTGTTGATGATTTCTTCGTTTGACCCAATACCTGTGTAATTGATCTTGATCCCTGTTTCTTTTTCGAAATCAGCGATGAAAGGTTTTGGTAAGTAGTCAGACCACATCAAAATATTGATTTCTCCTGACGAAGACATCGCATTTTTGATGTAAGCAGGTCCTGCTAAGGCAAATGCGCCTACTGCAGTCGCACCTTTAAGCATCGTACGGCGATTTAGTGCCGTGGTATTTTGTGTTGTTTCTGTCATTTGAGGCTCCCAGTTAAAACAAATACACACTTAATAGTAGTCATCTGTTTGTTACGCTGTTTTTACAGTCTCTAACAAAAAGACAGTTTCGAATTACTGAATGAAACGTTAGCACCACTTGTTTGCGGTAGGAAACATTTTTTAACTGTGGGTTGGCGTGAAATCAATGCATATGAACTTAAAATCGAGTTGTCGACGCAATATTGTTTCAATAATATTTGCAGTCAGATTACTAAGCTTGCAAAAATCAGTGTAAAAATAGAGGATGATACGCAACGGAAAGCACAGTTTTGGGCCGATTTTGTTGACGCATAACTGTCACTAATTACACATACAATTATGGCTGCTTTTATTTTCGAGGTGAAAGTTTATGGCTTTCAGTTAATTAAAAAAACGAAAAAAAAGTTATAAAATTGAGGGAAAAATGAAAAATACGAACAGTCAACGGTTTGATTATATGAATCCTGATGTGCCAACGGGAATGCCACATTTCGAAATCCCTCTTGTAACTGCGACCGCAGAGAGTTTTGCCGACTACGGTACTTTAGTGACGGATTACAAAAATCATCCGGTTCCCATCACCCAGTGGCCACATACCGGATGGCGAACCGTCGATGCAGGAACTGGTGATGAAGGTGGTTATGTGGACGGGACCTTCGAATTCTGGTGGGAAGGTGATTTCTTTTACGGCGAGAACCTTGCTGTTAAAGATAAATATACACTCGGTTGGAGTACAAGTCCTGAAAATGCGCGTGTGGACAACCCAACTCCTGATCGATCAAAATTGATTATGTGGCATGCAAACCATCATCCGGATGGTGGGCAATTGTTTTATCCATTGGATAACAAGCCCTTCGTAGCAGCGCTTGCAAAAGCGGGCGATGACATGAAGCCTGAAGATTGGGTGGCTTTCTATTGTGATGGCAGTTTTGGCATTTGTATTGATGCTGGGGTATGGCACGAAGCAATCATGCCTTTGGAGAGTAAAGCTAGGTTCTATGATAAACAAGGTGCGGTTCATGCACGGGTCAGTGCTAATTTTGCAAAAGAATTCGGTGTTTTGTTATCCATTCCATTGAGAGCTCCAGACGAGAAATAGGGGACCATCTAATATGAGTAAAGTTTTTACGCCGGGCCAAAAATATGATCCTATTCCATTCCCCGATCGACAGGATTATTCTGACGCAGAAATGATAGAGCGGAGTGCAGCATTTGCTGCATCTATTAAAAAACGTCATTCCACCCGCGAGTTCGCGGATACGCCGATCCCTAGTGAAGTGATCGAAAATTGTATAAAGGCTGCGGGCACGGCACCAAGCGGCGCAAACCACCAACCATGGCATTTTTGCGTTGTCAGAAATCCGCAAATTAAAACTAAAATCCGAGAAGCCGCAGAAGAAGAAGAGAAAGCTTTCTACGGCGGACGTGCTGCCGAAGAATGGCTTGACGCACTTGCACCACTTGGAACCGATACTGAGAAGCCCTTTTTGGAAACAGCGCCTTATCTTATTGTGATCTTCGCTGAACGGTATGGTGTGCTAGAGGACGGGAAAACTTTCAAAAATTATTATGTAAACGAGTCTACAGGAATCGCGACGGGATTTTTGATAAATGCGCTTCATGACGCGGGGCTAGCAACACTTACCCATACCCCAAACCCTATGAAATTTTTGAACGAGGTTTGTGAGCGTCCAAGTAACGAGAAAGCGTTTTTGATCTTGGTGGTTGGGCGACCTTCAGAAGACGCCGTTATTCCGAGAAAATCCCAAATCAAAAAAGATATCTCTGAGGTGGCATCATTTCTTTAACTATCCAAAAAGGTGAACAGAGCGATAGGTGCCAGAACATTTGTTTTAATATAGCAGGTTCATGGATCAATAATCGGTAGATATTCCTCTATAAAGCGTATATTCCTATTTAATAATATTACTTTTGGGTGCTCACTTTTAGCTCTTGCGGTGGATAAATGGGATTAATTGCGTTTGATGATGTTAATTGGAACGATGAGCACATCAAGGAATTTGCTTTCTATTGGTATAGCCTATGGCAAAAAGGGGAGATACCTTATCAATCTGCATTTGATCCGTCTAAAGTACGTCATCTGTTACCGGGAATTACCATCTACGAACTGAAATTAGATGGTGCAATACGGTGCCGGTTGTTGGGTGCAGGGCTGGCGGAACAATTCGGTTGGGATTTTACAGGTCGAAATTTCCTGGATTTGTTGGAAGAAGAATCCCGAGAAATAGCCCGAGAAAACTTCAAAACCGTATTGAATTTACCATGTGGTTTTTATAGTAAAATATCGTGTTTCACTGAAAATGATTTTGAAGTTACAGGGCTTTCTGTTGGATTTCCGGGGCTCGATGAATCGGGAGACGCAAATCGTCTCATTTTTTATTCAAAACTGGATGAGCGGCATACTGTGAGGGAACCTAGAAAAGATAAAGTTTTGAAAATAGTGTCTAGTGGGCAATGTTTTATATCTCTAGATCAGGTCTGAAGACTTAGGCAACGGTTTGTGCCGGAATTACAGATAGTATCCGTTCTGCTTCCGTGAATAATTTAGCTGCATGAAACCCATCCAACAATGCGTGATGGGCCTGCACATTGAGTGGCATATACCAATTGTTTCCACGCTTGGTATATTTCCCCCAAGCAATTCGTGGAATACAATCATCGGGACCAAATGTTGCGTGGGTTAGGCCAGTAAAATGGACCCATGGCGCGCATGTTAGATACGTCCAGATGCTTGTGTCGGCATTTTCAATCAGTTTATCCTGTAGCTTCGCTCTCTCAACTGCAGTTATGCATTTGGCATTAAATGTTTGCCAGTCGTCATGAAATTCCAGTTCGCAAAAAGCAAACCCATCATCGGCTATGGGAACGGTAAAGGATGGGTTCGTGACAGGGAGTTCAAAGACTCTGTCATCGACAAAGCGCGTTCGAAACTCCGGGATTGAATTAACGGCGCACATGATGGCATAGAGAGTGAAGTTGAAAAGTGGAATACCTGTCGCTTTTCCCGTTTCCAAAAGTTCAGTTACATTGATATCCGCGGTGATGCTGAAATGCGGATTTCCTGCGCTGCGAAACAAATTGTAGGTTTCCCGGCGTTTCCAGCTCTCAATATCAATATCTTTCATGGCACTTTCCATCACCTAGGTAAGACCTCAATTTTGTATCACTTGTTTCCAGATATCTCTGATTGGAATGAAAACACCAAGCGAGATAACGGCTGATCCGGCAACTTTTGTAAGCCATAGACTTTGGCCGCCCCCGTTACCAAGTCGGGTTGTGATAGCACCTGAAAACAATCCGACTGAACCCATAATCATCAAAGCTATGAATTGGAATAAAAACCCAAAGATAATGAACTGTTCAGTGACAAACTCGCTGTTCGTATCAACAAACTGCGGCAGAAAGGCTAAGAAGAACAGGGCTACCTTTGGGTTTAGAATATTCATAAAGATTGTTTGACGAAAAATCTGGCCCAACGGCGGCTTAACATTATCTTGCCCAACGTTGACGGGGGGCGAGTTGAAAATTTGCCAACCAATATACAAAAGATATGCAGCACCTGCATATTTAACCATTGCAAACAGAAACGGGGAGCTTGCAAGCACTGCTGACAACCCGATTGCCGCCAAGAAGATATGCACAAAAATTCCTGTGATCAGACCGAGGGCAGCAACAAGGCCGGCCTTCCATCCTTGAGCCAGCCCGCGCATGGCCACATAAATAATATCCGGACCCGGAGCGATGGTCAGCATGAAGGCGGATGTCATGAATAAAACAATTGTGGATGCGTCAGGTAACATTAAAAAAACCTCTAGTCAATTTTGGCCGTAACGGACCCTATTCCAGAATACTTCGACAAGCCACATTTTAAAAAACCCTTCATAATAGGGGCGTGAATTTCCAGAAAATATTAACCCTTTTTGTGTTAGT
>Ga0105357_10000536_pt1 | contig 20239 bp, 18 predicted proteins | sample GOMGulsemesocosm_4_FD_83660 | JGI IMG/M metagenome (GOLD analysis project Ga0105357, IMG submission 83660) | Methane-oxidizing microbial communities from mesocosms in the Gulf of Mexico - GOM15B Gulf of Mexico | ecosystem: Environmental > Aquatic > Marine > Cold seeps | place: USA: Gulf of...
AATTCCCCATGTATAGGGATCTGGCACTAGGGCGTGAACCAATGCCGCAGTTGATGCAAGAGAAGCGAGCGCTGCGAAAACGCGCACATGCCCAACGTTTTCCAAAATTTTGGGCGTTACAACAGAACCAATCAAGAAGCCGATGTAGTAGCCCGACATAATCAGACCTGTGACCGCGGTTGGGAACCCTTCAATGGTCGCACGTACGCCCAGCAAACTTCCCTGTAGCCCATTGCCCAACATCAATAACCCAATGCCGAGCAATAGCGGCCAACAAACCAATAAGGCTTCTCTCATGGCAACACCTGATAAAATTATTTCGTCAAAAACCAGACCGCAAAATATGAATTTTAGAGATTTCGGATATACTGAAAACGACACTTTATTTGACGATAACGCCTCTTTGAATCCAACTGTGAAAAGATCCATAGAAAAGGGCCGTAAACCGCGATTTCATGTTGCCGTTATTTCGGTGAAATATGCAATATTTTTTAAGGGGGGTGTTTTAATGATAGAGATCAAGAGAGACGGCTTTACGTTTCTTGCGCTGCCGCCTCTCCCAAAAGTCTAGATATTAATCAAACCATAGATCGAATATCGGCGAGCACCGTTTCGACTTCTTTTTCCAATTGGGTGGAATGATCAGAAAGTAGATCGACTGACGACAATAAATTGCCTGCTGCTGTGCCAGATACAGATGCCATTGAAGAGACATCGGATACACTTTTTGAAACTTCTTCAGTCCGTGTAGACGCCATCTGAATATTTTGAGTGATTTCTAACGTTGCCGTATTTTGTTCCTCTACGGCAACTGACATGGATTGAACAGTTTCATCAATTCGGGAGATCATGGACTTAATTCCCTCAACCGCTGTCACCGCGTTAGATGTCGCTGTTTGCATACTGTCAATTTGCTTGCTGATCTCTTCTGTGGCTTTCGTGGTCTGTGAGGCAAGACCTTTTACCTCTGATGCCACCACAGCAAATCCTTTACCGGCCTCTCCTGCCCGTGCGGCTTCAATAGTTGCATTGAGTGCCAACAAGTTTGTTTGAGAGGCGATATCATTAATCAAATTCACCACATTCCCAATTTCACTTGCCGTTACCGCGAGTTCACCAACAACTTTATCAGTACGTTCTGTTTCATGTAGTGTTTCTTCGGAGAGCTTGCTAGAGACATTTACTTGCCGCGTAATTTCTTGCAAAGATGCAGATAATTCTTCTGCGGCCGAAGCCACCCCGCTCACATTTTGGGCTGCTTGTTCTGAGGCGGAAGCAATGGTTGTGGACAGCCCGTCAGTATCTTCAGCACTTTTCACCATTGTTTTGGCTTGTTTTTCCATATCAATCGCTGAATTGGAGATTTGCTGTGCAACTGCATCAACACTTTCTTCCAATTTTTCCGCCAATTGCTTTACAAATATAATTCTTTGTTTAGCCGCTTTATCTTCTGTTTCTTTTTGGAGAGCAGCCTCGTTTTGCTCCCGCTTCTCTTCTTCTGCTATTCTCTTCTCTTCTCGGTTCAGTTTTTCTGCAGATTGTTTTTCCTGCTCCAATTGCAGTTTGTCCATTTGTTCCGCATTTTCTTTAAACACCTGAACAGCCCGAGACATATCGCCAACATCGTCACTTCTAGTGAGTTCGCCAACGTCAACACTATGATCACCGGATGCAAGCGCACTCATTTCACCGGTCAGCCGAGCTAATGGTTTACCAATAAGTTTGCTTAAAATAAAACCTGACAAAATCATAATACCGACAAGAATGGTCACAGCAATTATGGTTTGATCAAACAGATTTGCAGACAGTTGGTTATTGAGCTTATCCATGCTCCAGGCTATTGCAACATAGCCTACGAAAACCTTTTTCGCAGTTACAACGGGTGCGACGATGATGTGGTGCTTTTTAGTTTGAATTGACAGCGCATTGTCTTGTGACAATTGAGATGTGTTTTCACCGACAATTACAGCAAGATTAGATTCAGCCAAATTTTCTGCCCGGTATTGGGTAACTACCTTTCCCTCAACATCATAAGATATAACATCGGCAAGAACACTTCCCTCCTGTTCCGCCATATCTTTGTAGACTTCTGTGATTTTGGCGGCTTTTTTCCATCGTAAGCCACCCGACATTTGAACGGCCATGAGCTGGGTAATTGTTAAATTGTTGGAAATCGCTAAATTTTCCATATCTTGCCGCTGGTTCTCATTACCAAAATAAACGAGCAGCGACATGCCAACAACAAATGTCGCCAAAACGATAGCCAAAATTTTACGGCTAACTGTCATTTTAAAAGAAGTTGATTTTTGGCTGCCATTAGCAGGTGCAAATGCATTTTCTTCATTAGTCATTTAACAAGACCTTATATATTTTTAGACAACGACATTGAAAAACGGTCCCTGGATTACTCCAGAGACTCAACATTAACGCCAATCGTTACAGCTCCAATTACCGAGTTAGTGGCGGGATCAACTATTGAGACACTCACTTGAGACTGGTAAGTTTGCGAGGAGTCATCAAATTCAACTTCGTCTATCAGACGGCCATTAGGTCCAGCACCAAAGGATTTTTTAAATTTACCTTCATCGCCTTGCCAATAATCTGAAGTGACATCGCTTTGTCCAACATTTAGTCCCTTATTATCCATCACAAATATTTCGGTATAAACGCCAGCAGACTCTTCTTTGATGTTCTTAAGATAAGCCGACAAGCTATTAGCAAGGACTTCATCTATCATTGGTTTAGCTGGTGCCGACGTTTCTGCGCGCCATTTTTTATCAAGGGCATCAATGGCAGATTGATCAAGAGAACTATGTTTTGCATTCTGCGCCAGAACAGCTGTGACGACTTCGCTAGAATTAGCCCAGCTTTTAATCTTGGTGTTGGCAAGTTCTTCAAGGGCAGCTGTATATTCATCTGCGAGAGAGAGAGTTGCGAAGGCTGGGAGTAACAGTGTAGCTAAAACTGCAATAAGTAATTTTTTCATTTTTACTTCCTTACTAATCAGTAAAATACGCTAAGGACAATATGTGCCAAATTAAATAATCATATAATTTAGTGACTAATTTATTAATTATTTAATATAAAGGATGAGCCATATTTCAAAGAGCTATCGACCTCAAAACCAGAAAGTGAAATCGATTGAAAATTGGGGGCTGTGATGACAGGGCACAATTATTTGAAATAGTTTTTTGGATTAACCGTCTAGGCGGAAACCAACTTTCAACTCAACCTGATAGTGAGAAACTTTACCATCGACGATATGTCCGCGCGTGTCGATCACCTCAAACCAATCAAGGTTTCGAACAGAATTACCCGCTGTTTGAACAGCATTCTCGATCGCGTCTTCGATAGATTTCGTAGAACTTCCGACTAATTCGATTTTTTTGTAAACGTGATCTGACATGATTTTTCTCCATAGGCATGAGCGTGCGTTCCACAATCAATGTAGGAAAAACGATCAAAAAGCCAAATCAGTGAGGAGAAAACTATATTAAAAAATTGAATTTATTTTTTGAGCAAAAACTCTCTACCAAGTTTAACGCTTGGAACTTTATCGTATGAGATGACATCCGCTGTGGCGTAGGTTTCAGACCAATTTGTCGGCAGGTACGACCCCGTCCCAATAACATCAATCGGCGCTTTCATGCTTCCCATCACACGACATTTTTCCGCAGAAAACCCTGATGAGGCTACAATACGGGCCTTATTAAACCCGGCTTCATCCAGTTTTTCACGCATATAATAAATCGCAGCGGCAGAAACGCCTGTGCCCACCAGCCATTTAAGCTCTTCTTCGGAACGATACTGACGAATACCTTTTGGCATATGGCGTTCCAAAACAGCATAAGACTGAGCGGGATCCAAATCTTCTATGAAACGTCCCCCATGCGTGTCCATGCGAACGGAAAGTTTGCCCTCTTCCACTAATTGCGGGAAACGGCGGCACACGGCAAGGGCATCTGTAATTTCTCTCCCGTAGTAATCGACGAGAACAGTAAGTGGCGTGTCAGGGAAACTTTCCACAAACATTTCAGCCGCACGAAGCGTACTGCCTGCGTAACCGATTAGAGCATGGGGCATAGTTCCCAGACCGCGCGTATTCCCAAAGTAATGGGCCGTGCTGTCATTTGCATTACCGATAAACCCGGTGGCACCATGTTCTTTTTGGGCAACTTTTCCGCCAACTGAAGCCGCGTATGCCATCATTTCAGCCATTTCAGCGCCTGCGCAGTGACGCGCATCCATAGCAAGAAATCCAGAACCAGGCATATGGCTACACATCAAATAGGCGTTATTAGCTGCCACGCAGGCCGGGCCCAATTTTTGAAGATATAAGGTTTCCAGATCAACCAAATCCACGAAACTACCCGTGATATAGACCAAAGGCTCCCCGGCTCCAACCCAATCACCTTCAGCGAAACAAGGCTCAACTTTAAAGCTGTTCCCGCGAACCTGATTAATACCGTCCAACCAGTCCAGAAGCAGCTTCGGCGCAAAGATCACCGGGCGTCTCATAAAAACAGCGTAAGTAACTGTTTTATCGCCAAACTTACCAACCACATGTTTGGTTCTGTTAAAATACTGATCGGTATGCTCAGCTATAGACTGGTCTATAGCTGAAATTCCGTTTTTTACGTTTTGATGGGTCATTCTTCCAGTGGATTAAGAAGCCGCAGCAGCGATCTTCTCACTTCCTCTTTCATTTTTAAGCATTTCAGCAATCAGGAATGCAAGTTCAAGAGCTTGGTTAGCATTCAAGCGAGGGTCACAGGCAGTATGGTAGCGATCACTCAAACGTTCTTCGGTAACTTCAAACGCACCACCAAGACACTCAGTTACGTCTTGACCGGTCATTTCAAAATGAACACCACCTGCATAAGTACCTTCGGCAGCATGAACATCAAAGAATTCACGCACTTCACTCAAAATTCTGTCGAACGGACGTGTTTTATAGCCAGTTGACGATTTAATCGTATTGCCATGCATCGGATCGCAAGACCAAACAACTTTACGTCCTTCACTTTCAATTCTGCGGATAAGTGCAGGAAGATGTTTATCAACCTCACCGGCGCCAAAACGACAGATTACAGTCATTCGGCCAGCTTCGTTGGTCGGATTGAGCGTATCAATCAAGCGAAGCAGTGTATCCGGATCCTGACTTGGCCCCGCTTTAACACCAATTGGGTTGGCAACACCGCGCAAGAACTCAACATGAGCTTCATCTGGGTTCCGAGTGCGATCACCAATCCACAGCATATGTGCAGATGTGTCGTAATACTCGCCGGATGTGCTGTCCACGCGGGTTAGCGCTTGCTCGTAACGAAGTAAAAGAGCTTCGTGTGAGGTAAAAAAGTCAGTTTTCCCCATTTGAGGCGTATTTTCGGCAGTGACACCGCAAGATTCCATAAATGCCAACGCATCTTGAATTCGCACGGCCATTTCTTTGTACCGCTCACCTTGCGGGCGGCTAGCGACAAAACCCATGTTCCATTGTTGGACTTGGTGTAAATCAGCGTAGCCACCTTGAGCGAATGCCCGCAGAAGGTTAAGTGTCGATGCTGCTTGGGAGTAAGCCTTCAACATGCGTTTTGGATCTGGAACCCGGGATTCTTCAGTGAAATCAAAACCATTGATAATATCACCGCGGTAACTTGGCAGTTCCACGCCGTCAATTGTTTCCATATCCGCAGACCGTGGCTTGGCGAATTGCCCCGCCAAACGACCCACTTTTACCACAGGACGATTTCCGCCATACGTCAGGACAACAGCCATCTGAAGCAATACTTTAAATGTATCGCGGATGTTATTTGGGTGGAATTCAGCAAAACTTTCAGCGCAGTCGCCGCCTTGAAGAAGAAAACCACGTCCTTCTGCAACATCAGCAAGTTTCTTTTTGAGAAGGCGCGCTTCACCTGCAAAAACAAGTGGCGGAAAGATACCTAATTCATCTTCAACGGATTTCACTGCGGCTTCGTCTGTATAGGTTGGAACCTGGCGAACAGGTTTACTTTTCCAACTATCAGGCGTCCATTGATTTGACATTATCTTATCTTTCCTAGGTCGTTTTTCTCAACGTTATATAGATTGCCATAGAATCTACAGGCTTTTTGCTGCAACGCAATCTTAAAGCCATGACTTTTCACATAAAAGGGCGATTTTCACAGTAACCATATGTGTAATAGAGCAAAAACCGCCATTTTTCATTTATTCGCCGGTGTATTTTTCCCGCATGGTCACAATTTCTTCAGCCAAAGTTGGATGAACACCAACAGTCGCATCAAATTGTTCTTTGGTTGCCCCGCAAGTTACGGCGATACCAATTCCTTGAATAATCTCACCAGCATCGGCACCCACAATATGGACGCCTAGTACGCGGTCAGACTTTGGTTCAACGATCAATTTGACCATGGCCCGTTCGCTCCCCAAAGTCAGAGTTTGTTTCATGGGTCGAAATTCTGATTTGTAAATATCAACGTCACCATACTCTTGGCGGGCTTCCGCCTCCGTTAGCCCAACAGATCCAACTGGCGGCTGCGAGAAAACGGCTGATGGGATATTGCTGTGAACAAACGCCCGTGGTTTCTTCGCAAAAACGGTTTCGGCAAACGCCATGCCTTCATGAATTGCAACTGGAGTTAAGGCAACCCGGTCCGTCACATCACCAACAGCGTAAATGTTATCAACTGTGGTTTTTGAATATGGATCAACGGCAACGGCGCCATTTGGCTTCAACTCAACCCCAACATTTTCAAGGCCAAGACCATCTGTATTTGCCCGGCGACCCGTCGCATACATCACAGCATCGGCTTCAAGTGTTGAGCCGTCTTCTAACGTGATCAATAAGCCCGTAGTTGTTTTTTCAATTTTTGCTGGATTTGACTGAACTCTAAGGTCGACACCTTTTTTCACGATTTCCTGCGCGACCATCTGTTGAACATGATGATCAAACCCTCGAAGGATTTTCTCGCCGCGGTATAACTGAATAACGTCAGCGCCAAGTCCATTGAAAATGCCCGCAAATTCCACCGCAATATAACCGCCGCCAACAACAACAACCCGTTTTGGCATTTCTTCAAGGTAGAAAGCCTCATTTGATGAAATTGCATGCTCGATACCGGGGACATCGGGCATTACGGGAGTGCCACCTGTTGCGATCAGGATATATTCAGCCGTAACAATTTTATCGCCCACTTTAACAGTGTGTTTATCCACGATTTCAGCGCGACTTTGATACAGTTCAACATTGTTGTTTGACAAGATCGTATGATAGATCGCATCTAAACGGTCAATTTCTGTATCCTTGTTGCGAATTAGCGTTTTCCAATCGTGGGTCGCTTCCCCCACTGTCCAGCCATAATTCTTCGCATCCTCAATATCTTCTGCATAATGACTTGCATATACAAATAGTTTCTTGGGAACACAGCCCCGAATAACACATGTACCACCTACGCGAAACTCCTCAGCGATAGCAACTTTTGCTCCCAAAGATGAAGAAATCCGTGAGGCCCGCACACCACCGGAGCCGGCTCCGATAACAAAGAGGTCATAATCGTAAGTCAATAAATTGTTCCTTAATAAAACCAGCGCCCCAGTTTTGGATTATTTGTCCAGACCACCCAGACACATGTATTTAATCTCAAGATAGTCATCAATTCCGTATTTTGAACCCTCGCGGCCAATACCGGACTGCTTTACCCCACCGAACGGCGCAACTTCTGTTGAAATAATGCCCGTATTGATACCAACTATGCCGTATTCCAATTTTTCGCTTACACGCCAAACCCGGCCAATATCGCGAGCACAAACATAAGCGGCAAGTCCAAATTCAGTGTCATTTGCAAGGGCGATGACTTCTTCTTCATCTTTAAATTTAAACAATGGCGCCATCGGGCCAAATGTTTCTTCTCTGGCAACACGCATATCAGACGTTACACCAGTCAAAATTGTCGGCTGAAAGAAAGTCTCTCCCATATCGTGACGATCGCCACCAACGAGAACCTTTGCACCTTTAGAGACAGCATCTGCAATATGGTCTTCAACTTTTCGAACCGCAGCTTCGTTAATAAGGGGACCTTGAGTAACCCCTGCATCCAGGCCGTTACCCACTTTCATTTCCATCACTTTTGCCGCAAGCCGACTTGCAAACTCGTCATACACGCCCTCTTGAATATAGAGCCTGTTCGCACAGACGCATGTTTGTCCGGCATTTCTATATTTGGACGCAAGGGCGGCCTCCACAGCATCATCCATGTCAGCATCATCAAAAACAATAAAAGGAGCATTTCCACCAAGTTCCATCGAGGTTCTTTTTACTGTTCTCGCGCATTGTTCCATAAGGAGTTTGCCGGTTGCAGTTGATCCTGTGAAAGTCAGTTTTGCCACATCAGTGTTGCTTGTCATCTCGCCACCAATGGTTTGCGGGACACCTGTTACAACACTCAAAATACCTTTAGGGATCCCTGCCCGCTCAGCAAGTACAGCCATTGCAAAGGCCGAATATGGTGTCATTTCGGCGGGTTTAATAACCATCGGACAGCCCGCAGCGAGTGCCGGTGCCGCTTTACGTGTAATCATTGCAATAGGGAAATTCCAAGGTGTGATCGCAACAGTTACGCCAATAGGCTGCTTCAAAACAATAATGCGTTTATCGCTTTGATGTTCAGGAATTGTATCGCCGTAAATACGCTTACCTTCTTCTGCGAACCATTCAATGAAAGATGCGGCATAGGCCACTTCGCCTTTTGCCTCCGCAAGTGGCTTTCCCATTTCTATGGTCATAAGGCGCGCAAGGTCATCTGTATTTTCCAACATAAGATCGTGCCATTTTCTTAATATTGTCGCACGCTCTTTCGCCGTTTTCCCCGCCCATGCAGGCATTGCCGCTTTAGCGGCAGTGATGGCGCGGCGAGTTTCACTCTCGCCCATTTCAGGCACAGTTCCGATAACCTCGCCAGTTGCAGGGTTGGTAACCTCGATTGTTTTGCCGCTATCTGCGTCACACCAAGTACCGTCAATCAAACCTTGCTCGCGAAATAAGCTAGGGTCTTTTAGATCAATTGTATTTTTCAACTCGTTTTGCATGAACGCGGCTCCTCGCCATCTTCGTTAAATATCGGCAAGAGTTTAGGGCAGAAAAATGCGCTTCGCAATGACGATCTGCCCAGAAAAACTGTGTTGCATTAATATACTTAATGGGGATCACATAACTTTAAAATAAATTGCAAAATAATTGCAAAATTTCACGCTTCAGAATAACGTCCCTTTGTAATGAAATTACCGTAGGCAGGCATTCTAGTGGCAAGTGGATCAAAAAAAGTAATTTACGCGGCACTTGCAGGTAATGCATTGATCGCAGTGTCAAAATTTACAGCAGCGTCCCTAACCGGCAGTTCCGCCATGTTAAGCGAGGGCGTTCACTCCCTTGTTGACACAGGAAATCAAGGATTGATGCTTTTGGGGCTTAGTCGCTCACAGAAGGGTCCAGACAAAGATCATCCTTTTGGCTATGGCATGGAAATATATTTCTGGTCATTCATGGTTGCTGTTTTAATTTTCGCCCTCGGTGCCGGCATCTCCATCTATGAAGGAATACATGCGCTAAAAGCACCTAACCCCATGACCAATCCCCTTTGGAACTATGTAATTTTGGGGTTAGGCATTATTTTCGAAGGCTGGGCTTGGTCCGTCGCCTACCGTGAATTTAAAAAAACCATTGGCGACCAGTCTCTCTGGAAGGCTATCAAGCATAGTAAAGATCCAACCATATTTACCGTCCTGTTAGAAGATACTGCGGCACTCTTGGGTTTGGTCGTGGCTATTGCTGGTATTTATTTATCGCAAGTCTTGAATATTCCAGAACTTGACGGCGTAGCCTCTATCATTATCGGTGTTATTTTGGCAATGGTGGCAGTCATACTTTCCATCGAATGTAAGGGGTTGCTTATTGGGGAAGCGGCCTCAAAGGAAACACGGCAAGATATTGAAGATATCATCAACTCAGAGGCTGACATCCTTGCCTTGAATGAGCTTTTGACTATGCATTTAGGGCCAGAGGATATTTTACTAAACATCAGCGTCGACTTTATTGACGGATTACCTGCCGAAAAAATTGAACAAACCGTGTCCCGACTAGAAAGGCAGATAAAAGATAAACATCCAGCGATTAAACGCCTGTTTATAGAAGTACAAAGTATCAAAGGTCATTTGCAAAATGTAACAGAGAGTTAATTACATAGGGTCTATAATGCCTCCATAGCGTATTTTTCAAGGAGGCATAATGATTTTGAACACAGATGATGCTTCTGACCGTACGGATAATTTCCGGCTTATAAAACGCAATAGATTAGAGAATATTTCTCAACTTACTTGTAGCCCTACAAGATCTCTTTTCGGGTGGTGGCAATCGTATGCTCCAAAAACCCCTAGCCGTAAAGACTTTGACATAACCAAGCTTCCAAAACTGGCGAGCCATATATATTTAATAGAAGTTATAGCTCCTGGCAGATACCTCTATCGCTTATGCGGTCAAAGAGCCGGCTACTTAATCGGCCAAACCCATCGCATGACAAACATATCAGCCAAAAGCGAACAAATAGAAGATCAAAAACTTGCTACATACCTAGACACCGTCATCGGTGAAGATACTTGCTGTTACTGCACCGGAGAATTAAGTTTTTTTGAAAAAAATATCATGAAATTTGAATCTGTCGACTGTCCGTTAAAAAATTCAGACGGAGAAATCACTCATTTTATTGGTGTTCTTTGTGCCGTTCCAAAATAATTTTCCAATTCAATAATCACTCCGCACTTATAGGCAAATTTTCGCCCTGCCCACCATAGCGTGTAGCAACGCAACCAATGATAAGCCCAGCAATCGCTCCCTCTAATGTGAACCAAAACGGAGAGATGGACATGCCAATATCTCCCAAAATTTCAAGCATAAGAACTTGAAAACTGTCATAGGCAAAGAATGTCAGAACAAAGTTCATCCACCCCCCGATTATAGACGCGCGTAGCCACCAAGGCATTGGGAATTTAAGAATTGGATGTTCAGTAAATACGCCAAAAATACCAACAATTGCACCAAGTGTCGTATACCAAAGAACGACGCCCCAGTAAAAAAGGACACTGGTGGAAGGCGCTAAATAATAGAGGACGGCAACACCGATGAGCCCGATAATCAGACCAATCCCCTTACCTATTGCAACGCGTTTCATTAAAGATGGAGCCTCAAACATGAAATACCTCCTCTAACCTAGAATACGTCTAGTATTATTGATTGTACTGTTCCCAATGGCATTGATACAGATCAATTTAAAACGGAACCTCGTAATTGTGTGTTGGGTAAACTTTAAAGACTGAGAAATTTTTATGTTGCAAACCTTTTCTATGACTGCTTTTAATCCTTTCTTGATTTAGCTTATTGGAGAATTAGTCTTGCCTTTTGATCTTTGGATATCATTTACCATCGCAACTATTGCCCTTGTCGCTCTGCCTGGTCCGACTGTTATGCTTGTTGTGGGTTATGCTTTGGGTAAAGGTAAACAGACGGCATGGGCAACAGTCCCAGGCGTCGCTCTTGGTGATTTTGTTGCAACTACGCTTTCGTTATTAGGTGCTGGCGCTGTTCTAGCTGCATCAGCGGAATTATTCACAGTGCTAAAGTTGGTAGGTGCAGCCTATTTGTTCTGGTTAGGTTTTCAGATGTGGCGAAAACCGCCGACTTTTGCTGATGCTAAAGAAGTTACAGACACTTCAGAAAACAAAAAAATGTTTCTGAAAGCGTTCACAGTAACAGCGTTGAACCCTAAGGGAATTATATTCTTTGTGGCCTTTGTCCCCCAGTTTGTAGATGTATCACAGCCAGTGTTTTTACAGTTTGCAATTTTGGAAGCGACGTTCCTAACGCTCGCCATTATCAATGTGATCTTGTGGGCGATGCTTGCAAATAAAATGCGGGCGCATATCAAGTCACAGAAGACACAAAATTTGGTTAGCCGCATAAGCGGAAGTTGCCTTATGGGCGCAGGTTTCCTAACTGCATTAATAAGACGCACGGCCTAAAATCGCAGAACCCAAATCACAAACCCTGAAGGATCCAATGATGGATATTTTCAATAAAATGATGATTACTGGATTTTTACGGATTGCTAGCCTAACTATTACGCTAGCAATCAGTCTCAGCGCTGCGGCAGCAACCGAGACAAGGCCTCTTTCGTTTCCAATCCTTAAATTAACCCCATACAGTTTCTTCGATAATAAAGGAGCACCGCAGGGGTATTTATATGAAATCTTTGTTGCTATTTTGGAGGATGCAGATCAAACCGCAGATGTGAAACTTGTTCCACTCAAGCGCTTAATAAAGGAATTTAAATCCGATATTCACGACTGTACTCTTATCGCAAACTCTCCACTAGCTAAGACATTATTTAGAATTATCGAACCTATTGGAAAACAAATTCGTTTGGGTATACTGCCAACGGCCAACGAAACAATAGACTCCTATGAAAATCTTAGTTCTTTGAAAATTGGAGTGCCACTAGGGGTTAGTTTTGACAAAAAATTTGAAACTGATGACAGCCTAACCAAAATAGTAACAACTGATTATGTAGAGAGCGTCCGCATGCTTGTTCATGGACGATTGAATGCTGTTGCAGGAAATATTGATGGCTTTTACTTTGATGCAAAAAATCTCGGTTATTCTCCAGCTACCACTTTCGGAAAACCGTTAATTATTGTTGGATTGGACATTGTTCTTGCCTGCAATAAAGAAAGACCATCAGATGAGATAATTCAAAAACTAAGATCGTCTCTTCTAAAGCTTAAAAAAAATGGCACAATACAACAAATCGTCGATAAGTATTTGTAACGTCTTTCTAGTTTCTGATCGTTAAAGACAACGTTTCTAGTCTCTTAAGAATATTTCTCAGATCATTCCTGATTTTTTCGGCCCCTTCACTATCATATGTCCAAGGTTGCTCTTCTGAGGCATAAGTTGATAAAGCCAGCTCCATTTGAATGGCATGAATATTTTCTGTCGGATTTGAATAATGTCGGGTGGTCCAGCCCCCTTTAAATCGCCCATTTAGAACAGAGCTATACTTTGTCGCGGCGCTGCAGGCATCGACGACACTTTGTTCAAATTTGGAATTACATGATGTACCGCCATTGGTGCCTATGTTGAAATCCGGCAATGTATCTTCAAACAAATATGGAATTTTTGATCTGATGGAGTGGCAATCATATAAAACCGCTATGCCATGTTGTTTTTTTACACGTTGGATTTGATAAGCAAGAGCGGCATGATAAGGGCTGTGGAAGCATTCCCTACGACGCTCTATTTCTCCCTTGTCCAGTTTATATCCGGCTTTCCATAACGGTCGCCCGTCAAAATCAGTTTCTGGGCAAAGACCTGTTGTATTTTGCCCCGGATACAAACTTACTCCTGCAGGATCCCTATTGGCATCAACCACATACCGATGAAAGGTGGCCTGCACAGTTGTTACATTTTCAAGCAATCCATCATAAAGCCGGTGGATATGCCAATCGGTATCAGCAAGCTTTCGACCATTTTCAGTCAAATTTTCAAAAATATCAGGAGGAACATTTGTTCCACCATGAGGGAATGCGAGAATTAGCGGGGATGATCCCTCTTCTATAATAACAGGGGACACGCGTATGTTCCTAATTTTAGATTATTGTGATGGCTGGTTGATTTTACCCATTTTGCGATTATTATGTATAGACATAATAAGTCAATGAAAAATGGAACCCTATGACCAATTTGTTCGCTGAAAATGCTCTTCTTCCAACGGGTTGGGCCCAAAATGTGCGTATTGAGATAAATACCACGGGACAAATTAGCCGCGTGGATCCAAACCAAATACCTTTAGATGATGATGTCATCTTGACAGAAAAATCCCTCCTCCCCGCACCTGCAAACCTCCACAGCCATGGGTTCCAACGGGCGTTAGCTGGTCTTACGGAAACACGCGGGGCATCAGGGCAGGATAGTTTTTGGACCTGGCGAACCCTGATGTATTCATTTCTTGAACATTTGACACCCACGGATTTAGAAGCAATCACTGCATTCGCTCAAATGGAAATGTTAGAAGCCGGTTACGCAAGCGTGGTAGAGTTTCATTATGTTCATCATCAAGCCGATGGAACCCCATATGATGCACCGTCAGAGACCAGCGACCGGGTTATCACTGCGAGTGAGACATCGGGCGTTGGATTGACATTGCTCCCTGTTTATTACGCGCAAGGCGGTGTCGATGGACGGGAGCTTCAAAGAGGACAGCTTCGGTTTAAAAATAACTTAGATCAATACTCAAAATTGTGGGACGGCACCGCCCGCAACATCCAAAACAAACACCAAGATAATCACATGGGGATCGCGCCTCACTCACTCCGGGCTGTTTCAAAATCTGATTTACAGGCACTTACACAAACATATGAAAATGGTCCTATTCACATCCATATAGCCGAACAACTCGCAGAAATTTCGGAAATCAGTGCTGCATATGGCAAACGCCCGGTGGAATGGTTGTTGGAAAATTTTGAGGTGGCAGAAAACTGGTGCCTCGTCCATGCAACACATTTAACAGATTCCGAAATGCTAGATATGGCGTTATCCGGTGCTGTTGCCGGCCTCTGCCCCGTTACAGAAGCAAACCTAGGCGATGGTATTTTTGACGCTCGTTCCTACAGGGATCACGGCGGCCTTATGGGCGTTGGCACTGACTCCAACGTGTCAATTAGTCTTGTCCATGAAATCCGGGCCCTTGAATATTCTCAACGTCTCTCCCTAAAGGGACGCGCCATATTATGTTCGCCTGAAAAATCAAATGGCAGAGTATTATTCGACGCCATTTGCCAAGGCGGCGCTGCTGCAAGCGGCCGTAAAAGTGGCTCAATAGAAGTTGGTGCATGGGCAGACATAATCGCCCTTGATACGTCATCGATAGATCTTTGCGGCCTTAATGGGGATACCTTAATCGACGCCTGGGTATTTGCATCAAACGATCAACTCATAAGTGACGTCTGGTCCGCTGGACGGCATAACGTTCAAAATGGCAGGCATATAGCAAGAGATGCTATCGAGGCAAACTTCCGTAGAACAATCTTGAAACTCCGGTGTCTGCTATAAGGCGTTTCAAACCGTCTTTGTTTTTACTTTTCCAACAATTCAATGATCTCTTCGTAGCCGCGTTGCCGGGCGTGTTCAAGCGGCGTTACCCCTTGATTGTCGGCAATATTTTTATCTGCTTTAAACGCTAACAATGATTTCACAACTTTAACATATTTTGAGCTGCCATCGCCCAAAATGACAGCTTCTAATAATGCCGTCCATCCCAAATTGTTCACATGATCCACGTTAGAATTCGCCTTTAAAAGCACATCGACGACTTCGGTATGACCAAGATGGGCAGACGCGATTAGCGCAGTTCCTTTATACAGGCTCGTTGTGTTTTTAGGATTGCAGCCGGACGCCAAAGTTAGCTGGAGCATTTCAACATCATTAGCGACTGCGGCAATGGTAACCACGTCATACTGGTCATCTTCAAAAGCGTTTACGTCACTACCCGCTTTAACTAGGAAGCTGAACATTTTTTTATGAGAATAGAAAGTCGCAATATGGAGGGCGGTACGGCCACTATCGTCACGTTCTTCAATATCTGCACCATCCGCTACGAGCTGTCTTACCTTCGATAAGTCACCATCAAGGACGGCTTTATGAAAAGCTGAATACTGCGCCCTTTCATCTGCCGATGGCGGGGTTTGAGCTTTACTGACACTGGAAATTGAAAGGCACCAAAACAATATGGCGCAAAGTGAAATGATTTTATTCATACCTATTTTCCATTAACAAAACTCAAACCCTCAACTTGGATGTTGGTTATTCAGCGCCGATTGCAGCCAAACCAACTTTTGCACATTTCTCATCTTTATCACCGCCCGGTGCGCCGCCAACACCGATACCTCCAACAAGGGCACCGTTGATTTTGATAGGCAAGCCGCCGCCAAGGATTACCAGACGGTCATCCATATCTCTCAAACCGTCAAGTTCGCGATGATCTTTTAAAAAGCCCGTCAAACCTAAAGTTGCGCGGCCCATGCTGGCAGATGTGAAAGCCTTACCTGTTGCACTTCCTTCAGTGTGTGGGCCAGAACCATCTGCTTTAATCAATACTTTGGTGCTGCCGGAACGCGCGACAATTGCGACACTGACGTTATAACCATCCGCTTTACATTGTTGCATGGCGGCATTAGCCGCTTTTTGCGCCATTTCAAGAGGAAGGTAAGGTGCTGTTGGCAATTCCGCTGCCATAGCAGATGTTGCCAATGTTAAACCAAACGCTGCAAAACCGACTGTTAAAAATGTAGATCGAATGTTTTTCATAATTTTAACTCCAAAGTGTGTGTTCTGGAATTAAGGTATGATGTTAGGAAGAGTTCCGGAATTCGTAGGGCAACGAGGTCCTATCCGTAGTCCTACGGATACTAAAGCTCTGCTTCAATAGCGATCCGCGCCATCTCTGCAACTGATGTTGTTCCAATTTTCTCAGAAATATGGGACCGGTGACTTTCCACAGTGCGGGGCGATACTGTAAGTGCGGCCGCAATTTCTTTTGTCGCCCACCCTCTCGATATCATTTCAAGCACTTCTATCTCTCGGGGAGTGAGTTTTTCAACAAGTGTTTTGGCTTCACTTATCTCGTCTTCTTTTAGGGTTATGTTTCGAAGAACTTCCTCGCCCTTTTGAATTGCATCGATCAAGTCTTGCTCATCAACCGGCTTGCTGATGAAATCAATGGCACCATTTTTAAAAGCTTTCCGGCAGGCATTAATATCCCCGTGCCCACTGATTACAATAACTGGGTAGGAACAGTCGGCCTCAACCAGTTTCTCTTGAACTTTTAGACCAGAAATCATTGGCATTCGAATATCCATGATGATGCAACCGGGTGACAAGTTTCGCACATCACTTAAAAATATCGTTGGATCTGCATAAGTCACGACATCGTAACTCATGGTTTTCAGGAGCAGACATAACCCCGCTCGAACGGCTTCATCATCGTCGACTAAATAGACTTTAATGCTCATAAGCCCTGCTCATTTTCAAGTAGGGGTAGGCTTACGACAGATGTGACACCGCCCGAGGGATTATTTTTAATTTCTATATGTCCATTGTACCGATTTACAATATTTTCACATAAAGAGAGCCCAAGCCCCATGCCATTTTCCTTCGTGGTAAAAAATGGATCGTAAAGCTGCGTAAAATCCTTCTCAGAGATCCCAGAGCCATTATCACACACAGAAATTATTGCATGAGTATCCGTTTTGTCCGTGGAGAGAACGAGATGACCAGAGGGTTTACCCTCCATAGCATCGACACCGTTACGTGCCAGGTTAAAGACAACTTGTTCAATGGCCACATGATCAGCTTCGATTTTCAAATTACCCGAATATAGCGCCGTTTCAATAACAATTTCTCTATCTATTAAATCTGCCTTCATCAAATCCCGAATACCTTTAGCAACAGAATTTAAATCAAATATTTCAATGGTTTCTTGAGAATGAGTCGTCCAAGATCTGAGCCTTTGAATAATGTCTCCGCCCCGTTTTGCCTGCTTTGAGATACTCTTCAGAACTTGTTTTAGGGTCTCCGTTTCCTCTGCATTTCCGCCCACTAAATGCGCGCCGGCTTGGCTTTGGCTTAGGATAGCTGTGAGAGGTTGTGTGATCTCGTGGGCGAGCCCAGATGCCATTTCTCCCAAACCATTGATACGAGAGGCTTGCGCAATACGCGCTTCATGTTCACCTAGTAATGCGCGGTGTTCCGCCAATCGGATTTTTTGCTTTTGATCAAAGTATGATCTGGTTAAAACCATACCAACAGCAGATAAAATAATGAACGGCAAAATAAATTGCCAACGAATGTAATCTGTCGCGGAAATAGTCTGTATAATTTCCAGGGAAAGAGGCTGACTTCTACTACCCAACGTACTTTTATATCGGACCGTTTGGCTTAACAGGCCCTGTTTATCAAGCGCTTGTGTTTCGTAGATCAGGCCACCAAGTTGTGTTTTCAGGATCAGCTGCGTTTGCGATCCAAATCCTAGGTCATTTTCCAAAAGCTTCTGACCGTCAATAAACAACGCCAGTCCATACCGGACTTTATTAGAATTTGGCGACCGTTTTACAAGAGAATATCCATCCAGTAATGGAATAATTTGTAAGCGTCCCGTTGACGCATATGCCGCGTCCCGAATTAAATTGATCTGCTTTTTATCTTGGCGGGTAGCGCGGGTGGAGAAAATTGAAATGGGTTTTGTTTTGTCCAACTTAATCAAATCGATGTGCGATATGCGGGAATAATACTTCCGTATCATTTCAGACAAGTTCAACATCATCCCTGTGAGTGGTTTTTCATTTGCAGACGCTAACGCAGACAGACCGGTTAAATGGGCATCATGCTGATCCGCCCGCTGGGACACCAACCGATGCAATGAAGTCGCCTTGCCAATGAGTTCTGCTTTTTGCTTGGAAAATTCAGTAAGGGTGAGCAACGCAACAATGAGGGCGCTCAGCAAGATCCAGCAAATAAAGAACCAACTACTTTGTTTTATTGTCATAAATACATCGATCTGAATTCAAAGCCCTAGTTGAAACTACTCCACTGTAACTGATTTGGCGAGATTTCTTGGCTGATCAACGTCCGTGCCTTTTAATACTGCCACATGATAGGCGAGGATTTGTACAGGTATGGCGTATAAAATCGGTGCAACGAACGGGTTTACTGTTGGAATTTCGATTGACCCCAACGCCTTATCACCCAATTTTTGCATGCCTTCGCTGTCGGACATGAAAATCACTTGGGCGTTCCGCGCCATAACTTCTTGCATGTTTGACGCAGTTTTTTCGAAAAAATGATCCGTTGGTGCAATGACGATTACCGGCACAGCGTCATCAATAAGCGCGATTGGTCCGTGTTTTAGCTCTCCTGCTGCGTAACCTTCGGCATGAATGTAGGAAAGCTCTTTCAATTTTAGAGCCCCCTCCATGGCAATCGGGTAGCCAGGACCACGACCAATATAAAGAATATCTCGGGCTTCAAATATTTTTTTGGCGAGCTCTTTGATACTCTCGTCATTGGCCAGGATTTCAGCGGCTCGCGCGGGAACCTCTGTCAGTGCTCGGCTGTATTCTGCTTCTTCTTCCGCTGTTAATGTTCCCCGCTGCTTGCCAGCGTGAATTGCGATACAGGCCAGCGTAACCAATTGACAGGTAAAGGCTTTGGTAGACGCCACACCGATTTCTGGTCCGGCTTGGGTTTGGAACACAAAATCACTTTCCCGGCCCATGGAGCTTTCTTCTGCATTGATGATGGATGCAATATGCTGCCCCTGCTCTTTTGCGTATCTAAGGGCGGCCAGTGTATCTGCAGTCTCTCCTGATTGAGAGATGAAGAGCGCTAAACCGCCTTTGGGTAACGGCATACTCCGATATCTAAATTCAGAGGCAATATCCACTTCAACAGGGAGCTTTGCCAGTTTTTCAAACCAGTATTTAGCAACCATTCCAGCATAATAGGACGTTCCGCAGGCGACAATTGTCACTTTTGTTAGCTCGTTCCAATCAAACGGCAGGTCTGGCAGCGTGATGGTCCGGCTTTTAGGATTAAAGAAACTGTTCAGCGTCTCCCCGATTACAGCAGGCTGTTCCACAATTTCTTTCATCATGAAATGACGATGGTTTCCCTTACCAATCATTGCCCCTGTTAATTGAGTTTGTTTAATTTCGCGTTGAACCTCGGCTCCGCGGCGATCAAAAAATGTGGCGCCTTCGCGGCTAAGAACAACCCAGTCATCTTCTTCCAAGTAGGAAATACGATTGGTCAGCGGTGCCAGTGCAAGCGCATCAGATCCAAGGAACATCTCCCCATCTCCCCATCCAACAGCAAGCGGGGCGCCACGGCGTGCGCCAATCATCAGATCTTCTTCACCACCAAAAATGACAGCAAGCGAGAAAGCACCTTGAAACTTTTTCATGGACGCTGACATGGCTTCCGCTGGTGTTTTTCCATCATCCAAAAAGCTTGTTATCAGCCAAGCTGCAACCTCAGTATCTGTTTCAGATTCAAATACATAACCTCGATCTTTAAGATCTTCAGTGAGCTCCCGGTAGTTCTCAATAATACCGTTGTGAACGAGAGCAAGCCGGCTTGTCA
>Ga0105357_10000537_pt1 | contig 20231 bp, 15 predicted proteins | sample GOMGulsemesocosm_4_FD_83660 | JGI IMG/M metagenome (GOLD analysis project Ga0105357, IMG submission 83660) | Methane-oxidizing microbial communities from mesocosms in the Gulf of Mexico - GOM15B Gulf of Mexico | ecosystem: Environmental > Aquatic > Marine > Cold seeps | place: USA: Gulf of...
TAATGGATATTTATTATGGATATGGAACAAAATCTATGCCCTCATTTTCTCCCTTTGTAATTACATTTCAATTGAAATTTGCATTAATTTTTATATTTTTAATACTTGGTATGGAAGTTTTAACGGAAGCTTTTACAAATTATTTTATTTCAAAATTTGAATAGGAAGGTTTATTATGGCTGATGAAGATGAAAAAACCGAAGAACCTACCCAGAAAAAAATTGATGATGCAAAAGAAGAAGGAAATGTTAATAAATCAGCTGAAGTAACAGGTGCGGCAATACTTACCTTAGGATCCATGTATTTATTGTTTTTTTCTTCATATTCAATGAGTGAAATAAAAAAAATGATGATGTTTTCCTTTAATTTTATAGGCCAAGAAATGGATGGACCTGCATATTATTCTTTGACATACACAATGGTAACTACTTTTCTATCTGCGCTCTTACCTTTATTTGCTTTAATAATGGTTCTTGTTTTTGCCACAAACTGGATGCAATTTGGTTTTCTTGTAACTCCTCTAAAAATTGATCTTCAGAAACTTGATCCAATTAAAGGTTTTAAAAATATTTTTGGTTTAAAAAAAGCAGTTGAAGCCTTAAAATTAACTGCAAAGCTTACAATTATTGTATCTGTAATGTTTATATTATTTATGTTAACATATAATCAATTTCTAGCTATGATGGATCAAGAAACTGCAGCATCAATTGTATCTATGATACAGTTAGTATTTTATTTTTTATCAGCAATATTACTTATTATAATTATTTTTGCTATAATGGACTTTTATTTTACAAGACATTATTATATGAAATCATTACGAATGAGTAAGCAAGATATAAAAGATGAATTTAAGAATATGGATGGAGATCCTCAAGTAAAAGGGCGTATCAGAAGAATTCAAATGGAAATGTCACGAAAAAGAATGATGGCAGATGTCCCTGATGCTGATGTTGTAATTACAAATCCAACTCATTATGCAATTGCATTAAAATATGATAAAGAAGTTGATTCTGCTCCTAAAATGATTGCTAAAGGTATTGATTTTATTGCAGTAAAAATAAAAAATATTGCAAAAGAAAATGATATACCAATAATAGAGAATCCTGCATTAGCTAGAGCTTTACATGAGCAAATTGAGCTTGAACAACAGATTCCAAGTGAATTTTACAAAGCATTAGCAGAGATATTTTCTTATGTATATGAATTAAAAAAGAAAAGGTAGAGTTTGAGAGTTATATTACTTTTATTTATTTTATTAAATCTAGGTTATGCAAAAAAAGATTTTTATTATAGTTTTATAAACTCTTCAGGAGCTCAGATTTCAGAAGGGAGAAAACAAACAATTAGTGATGGATTTGATATAATAGAAAATGCAAAAAAATTAGCACGTGATGGTAAAATTGATGAAGCATATTCTCTAATTAAAGTTTATAAAGGAAAAAATAAACTTAATGTTTTAAATTCAGATTTAATTATTTTATATTCTGAATTATCCTTAAAGAAACAATCTAAAAGATTTTCACTAGAAGCCTCAAAGCTACTTGAAAATGCTATTAATTCATCATTAATAAATCAATTTGACTTAGCTAAAGCATATATGTTACTAGTTGAATTAAAATTAAAGATTAACAAAACTAAAGATGCAAAGTATTTTGCTCAAATTATTATTAATAACTTTGATGATGAACTTACAAAAACATATGGAAAAATTGAATTAGCTAAAGTATATAAATATCAAAAATCTTATGTTAAATCTATAAAGATACTATATTCAATATTAGCAAAGACAAATGATAAATTTGTAGCTACTGTCGTTGCAGATGAACTTTTTGATGTATATATTGATAATAAAGATTTTGATAAAGCAAATAAATTAATTTCAAATGTATTAAAAAACAATATTGAATATTATGCAAATGATTCATATTTAGCTAATAAGAAAATTACAAAACTTATAAAATCAAACATGCCAGAGCATGCTGTTGAGATATTAAAAGAATTACTTAATAAGACTACAAAAGAAGAATCAATCGAAGATTTTAAATATAAACTTGCAAATACATATATGCTTATGTATGACCGAACAAACTTTTATTTAGAAAAAGCAAAAGAGCTATATAAAGATATTATTAATGAATATGTACAAGGTGCATATGCTAAAAAATCAAAAATGGCAATAGATGAAATTTTAATGAGGCAAGGAAGAGTTAAACCAGCTGTAATCTCAGCTAAATATCAGTCTTCTGAATTAATGCAACAAAAAGCTTTATTACAAGAGTTAATAAATGATAAGGAAGATAAAAAATATAAACTTGTTTTACGTTCAAAAAAAGTATATAAAAAAATATCAGACAAAGTTGCAAATAGATTTGGATATGAGTCAATTGATTCAATTTTCGATGAAGTTAATATTGAAATGATTAAAGAATTTTTAAATACTGGAAAATGTTTTGAATTAAATAAGGCATTAAAAACTTCTAGAAGTGAAACATTAAAAAAATTAATAGAAGATGAGACTATTAAATTTAAGTTTTTTGAGTGCCTAATTGAAGTACCTTATGAAAGAGGATACTTACAAGTAAAAAGTACCTTTAATACAAGTAGAGATCCTAATATTTACCTTTATTTAGAAAGAATGGCATATTCATTAAATTTAATTGATGAATCATTAGATTATTCAGCAAAAGTTGAAATGGTTGATAATCGAAATGTATTAGTTAAAGAGTTTTTATATAGATATCAAATTCTTAAATCTAAAGGTGATAGTTTATCTTTAGATAAATTCTTTTCTTACACTAATAGAAACTTAGATTTTATTGAATTAAATAAAAGTAATCCAGTTATTGTAGATTTCTATTATGATTATTATTTATACTTATTTAAAAAGAATGATAAGCTAAGCGCTAATGAAATTTTAAATAAATTATATTTAAAACAAAAAGAATTAAAAGCAAATATATATTCTCCTTTTGTTGAAATTGAATTATCAAAATTATCAAAAGATAAAAACAATTTACAAAAATCTATTGATTATTTATTAGAATCAAAAGAAAATACAAGAAGATTAAAAGCAAATGATGAAGTTAAAATTTATTATGATATTTTAAAACTATATGATGCATTAGGAAATAAAATTAAAAAAGACGAATATATAGTTAAATGTAAAGAAGTAAAAGATACAAAAGATAGTTTATATAAAAAAATGTGTGATGAGATGTAATGGATATTGAAGATTTAATTAATAATATTGATTCTAGTAATTTATCTATTGCTTTTGGAAGGATTAAAAATATTTCTACTACAACAATTGTAGCAACAGGTTTAGAGGTTGCAGTTGGTGATATAGTAAAAATTGAATCTGTTCAACATTTATATACGGTTTTGGGTATGGTTGCATCAATCTCCAATGATGATTTTACTATAGTTCCTTTTTCTTTTATAGAAGGGTTTAGAATTTATGATAAAGTTTATTTACAAAAAGAAGGTTTGTCTGTTAAGTGTGGATATGGACTTTTAGGACGTGTTGTAAATGCCTTAGGTGAACCAATTGATGATGGTGGAAAAATTAAAGATTTAGAAGAAAGCTCTGCCATTAATAAAGTTTCTATGCCTGCTCTTGAGAGAGGAATAATTGAAGAAAGATTTTCAACAGGTGTAAAATCTGTAGACGCAATGTTAACTTCAGGTAAAGGCCAAAAAGTAGGGATTTTTGCGGGTTCGGGTGTAGGAAAATCAACTTTGATGGGAATGATTGTAAAAGGTTGTGAAGCTCAAATCAAAATTGTTGCATTAATTGGAGAAAGAGGAAGAGAGATTCCTGAGTTTATTCATTATAATTTAGATAATAATTTAGAAAACACTGTAATCATTGCTGCAACTTCTGATGAGTCAGCTTTAATGCGTAAATATGGAGCTTTTACAGCAATGGCAATAGCAGAGTTTTTTAGAGATAAAGGTCACGATGTTTTACTTATGATGGACTCGGTTACAAGATTTGCTATGGCTCAAAGAGAAATAGGATTAAGTACTGGTGAACCACCTGTTAGTCGTGGTTATCCACCTTCTGTATTCTCTCTTTTACCGCAACTAATGGAAAGAGCAGGAAATAATAAAAAAGGTTCGATTACAGCTTTCTTTACAGTATTAGTTGATGGTGATGATATGAATGACCCAATTGCAGATCAAAGTAGATCTATTTTAGATGGGCATATCGTATTAACTAGAGAGTTAACAGAACAAGGGTTTTATCCACCAATTAATTTACTTAAATCTGCTTCAAGAGTAATGGATAAAGTAGTTAATAAAGAGCATTATAATGACTTTTTAAAGTTAAAAAGAGTATTATCGTTAATAAAAGAGAATGAAGTTTTAGTTCGAGTTGGTGCATATAAACAAGGTATGGATCCCGAACTAGACAACGCAATGGCAAAAAAAGAACTAATAAGAGAGTTTTTAGTTCAAGGTACTGATGAAATATATAATTTTAATGAAATCGTATCAATGTTTAGAAAGGTTTTACAATGATTAATCAAACAGATCAAACACTATATAGATTAGCTAATTTAAACTCAGAACAAACAAGAATATCATATCAAATAGCGACAGGTAAAAAAATAAATAATGGTAGTGAAGATGCTTCTACTTATTCAAGAGAAATATTTGTTGATGATAGAATTAGAACATACGAGGGTATAAAAGTTCAAATTGAAAGAACAACTGCGCAAAATAATGTTTCAGATTCAACGATAGCTGAGATGAAAAAGCTATTTGAAGTAGTAAAAACAGAATTAATAAAAGCAAGTACAGATACTACAAGTGATGAAGGTAGAAAAGCAATAGCAGTTAATATTTCAGGTATTAGGGAAAATCTTTTTGATTTAGCTAATACTCAAATTGAAGGTGAATACTTATTTGCTGGATCGGATACTTCTGAAAGACCATTTGTTGAAGATTCTTCTGGAAACATCACATATAATGGCGATAATATATCAAGAAAAATTGCTGTTGATGATGGTTCGTATAGAGAACGTGGAGTTAATGGATATGATATAATGACTTATCCTTCAAATACTGCTACGGTAGATAAAACTTTTACTTTTAATGAAAATGATAAAATTATTGATCAAGATGGTTCTTTATGGGAATTAGAAACAGCTACTCTTCCTGTTAGAATTAGAAAACTTGATGATGAAGGTGATTTTTTAAATCCTGAAGTATTTAAAAGTATTGATAATTTACCCTCAACTCCAACTCCCCCTCCTTATACAATAACACCTATTGGAACAAGCGGTGTAGATGATGGGATAAAATTTGAAGCAAGGTCAAGTATTTTTGATTTACTAGATACTTTAACTAATACTTTAAATAAAGTTGATAGTGTAGGAAATCCTTTAACTGATGCGGAAGCTAGTGCATTATTAAGTGCAGATCAAGAAAAGTTCTCTGAATCTTATGATTCCTTAAATGTTGCTCATGCTAAATTGGGTGCTAAGAATAAAATGTTCGAACTTTCTTTAGAGAGAGTTTCATCAAAATTAACACAGTATAATATTTTATCTCAAGAAGTTGGTGCAGTTGATTTAGCTAAAGTTGCTATTGAAGCTAAGTCTTTAGAATTAACTTATACTGCATTATATTCGACGATACAAAAAACAAACGAACTATCTTTAGCAAATTTTCTTAGATAGTTAGATAAAAATATTATATGAACATAAGAAAGATATTTAGCAAAGATTTATTTGTTGTTGCATTATTTGTAGCAATTTTAACAATTATTATTGTTCCTTTATCAAAAGGGGTATTGGACTTTTTTTTAATAATTTCTTTGTCATTATCTTTACTTATATTACTTATTTCTTTATATATTCAAAAGCCTGCAGATTTAACTACTTTCCCTACAATCATATTGATTTTAGCACTTTTTAGACTTTCTCTAAATATTGCAACTACAAGGTCAATTTTAAGCGAAGGGCACAATGGTCCTGAAGCGGTAAGTTCTATTATCTCGGCCTTTGGTGATTTTGTTGTTGGTGGAAATATGGTTATTGGTATTATTATTTTTATAATACTAGTACTTATTAACTTTATGGTTGTAACAAAAGGTGCTACAAGGGTCGCTGAGGTAACTGCTAGATTTACATTAGATTCAATGCCTGGTAAACAAATGGCAATTGATGCTGATTTAAATGCAGGTTTTATTGATGATAAACAAGCACAAATAAGAAGAAAAGAACTAATCTCTGAAGCAAACTTTTATGGTGCAATGGATGGGTCATCAAAATTTGTTAAAGGTGATGCAGTTGCTGGTATTATTATTACCTTAGTAAATTTAGTTGGTGGATTACTAATTGGGTTATTTCAACATGATATGACAGTTGCCGAAAGTGGAGAGATATATACTATTCTAACAATTGGTGATGGATTAGTTGCTCAACTCCCAGCACTTATTCTATCAACGGCAACTGCTATTATTATTACTCGTTCTAACATGGATGAAGAAAAATTTGCAAATCAATCAATCAATCAATTAATAAAAGATAGTAAATCTCTTATACTAGTTGGTATTTCAATGGTTTTATTTTCATTGATTCCAGGTTTTCCTACTGGAATATTAGTAGTAATGGGATTATTATTAGTATTTATTGGTTATACAATTGGAATGATTAATGAAGAAAAAGATAATGCAATTACAAGGTTATTTAAACCTGAACCTGCTAAATCTAAAGTTGATGAAAACATTAGTACTTTAAAAGATAGAAAAAAACAAGCTGCTGTTCCTAATGAAGAACAATCAATTGAAACTATTATGAAGCTTGAAGTATTAGAATTAAAATTAGGTATTCGACTTTTGCAGTTAGTTCAAGGAAACTCTGAATTACTTGATAAAATTAAGGCTATTAGAAAAACAATTGCAAGTGAATTAGGTTTTGTAATTCCTCAAATTAGAATTTCAGATGATGCAACATTGTCCCCAAATGAATACAGGTTATTTTTAAAAAGAATACCTTTAGTTAGTGGAAAAGTAGAAATTGAAAAACTTCTTGCAATGGGTGGTATAGGAAATGAAAAACTACAAGGATTAAAAGTAAAAGAGCCTGTATTTAATTTAGAAGCTACATGGATAAGTCCTGATTTAAAAGAAGAAGCCTTGATGAAAGGTTTTACAGTAGTAGACGCTCCAACAATTATCTCAACACATATATCTGAAATAATTAAAAAACATGCAGAAGATATTATCACAAGACAAGATATTGTACATATTATAGATAGACTTAAAAAAGATTTCCCAATCGTAATTGAAGAAGCTATGAAAGTTACTTCTTATGGAGCTTTATTAAAAGTATCTAAAGATTTATTACATGAAAAAATACCTATAGTTGATATGCTTACAATTATTGAAGCAATAGCCGATATTGCTGAATTCACTAAAGCACCAGACATTTTACTTGAGCATGTTAGATCTAAATTATTTAGATTAATTACAGAAAAATTCAAAGATACAGATGGAGTTCTACATATTATTACTATCAAACCAGAATTGGAACAACAATTTATTGGAAAATTGCAAGAACAACACGGAGTTTCTCAATTAATGCTTTCTATTGCTGAAATTAATAATTTAGTTACAAAAACAAAAGAATTGTTAGATGAAATTGAAGTTAAAGGTTTCTCAAAAGTTACAATGGTTGTAGACCCAGTTCTAAGAAAAAGAGTGTCAGAAATTTATGAAAAATTTGGATTACAAGTTGCCGTATTATCTCATGCAGAGCTTGATTCAAAAGCAAATTTCGCAATAGAGGGAACTTTAAACTTTTAACTATGATTTTAATTAAATTTTTTATTCTATCAACAATATTTTTAGTATCCTTGTTCTCAAGTGTGCAACTTACTATTCCCAAAGATCTTGTAAGAGGAGAACCTTTACTCTTTTCTTTAGATATTATTGGTAATGATATTACTTTACCTGATATCACTGATATTGCAAATAATAGTGTACAAGAAGTATCAAGTTCAACATCAACTAATATTATAAATAATCAAATTACAAAAAGAGTTAAAAAGATATATTCTTTATACCCTACACAAGATTTTCTATTTCCTAGTTTAAAATTTATTGTTGATGAAAAAGAGTACTTTTCAAAAGAACAAAATATTGTTTTAAAAAATCCCCAAAAAACTATTTCATCTAATTTTGAACTATCTTTAAAAGCTAAGGTAAAAGAATTATATGTAAGTGAGAATTTTATACTTACACTTGTTTTTAAATATAAAAAGAATGCTAATATTATTGATTTATCTTTTGAAAAACCTAATTTTGATAATTTTTGGTATAAACAATTAAATGATTCAAAGCAATATAAAGAGGGTGACTTTATAATACAAGAATTGAAATTTTTATTATTTCCACTTAAAAAAGGTATCTTAAAAATAAATCCTTTAAAAATAAATGCACAAATAATTGATGGAAATAATTCTTTATCTTTTTTTTCTAATGCAACATCTAATGTGAAAATTTATTCAAATGAATTAAAATTTAATGTAAAAGAACTACCTTCAAATGTAAAATTGATTGGTAAGTTTGATATTAAAACCCAAGTTGATAAAAAAGAAATAAAACAAGGCGAGGCAGTATCCTTTAAACTAGAAATTAGTGGTAATGGAAATATTGATGATATTAAAGATATTAAACTTGATTTGAAAGATGCAACTGTTTATGAAAATAAACCTATAATAAAAACTGTATATGAAGATGACAAATATAAAGGAATATATACAAAAGTATTTTCAATTATTCCAAATAAAACGATGATTATTCCAAAAATTAGTTTGGAGTATTTTGATAAAGACTTAGGTTTTGTAGTTTTAAAACAAAGTGATGAAATTAAGATTAAACTTTTGAATAATAGTATAATTAAAAAAGAAGAATTAATACAAAAAGCTGATGTTAAAGTAAAACAAAAGCAAGTAATTAAAATAATAGAAAAAGTTTCTATAAAAGATAGAGTAATGTTCTTTTTCTTAGGTATTATTGTAGGAATATTAATATTGGGTTTATATTTATATGTTATAAAATATAAGAATAAAAATAAATCTAATGAAACCTCTTTATTGAAGAAAATAAAAAAGACAAAAACAAAAGATGAATTATTGAAACTTTTAGCAGTTTATATAAAAATAGACTCTTCTTTAGATGAATTGATTTTTAAATTAGAAGAGAAAAATGATATCAAATTACATAAAAAAGATATTATTAAAAAAATAAAAGAATTAAAGTTATAAGGATAAATTACATGAAAATATTTATATTTTGTTTTATATTAGTTAATAGTTTATTTGCAAGTGAGTATTATGCAAAATTAGAGCCCATAGAAAGTTATAAAGTAAAAGCATCCGTTTCTGGGAAAGTTGTTTATTCTAATAGTAAAATTGAAGGATTTAAAGCAAATAATTCAAGAATAATTGAATTAGATTCAAAAGTTAATCAAATGGATCTAGCTCAATCTAGAAATAAATTAAAATATATTAATGAAATGATTGCAATAGAAAACAATAATTATAATAGGTTAAAAAAAGTTTCTTCAAAATCTGCTTTTGAAAAAGATACGCAAAAATTAAAAATAATAAATTTAAGATCATCAAAAGCAGATATGATTATTAAAATTGAAAACCTAAAAGATACAATTAAGAATAAAAAATTAATTGAAAAAATGAATTATATTTCAATGATTTCCGTAAAAAAAGGTGATTATGTAAATCCTGGAACTTTACTTTATGAATCAATGGATTTATCGAAAGCTAAGTTAGAAATTTTTGTACCTATTCTAGAAGTTGAGGATTTAAGAAATAAAACTATTTATATTGATGGTGTAAAAAGTGATATAAAAATTAATAAGATTTATAATACTGCTGATACTCAACATATCTCTTCATATAAAGTACAACTTTTAGTTCCTAATGTGAAAGTATTCTCAAGATTGGTAAAAATTGAATTCAAATAAAAAAGTAGCATGTCCAATGGACTGTTATGATGCTTGTCAAGCAGAAGTAATAGATGGTAATATAAAAGGTTCAAAAGATAATAAGGTGACTAATGGAAAGTTATGCGTAAACTTCGCTCAGTTATTAAAAGAAGATAATTTAGAAACACCAATTTTTAATAAGAAAGAAATTTCTTTAGATGAATCTTTAAATATATTAAGTGAAAAACTTCAAAATACAGAAGCATCAAAGACATTGTTTTATACAGGTAGTGGTAATTTAGGTGTAATGCAAAGCTCAAGTAAAAACTTCTTTACTCAATATGGTTCTGTTTTAACTAAAGGAAGTTTATGTGATGGAGGTGGAGGACTTGGAATTGAGCAAGGAAGAAAAGCTGTAATTAATCCACCTATACAAAAACTTATAGACTCTGACATTATTATTGTTTGGGGTCGTAACTTCTCTGTTACCTCTTCTCATATGTATAATCTTGTTAAAGATAAAATATTTATTACTATTGATCCTATTAGAACTGATATTGCAAAGAAATCTAAAATTCATATGCAAATTAATCCTAAAACTGATTATGAATTAGCTTTATTATTAACACGATTTACTCATATGCAAGATATGGAAGATGAAGAGTTTTTAGAAGAACATACTGAAGGTTCAGATTGGTTCTTTGATATTACTAGAAATAGACCAGTTGTTTCATATGAGGCAACTACTGGAATACCTTTATCACAAGTTAATGAATTCTTAGAATTAATTGAAAATAAAAAAGTATCAATTGTTGTTGGACTTGGAGTTCAGAAGTATTTTGAAGGTGCTCAAATAATGAGATGTATTGATTCTTTTGCTGCATACTTAGGTGTTCATAAAAAAGATTCAGGTGGTGTTTGGTATCTAAGTGATTCTTCATATGGATATGAAAATCAATTTAAAATAGAGGGAACGAATAAAAAGGTTTCAATTGCTGAAGTTGATTTTTCTTCTTATGATTTAGTATTTATTCAAGGTGGAAATCCAGTTGTTTCTGCTCCTAATACAAAAAGTGTAATAGCGGGCTTAAAAAATACTTTTGTTGTTTGTTTTACTACCACTTATAATGACACTTGTGAATATGCAGATTTAATTATCCCTTCATCGTCTTTTCTTTCTAAAAAAGATGTTAGATTATCGTATGGACATGATAATAAAGCAATATCAGAAATAATTGAAGAGCAAAAAGAAAATACAATAAGTGAATATCAACTTACAAGTTATTTAATAGATAAATTCTCTTTTAAAGCATTGAAGTCTGAAAATGAGATAATTGATTATTATAAAAATACTACAGTTGTTCAAGAAGATTTTGAAACATTTGAATTTATCGAAGAGTTAGATATTGAACCTTTATATAAAGATAAAAATTCTTCAAATTTTTATTTGATTACAGCTAAGAGTAAAAATTCTTTGAATTCTCAATTTACAATAGATAATCATGTATATTTAAACCCCTCATCTGACTTTAATAATGAAGATAATGTAAAAATTACTTCCCCTTATGGTGAAGCTAACTTTATTGTTAAAATAGATGAGGATATAAAAGAACAGTGCGCATTCTTTTATGCAGGTAATAAAAAAACAAATTACCTCACACCAAATAAAGCTGATGAAGAATCATTTTCTGCAATGTTTCAAGAGGTTCTATTAGAAATTGAATTATCGTAAATTATTTAAAAAACATAAAATAATTCGTGATTTATCACTAGTTCAATTTATTGCATATTTTGGAGCATGGTTTTCAAATGTTGCAATTTATACTATGCTTGTGGATTTTGGATCTTCTGAATTGGCAATTGCTACTGTAACTGCAATGCATTTTTTACCGGCAGTTCTAATAGCTCCTTTTTCAGGAGCTATTATAGATAGATTTAAAATCAAGCCTTTGATGCTTTCTCTGTTAGTTGTTGAGTTTATAATGACTTTACTTTTTTTAACAATAGAAAGTCAGAGTCAAATATGGCTTTTAATGATATTTATATTTATTAGAATGAGTGCTGCTTCAATATTTTTCTCAACGGAAATGTCACTACTTGCAAAACTATTAAAAGGTGAAGCTTTACAAAAAGCAAATGAAATCCACTCTATTATATGGTCTTTTACTTATGCCGCGGGAATGGCTGTTAGTGCACTTATCGTAAACTATATAGGTATTAAAGCTGCTTTTATAGTTGATTCGCTATTTTTCCTTTTAGCTTTTATAGTCTTTATTAGAATAGATTTTGTTGTCAAAGCTAGTATTGTTGAAGATAAAATATTTACTTTAATTAAAGATGGTTTTTTGTATATAAAAGAAAATAAAATTATTATGCATTTAATATTTTTGCATGCAAGTGTAGGATTAACATCTTTTGATACTTTAATTACACTTCTTGCTAAAAATGAGTATAAATATGTTATTTCAGTACCTTTAGCAATTGGGATATCTAATGCTACTAGAGCACTTGCCTTAATGATAGGACCATTTTTAATCTCTAAATATATTAATAAAAATAATTTACACTATTTATTAATACTTCAAGGAATAACAATAATGATTTGGGGATTGATACAATTTAATTTTTATGTTTCACTTATCTCTTTATTTTTTGTAGGTCTTTTTACTACTGTACTTTGGTCATTTACATATTCCTTACTTCAAGATAAATGTGAGGAAAAATATCTAGGTAGAGTAATCTCATATAATGATATGTTCTTTATGATTTCATGTATTATAACAACATTATTTATTGGATTAATGGCAAGTTTAACTTCCCTTGCTATAATTACTATTCTATTAGGCGTAGGTTTCATTATTTTTGCCTATTATTATACTAGGATATTAAAATGGATATAAACGAAAAGATATTATTACTTGCAATACTTAAGAAAAAAGAAGATGAAACATTAATTGATGTTGTAGTAACTTTAGAAAACACTCAACTTTTTACATTAAAAGAGGGAAAAAAACTACTTAAAAAATTAAAAAATGAAGAGTTTCTTACTGATGGATCTTTAACATTAAAAGGTAATCTTATTGGAAAAGAAATAGAACAAGAATTTAAAATTTAAAAATGTTTAAAGAAAAAAACTTATCAAAATTCATAATTGCTGTTCCAATTTTATTTATAATATTAACAGCAACTATCATCACTTTTATACATATAAAACAAGCAGATATAAAATTCAAAAATGACTCAAAAAAATTAAAAGAAACTTTTTTAAATGATGAAAAACAACAATTAACAAATACAATTGATTCAATTAATTCATATATTACATACAAAAAATTAACTACATTAAATATACTCAAAAGTAGAGTAAAAGAAAAAACAGAATTTGCTCATAGTGTATTAAGTAAATTATATAATAACTCCATTGGAATAGAGTCTCTTGATGATATTCAAATAAATATATTAGCTTCACTTAGTAATTTAAACTCGAAAGATAAGGGAAAGTATTTTATATATGGATATACTAAAAAAGAAATACCTTTAAGTGAAAAAAGTTTTTCTGAAAAAAACAATATAGATAAAGATTTCTATAGCAAAATTGATCACTTATTAAAACAAAAAGATGAAGGGTATATATTCTATAAAGAATCTATTTTAAAGAATAAAAAACTTACTCAATTAAATAAATTTTCTTATTTGAAAAAATTTGAATCATTAAACCTTGTACTAGGTTATTCTGAGTATATTGAAGAATTTGAGATTAATACAAAAAAAGAAGTTTTAAAAAGATTAGATTTAATGAGATTAGCAAATAATAGCTCTATTATTACTTTAGATAATAAATTAAATGTTATTCAAAATTCTTCTAATAATTTAAAAAATATACCTTTCTCAGATATTGAATCAAATAAAAATATAATTTCTGAGCTTTTTGATTATTCAAAGATGTCAAAAATTGATCTAATAGAAAAAGAGTATAAGTATTTTTGGAAGAAAACCAATGATAACAATTATAAATTATTAGTATTTAACTATATTGAAAATTGGGATTGGCTGATTGGAATAGGTGCGAATATCAATAATATAAATAATCATGTTGAAGAAGTTATTGGTATAAATAAATTCAAAAGAAATGAAATTATTGAAGATTCAATAAAAACAGCTTTGATTTTTATTCTTATTGCAAGTTTATTTGCATATTTACTTTCTATAAAAATTAATAAAATATTTAATAAATTTAAAATAAATATTGAAAATCAGAAATCATCATTAAAAAATATTAATGCAACTTTAGAATTGAAAGTTAATGAAAAAACAGAAGAATTAGAAATTCTAAATCTTAAACTAAAAGATAAATTTAATATAGAAGTTCAAAAAAATAGACATAAAGATGAACTTCTTTTAGCCCAATCGAAGATGGCTTCAATGGGTGAAATGATAGGAAATATTGCACATCAATGGAGACAACCTCTTAGTACAATTTCTACAATTGCTAGTGGAAATTGTGTCAAGATGGAGTATGATTTAATGGATGAAAATGGAATAAAAAAAGATTTTGTTAGAATTGTAGATTGTACTAAACATTTATCAAATACTATTGAAGATTTTAGAAACTTCTTTATGGAAAATAAAAGTATTGAAAAGTTTGACTTAATTGACCTAGTTAATAAAAATTTAATTCTTTTAGGTTCTACATTACAGCATAATTATATTAACGTAATCAAAAATTTTGAAAGTGTTCAAATAACATGTGTAAAAAATGAACTATTGCAAGCTACGATAAATATAATAAATAATGCAAAAGATATATTATTAGAAAAAGAAGAGGCTAAAAGATATATTATAATTGATATTTATAAAGATAAAACACATGCTCATTTAATTATAAAAGATAGTGGTGGTGGAATTCCTGATGATATTAAAAAAAGAATATTTGAGGCATATTTTTCTACAAAAGATAAATCTATTGGTACTGGTATTGGTTTATATATGACAAAAGAGATAATAGTGAACAATATGAATGGAGAGATATTTGTATCTAATGAAAAATTTATGATTAATGAAACTCTTTATTATGGAGCTTGTTTTAAAATCTCTCTTCCTCTTAATCTTGTGTAGTTTTAACTTTGGAAACACTAATTTATTTTAAATAAAATATAAAAACTAATTTCTTATTAGCTCTATTATTTTAGCTATAATTTTATATATTTAAAACAGAAAAGATAAGGGAAATTAATGATTTTAGATTATAAAAATATTAATGATTTAAACAGATATAAAATAATGTCGGATACTGTTATTCCAAGACCAATTGCTTGGATTGTTACTGAAGATGAAGGTGTTTTAAATGCAGCTCCTTTTTCATATTTTATTCCTATTTCAACAAATCCTGCATTAGTAATTGTTGCTATTGGTGAAAAAGAAGAGGGTGTTCCTAAAGATTCATTAGCAAATATTTTAAAACATAAAAAAGCTACTATTTGTTTTGTAAATAAAGATAATGCGTATCAAGTAAAAAAATGTGCAATACCATTACCAAAAGATGTAAGTGAAATAGAAAAATTTGAGATTGATGTAAATGATGTGATGGAAGGATTTCCTCCCATGATAAGTTCTTCTCAAAGTGCATTATTATGTGAATATTATAGTACTGTTGATATTCCAGGTGTTACTACTCCAATAATATTAGAAATTAAACATCAGTATTTAGAAGATGGTAGATTAGATGATAGGTCGCATGTAAATGTTGATAATATTGGAAGATGTGGAGCTACATTTAAAGCTTTAATTGATTTATAGAAATATAAAAGGAAAAGGCTGAACGCTTTTCCTTTTATATTTGAGACGTTATTCTCTTTTTATTACCATCTTGGATTCTACTTGTAAGTTCTCAGTTTCTCTTCCATGAGTTAATATTGTTTCATCACAAAGGCCTAAGCCTTTATAATTAAATTGATCTCCATTTTGCAGGACCAGTTGTATGTATTGAAACACCTTCTGTATCAACTGCAACAGTTACAGGCATATCAACTACATCAAATTCATAAATAGCTTCCATTCCCATTTCTTCAAATGCAAGAACTTTAGAATCCTTAATAGATTGAGAAATTAAATACGCAGCTCCACCAGTTGCGATTAAATACATAGATTTGTACTCTTTAATTAAATCAATTGTAGGTTGTTTTCTTTCAGCTTTACCAATCATTCCCATGATTCCAATTTCCATCATGTCTTTAGTAAACTTATCCATTCTAGTTGATGTAGTTGGTCCCGCAGGTCCTACTTTCTCATCTCTAACTGGATCAACAGGACCAACATAGTAAATAAATCTATCTTTTAAATCAACACCATTTGGAAGTGGCTTACCAGCATTTTTGTACTCAACAATTTTTTTATGAGCAGCATCTCTTGCTGTTAAAATCTTTCCAGTTAATAATAAAGTATCACCTGATTTAAATTGAGATAAGTTTTCTTTTGTTAAATCAGCAATATTTACTTTTTTAATTGAATCTAATGGTAATTCAATATCTGGCCATAAATCTAAATCTGGTTTTTTAAATTTAGCTACACCTTCTCCTGCTTTTAATTTAAAGTGAATATGTCTAGTAGCAGCACAGTTTGGAATCATAGCAACTGGTAATGAAGCTGCATGACATGGATAATCTAAAATTTTAACATCAACAACTGTAGTTAATCCACCAAGTCCTTGAGCTCCAATACCGATTTTATTAATGTCAGTATAAAGTCTTAATCTTAATTCTTCTAAAGCGTTTTGTGGTCCTCTTTTTTGTAGTTCATGAATATCAACATGCCCCATTAAAGATTCTTTTGCTAATAGCATTGACTTTTCTGGATTTCCACCAATACCAATACCTAGAATTCCTGGAGGACACCAACCAGCACCCATTTCTCTAACATTTGCCATTACCCAGTCATAAACTGAATCTGATGGATTTAATACTGCAAATTTAGATTTATTTTCAGAACCACCACCTTTTGCAGCAACTGTTATATCTAGTTCATCAGAGTTATCCACTGTTACATGAATAACAGCTGGAGTATTATCTTTTGTGTTTGTTCTAGCTCCCGCAGGATCAGAAACAACTGAGTATCTTAATGTATTATCTGGATTAGTATAACCTTTTGCCACACCCGCATTTAATACATCAGTTAATTCTCTTGTAATTTCTAAATTACACTTTAAACCAACTCTAACGAAAATATTAACACTTCCTGTATCTTGACATAAAGGTCTATGTCCTAAAGCACACATTTTTGAGTTAATTAAAATCTGTCCTAGTGCATTTTTTGCAGCTTCAGATTGTTCATTTTCATAAGCTTCAACTATTGATTTTACGAAATCTTCTGGGTGAAAATATGAAATATATTGACAGGCATCTGCAATACTATCTATAATATCTTGTTCTGTAATTACGCTCATTTGTTTCCTTTTTGCTTTAAATTTATATATTATACCTATGTGGTTATGAAAGAGTTCTTTTTTTCGAAATATATTAAGAGATTATTTTAAAAAGTGTTATCTTTTCACATGTATATAAAACTATAAGTTTTTTAATAAATTTATTTTAAGTTTGGTGTAAGAAGATTAATCTAAGGTTATGACCTTAGATTAAATTTTTTTAAGAGAAGAATCTTTCTTTAACGATATCTTGTAATTTTGTTCCAGAGAAGTTTGCTCTTTGAACTAATTCCCAGAAGTATCTGTAAGTTGCTCTATCGTGTAACTCACCATCATACTGGATTGGTCCCCACTCAGCATCTTGTGCCGCTAAAAGAATATTTTGTGCTGCTTCTAATTCTGTAAAATCTGGTTTCATTGCATCAACAATAGCTTGTACTTGTGTTGGATAAATTGACCACATTCTTAAGAATCCAAATTCATTTCTTGCTTTTTCAGCATCTTTGAAAGTTTGGTATGGGTTTTTTAAATCAAGTGTAACATTGTGTGCAGGAATGATATGGTTTTGTAAAGCTGCTTGAACAACTTTAGCTTTTGCAGCTGCAATTAATCTATGATCAAATTGACCAGGAGATCTCATATTTGAAGCTGGAATTGCACCTTGGTAACCAGAAACAAAGTCCATTAAACCAAAGTCAAGAACTTGTACCCATGGTAAAGTTGCAGTTTTTTCAACATCCATTAAAGCTCCATGAGTTTCAATTAAAACGTGAATTGGAATTTCTCTTGAAATTCCAGCTTTTTTAGCAGCTGCTTGAATATATTCAACTTGAGTTCTAGCATCTTCATAAGAAGTTGATTTAGGAATAGTAATATATGCTAATTTTTCACCAGCACCTGGTACTAAAATATCAATATCTTGTCTCCAATCTGGATGATCAAAATCATGAATTCTTGTTCCTGCCATTGCATACTTATTAGCTTCTGAATTTACAACTCTAACAATCATTTCAGCATGTTCAACTTCTTTACCAGTTTCAGCTCCATCTTCACAATCACAAGTAATATCAAAAACAGGTCCAAGCTTTTCTTGCATTTGGAAACCTTTTAAGATTAGCTTTTCGCTACCTGCAAAGTGCTCACAAGATGGAATCATTGGTAAATTATCTCCAGAACCGAATAGTGCTTCTTTTGGGTGTGTCATATTATTTCCTTTTGTTTAATTTAATTTTTTTATTAATTATTTAGCTGTTTTTCTTTTAGGAATTACAACAGTGTAATCTAAATCAAGTACTACATTTTTTAAGTACTTACCATCTTCACCTTTAGGATTTGATATTTCATCAGACTTTTGATTAGTAACAGCAACTGTTCTTAATCTTAGTAATCCTATATCATCTCTTTTATGCTCAATAGTTTCCAAAACTTGCGTATATGCATAAATTGTATCGCCAGCATAAGTAGGGTTTGCATGTGCTCCACTATTTATTGCATAAATCCATTGTGCATTTTGGAAACCATTAAATGATAATGCTCTTGCCATTGAAATAACAATACCACCATACATAAGTCTTTGGCCCATTGGTGAAGATTTCATCATGTGATCATTGAAATGTACTTTCGCATTGTTTTGGTATAACTTAGTTGCAAGTGTATGATCACTATTATCAACTGTTATACCTTCTGGATGATTTAATCTTTCACCAGCTTCGTAATCTTCAAAGAAGTATTTCCCACCAGTAGAATCAGTATCAACATACTTAATTTCTGGAAGATTAATATCATCAGCAATAGGTGTAGTTTTAAGGAAAGTTGGAACTTCATTAATACCAGTTGTAGTTCCTTTATCTTTCTTATGAACCATAACCCATCTTTTGAAATTTAATACTTCTTTATTATCTTGGTTATATCCAATAGAGTGTACATAAACAACTCCACTTTTTCCACTTGAATTTTCTTTTAATCCAATAACTGAAGAAGTCATAGATACTGTATCTCCAACATAAGTAGGATTAGGGAATGAAATCTCTGCATAACCTAAGTTAGCAATTGCATTTAAAGATACATCTTGAACAGATTTACCAAATGTTAAGTGAAACATTAATGTATCATCAACTGGTCTTTTGTCGTATCCCATTTCTTGTGCAAGAATATCAGATGAATTTAGTGCAAATCTAGAACCTGTAAAAGCGATGTATAAAGATACATCACCTTCACTAATTGTTCTAGGAAGTGGGTGAACTATTTTTTGACCAATGCTGAAATCTTCAAAAAAATTCCCGACATTGATTTTAGGGTTAATTTTAGACAATATAATCTCCTTATTTATTAAATAGGTTTTGACCTAATGATTTATACGTTTCGTACAATGTAATCATTTTCTTAGCCCATTTAATTCTAGAACCATCAACTAATCTATCATTATGATAAATAACTTCTTTACCTTCTTTTTTAGCTTCTTCATATTTGTTAATCATAACTTCATAATCTTCAACTTCAGCTTGTTTTGGAGTAAAGATATCGTTGATATATTCAATTTGAATTGGATGAACTAATGATTTACCATCGAATCCTAAATTAAATGCAACTTTAGTTGAATCTTCACAAGCAAACTCATCATGAATATCAAAGTGAGGACCATCAATAACTGTTTGACCATACGCTTTTGCAGCAAGTGCAATTTGCGAAAGGTAATTAAGCATTGCTTTTGAACCTTTTTTAATATCAATTTGAAGTCTATTTGCAAGTTTATTAGAACCTACAACTATTACTTCCACTTTTGTAGATGCTGAACAAATTTCTTGAATATTTAAAACAGATAATGGTGTTTCAATCATAATCATTAAAGATAA